>Ga0180218_1000307_pt1 | contig 58079 bp, 55 predicted proteins | sample eDN3rd37CKraftBY_FD_151334 | JGI IMG/M metagenome (GOLD analysis project Ga0180218, IMG submission 151334) | Enriched backyard soil microbial communities from Emeryville, California, USA - eDNA 3rd pass 37_C Kraft BY (version 2) (version 2) | ecosystem: Environmental > Terrestrial > Soil >... | reverse complement strand
TAAAGACCTGGTTTTGCAGGCCTTGCTCGCGGCGGTGTGGCGGCGCAAGCCCAAGCAACGCGTCATGGTGCATTCCGACCAGGGCAGCCAATACGTGTCCATTCGGTATTCCGACCGGTTGAGCGAAGCCGGCATCAACCCGTCGGTCGGCAGCACCGGAAGTGCCTACGACAACGCATTGGCAGAGACGATCAACGGACTGTACAAAGCGGAGGTGATTCACCGACGAGCACCCTGGAAGACCAAAGCCGCTGTGGAGTTGGCCACACTGGAATGGGTCGCATGGTTCAACCACCAGCGCCTGCTGGGATCGATCGGTGACGTCCCGCCAGCAGAAGCTGAAGAGCGTTACTATCGACAACTTGCAGCGCCTGCTGCGGATCCTGTTTTACTTTAACCAAACAGCCTCCGCGATTCCCGGTTCGATTCATGGCGTGGCGCGCCGCAGTCTGGCGGGCTCCTGAGCAACTTGGCCTCTAAAGGAGAGGAGCGTGCTTCAAACCTCCGCCATCTCATGTTCAGCCGCGTTCGCAAGGAACGCTGAGCGAGATTGTCCACGCCGGCGCGCGGCAGCGTCGATGCGTTGCACCAGGTTTTCGGGCAGACTGATGTTGAGGCGTACCGACTTGGTGCTGACTTTGCTTAGGTCGATGTCCACAAGCATCCAGTATCCACCAGTGAAGCGGTCGTCATCCGCCCAATCTTCAGGCGTCGAAGGTTTTGGGATATCGAAGCTCTCGCCTTCAAAGTGAACTTCTACGGCCTCTTGGGCCAAGCGGGGTAGGTCGGCGAAGTTATCGGCGGCGGAGAAGCAACCGGGAAAATCAGGAAAAGTTACGCCGTAGGCGCTTTCGTCGTCTTTGTGAATGTAAGCAGGGTAGTACATGGTGTGCTATTTCCAGGGCCAGCCGGCTTGCCGGTAGATGTTTCGCAAAGTACCGACGGCCAGATCTTTGCGTGGATGTGGAACTACTACATGCCCGGGTTTATCAGCGTGCTTGAACTTGGCATGATCGCCTTTGCCGCCCACGCGAACCCAGCCTTCGGCCGTCAGCCGCTTGATGATCGCCGTGCTGTTCATTGTGTAAGTTTACACAAAATGCAGTCGTTGACAAACAGCGGGAGTCGGTAGGCTTGGTTGCGGCGGTGTGGAGCTGGCAATTGATTGCCGGCTCCAGCATGCACATGAATGTTCTACCGTGGCCATGGCCTCAGTTTGAAGCGCCCGCAGACTCCCCCGAACCCGACTCCGAACCCTCCAGCGTATTCTTATAAATCACCCCATCCTTCATGATGACGACAAAGCTTCGTGCGGGTGTTGCGACCAGATTGATGTCGCTGAGGGGGTCGCCGTCGACCAGCAGCAGGTCGGCCAGCGCGCCTTCAGCGACCACGCCCAGGTCACCCGGATAGGGGTTGCGCTTGCCCGAAAGCTTGAGCAGTTCGGCATTGGTGCTGGTAGCCATCACAAGCAGCTCGGACGGGGTATACCACTGGGTCATGCTTGCAAGAATGGCGCCTTGCCGTTGGGCAAGGGCGCTGGAAAACAGGATGTCGGTGCCGAAGACGGTTTTCAGCTTGTATTTCTTGGCCAGCTTGAATGTGCGGTCCGAGCCCTCGAAGACTTCCATGAATTTTTCCCGCTCGGTGGATCCGGGAGGAAATGCGTTGCCCATTTCTTTCGGGAAGGCCTGGGGGCTCAGCCAGATATCCTTCTCGGCAAGCAACTGGGCGGTTTCCTCGTCCATCAGGCTGCCGTGCTCGATGACTTTGACCCCGGCCTCGACGGCCTGCTGGATGGCCAGCGGAGTATAGGCGTGGACAGCGACATAGGTGCCCCAGTTGGTCGCGGCTTCGACAGCGGCGCGAATCTCGGCGGGAGTGAAAGTGATGGCGTCCAGAGGGCTGTGGGGGGAAGAAACCCCGCCGCCGGCCGTAAGCTTGATCAGCGCGGCACCCTGGAACAGTTGTTCGCGTGTGCGAAGACGCACCTCGTCCGGTGAGTCGGCTATGGCCGAATGGCCTTCCTCATCGCCGTGCGAGCCCGGAGCGCCAAGCGGGCGGGGCAGGTCGTGCATAGTGCGGAAATCGCCGTGGCCACTGGTAACGGTAATCATGGCGCCGGCGGGGTAGATGCGAGGACCCTTCACAATGTGTTCGTCGATGGCCTGCTTGAGCCCGAAGGCCGAGCCGCCCATGTCGCGTACGGTGGTGAAGCCCCGCATCAGGGCGCGTTCGGCTTCGCGTCCGGCGATAAGGCTGATGTAGTTGGAGTCGCCGTGCAACAGGGCTGCCACGGGCGGCCCCACGAACATCGTGTGCCAATGCGCGTCGATCAGGCCCGGCATCAGCACGCGCCCTTGTCCGTCGATGACGGCCGCACCGGGCTCGTCGATGGGCTCCTCGCTGATCTTTTCTATGTGGTTTTCGCGCACCAGCACATTGCGCTGACCGGACAAAGAGGGTGTTTTCCCGTCGAAAATGCGTACGTTGGTGAAAAGCACGGCGGAAGGCTGTTGGGGCGCGGCGGGCTCGGAGGCGGGCATATGCTCGGCCAATTGCTCGTCGGTCAGGGCCGGCGCGTCGTGGGCCAAGGCGCTGCTGCCCAAGTGGCCAAGGGCTAGTACGAATACTGATCGGGCGAAAAGCTTAAGGGATCGGGTAAGCATGAAAGACCTCTATCTAGTATGTCGTTGTAAAAAGACGCTAGTCCGCGTGTTTTGACTGCAGTCGCCTGGCGTCGAGCAGTTGCTTGAGCTCTTGCAGGGTCTGGGGCGAGTGGTCTGCAATGCCCGTGACGAGCAGCCAGGCATCAACATAATGAGAGGGGGCAAAGACGTGGCCATAACCCATCGGGGTCGTGTCCGCCAGCATCATGTCCAAAGCGAATTGAAACATGCTGATCACCGGATACCAGCGCAGGGTCGGCAGCACATCCGGCCCGCGGGGCGAAGCCATCCACTCCGGCTCGCGCCAGGCATCGCTGGGGTTGAAGAATGTGATCGCGTCACTCGCGTATTGCAGGTACACGATGCGGAACGGCCCCCAGGGCGCGCCGGCGGGAACCGGCGAACCAAATTGATTCATGAAGCGCACCACGCTGCCGTCGCCGAATTCGGGCAGCCAGGCGGGCGAGCCCGCGTTGCGCGCCGCCGTCAGGGCCCGCCAATGCGTGGTAAGAAAGGGCGGGCCGCTCCATAAGGCCCCTTGTATGGGGTCGCCCAGCAGCTCCCAGACATTGACCGACCGTTCGGAGTTCTTGGCTCCCAGGCTCAGGCCATGGAGATGGAGCTTGGGTCGGCTTTCCGGGAGAAGGGTCTTCCAGTAGCTGTAGATGGCATTAAAAAGCGCTTTGGCCGCCTCTTCGCCATAGTCGGGTTCTATCATCAGCGAAAGCGGGCTGGACAGATATGAATATTGCATGGCCACGCTTGCGATATCGCCGCCGTAGAGATATTCGACGCTCTCGATGGCCCCGGGGTCGACCCAGCCTGTGCCTGTGGGGGTGATGACAACCAGCGCCGAGCGGGAAAAACCGCCGACGCGCTGCAGTTCTTTCAGCGCCAGTTGAGCGCGTTCGGCGGCCGACTGCGCTGCGGGCAAGCCGACATAGACGCGTATGGGGGCCTGGGCCGATCTGGAAGTGGCGGCTTCGATATCGGCCGCGCTTGGGGTGGATGCAATGTAGTCGCGGCCCGTCCGGCCCAGGTTTTCCCAGGGAATCAACGAGGCCTGGCTGCCCGTCATGGAATCGAGCGTCGGTGCGGGCTCGTCGGGTGGTATGAAGGCGTCGGCCTGCCGGAAGACGTCGTCGGTGACATGCAGGGCGAAGCGCAGCAGCACTCCATTGATGACCGTGGCGAAAAGCAGCAGGGCGCAAGCCACACCCACGATGATGGCGACACGCCGTGGAAGCAGGGCTCGGGCGCGCCGCATGAACCAGTGTGCCAGACGTTGAAACAGCCGGCCAGCCAGCAGAAGCACCACGAATGTGACCAGCGCGCCGGCCAGCAAGGTCGGCAGATACAGAGGCTCTGTGGGGCGCATCGCCATGATCTGCCGCAATGCGTCTTGCCACGGCCTGGCGGACCACAGTGCGTAGGCCGCAATCACGGCGCAGCCCAGAGCAATCGCCAAATGCAGGGGGCGCCTCAGCCTGGCTGCGGGGGACCGCAGCTCCAGATAGCGCCAGAGCCAGCTCAGGAACACGCCCAGGGCATAGCCGAGGGCCAGGCAGATGCCCGACAGAACCCCTTGCATGAGCGCGCTGCGGGGAATAAGGCTGGGGGTAAGCGACGCGGCAAAGAACAGCGTGCCCGTCAGTTCGCCGACTACCGACAATCTGCGTGGACGCCACCAGGAACGTAAGTGGGGCCGGGGATGGCGTTCGCTACCTGCACTCGCAACGGGGTTCGTAATGGCCATGTGGGCGTCCTGTCTCAGCCGTGGCTGCCGCGCAGGCGATCGATCAATCGCCGGTCGCGCTTGGTGGGACGGCCCTGTTCGAGCTGGTGCGAGGGTTCGGGCGCGAGCCGGCGCATCTCGGCGGCTTTCTCGCGCGCCGCGATGCTATCGGGAGTTTCAGCGTAGAGTTGCTGCGCAACAGGGGCCGGCCCGCGCACGCTGCTTAGCGCCATTACGGTGACGGTAACGCCTGCATCGCCCCGCTTTATCCAGAGCATGTCGCCCGGCTTGATGTCGCGCGCGGGCTTGGCCAATTGCTGATTGACATGCACCCGGCCTTTGGTGATTTCTTGTGCCGCCAGGCTGCGTGTCTTGAAGAAACGCGCAGCCCACAGCCATTTATCCAGGCGCATATTGTCCAGCATGTCGATGAATCCGCTGATGGAGCAAAGCTCGATTGTATGCCTTTCACGCTGGAATGGAGGAGGGGGCGGCGGCATCATGGGGTAACGCTGTCCTCCCTCGGGCGCAAGCTTGCGCCCGAGGGAAAGCTGTGTGTCATTCAGCGGGCATGCTGGCCACGTGCTGGTTGGCATGCAGCACAGTTCCTTCGAACAGCGGCAGCACGGTCTTGGCATATTGGTCTCGTACTGCTTGCCGGTGCGGGGTGGCCAGGGCGGCTTCCAGGGCTTCTTTGCTGTCGAAGGCGAACTGAACGGTGGCGTAGATTGAGGGAGCGCCATCATCGACTTGGTCGGCGATGAGCATATTGGCCCAGCGTATGCCCGGGAACCCTTTGTAATGCGGCATCATGGCCTGCAGCTGCGCATCGAGTTCGTCTTTTTTGCCTTCGACCGGTCGGCCTATGAAATAGCCGCATCTTACATACATGGTGGTGGTTCCTTGGTGTGTCGTGGCCTGGCGGCCTGGAGAGGGTTTAGTGAACGTGGGCCCGGGCGTATTGCCCGGGAGGCGAATGGCGAGTTTGGATGGTTGCCGTTTTTTTGGGTCGCCCCAATTTACCTGATGCGCCTGAAGAGGGAACATGGGGTTTCTACTGATCGAGCAAAATTCGTTTACCCGGGTAAACCCCTGCTGTCCGAAATCGGCAAGTGGCAGACGGTTTTTGCCATTTCTTTTATGGTGTTCCGTTGGTTAAATGAGGCCGGAGCAGTCTTCATCGTCCACCACACACGGAGGAGAAGTTATGCGAAGCGGGAGGAGAAAATTCCTGGGCCAGGGCCTGGGTGGAATGGCTGGCGTCGCTCTGGGCGGCCTGGCGTTTCCCGGCGTCGGTCTTGCAGCCGACGCCATAAAGGTTGGCGTGTTGCTCGATCTGTCGGGCCCCTTGCAGCTGTTCGGTACGGTCAAGGCGCAATGCCTGCGCCTTGCGGCTGAAGAAATCAACGCCAACGGCGGCTTGCTTGGCCGCCAGATCGAGCTGGTTACCTACGATACCCAGTCCAACAACCAGTTGTATGGCCAATATGCCCAGCAGCTTGCGCTGCGCGACAGGGTGGCCGTGGTGCACGGCGCGGTTACCAGCGCCGCCCGCGAGGTTGCCCGGCCGGTGCTGGGCCGGGCCAAAACGCTGTACATGATGAACATGATCAACGAGGGCACCGAAGGCGCCTGCGATCGCAATATGTTCATCACCGGCCCTACGCCGCGGCAGTTGCTCGACAATCTCATCCCCTACATGATGGAAAAGCACGGCAAGAAAATGTACATTCTGGCCGCCGACTACATCTTCGGCCAGTTGTCGGGCCAGGCCGCCGAGCGCATCTGCAAAGAGCACGGGGGCCAGGTGGTGGGCTTCGACCTGTTCCCGCTCGACGTCGACAAGTTCGGCCCGACCATCAGCAAGATCCAGTCGGCCAAGCCCGATTTCGTCTTCAATGTGTTCGTGGGCCCCGCCCACGGGGCGTTCTATGGCCAGTGGGCTTCGGCGGGCATGAACAAGTCCATTCCCATGGCTTCCCACACCATAGGCGACGCCGGCGAGCAGATGCGCATGCCGCCCGAGGTCAGCGAAGGCATCGTCACGGTCAAGAACTACTACGACGAACTTGACACGCCCGCCAGCAAGCAGTTCGTCGAGCGCTTCAAGAAACGTTTTACCGATTACGGCTACGTGGGTTCGCTGGGCATGGCCGACTACCAGGGCATGTATCTATGGGCCGAGGCGGTGCGCAAGGCCGATTCGGTCGACCGCGAGAAAGTCATCAAGGCCTTCGAGGCGGGCATCGAAATCGAAGGCCCCAGCGGCAAGATCGCCTCGCATCCTCAAACACACTACTGCACCATGGACATGTATCTGGCCGAGGTCCGCAACAGCCGCTTCGAGGTGCTGGAAAGCTGGCAGCAGGTGCCGCCGGTCAGCCCGGACGACGACAGCTGCAATGTGTTGAACATGTCGCTTTGAAGGGGGGCGCGCGCACGCCTGCGGCGCAAGCTGCCGGCGGGCGGGCCCGGTTCAGGGCAGGGGCGTCTGGCCGCCAGCCGTCCCTATCTTGCCCGGGGGCTGGGCGGTGGCCAGGCTGGCGCCCGCAAAGGCGCCTGCGGCCGACGTTTCTCTCGATAAAGCGTCAACAAGGAATCACCATGGATCTAGCGATGCTTACCGGCGTGCAGGTGGTGTATGCCATTGCCAGCCTGTTCCTGATCAGCGTGGGGCTGGCCATCGTGTTCGGCATGATGGGCGTCATCAATTTCGCCCACGGCGAGTTCCTGATGCTGGGCGGCTTTGCCTTCATTCTGGCGGTGCGCGCGGGCGTCAACTTCTGGGTGGCCATGTTCGTGGTGGCTCCGCTGTGCGTGGCCGTCATCGGCATCGTCATCGAGCGCCTGATCATCCGCCACCTGTACGGGCGCATCGTTGAAACCATATTGGCCACCTGGGGCCTCAGCCTGCTGCTCATAGGCCTGGCCTCGGCCCTGCTGGGCTACTACCAGATGGGCGTACGCCCGCCCTTTGGCGTTGTACAGATCGGCGCCTATCAAACAGGTGCCTACACCTTCTTCGTCATCGGGGTGGCGGTGGCGGTGGGCCTGGTGCTGTATGTCCTGCTGCGTCATACGCCCTTCGGCCTCATCGCGCGCGGAACCATGCAAAGCGCCGCCATGGCGTCGGCGCTGGGGGTCAACGTGAAGCGGGTCTATTCGGTCACCTTCGGCATAGGCGCGGCGGTTTCTGGCCTGGCGGGCGCAGTGTTTGCGCCGCTGACCGGTGTGCTGCCCATAAGCGGCCTCACCTATATCGCAAAGGCCTTCATCACGGTCATTCTGGGCGGGGCGCTGCCGCTGACCGGCTCGGCCCTGTCATCCGCGTTGCTCGGAACGGTCAGCCAGGTCACTACCTTTCTCAGCACCTCGGTGTTCGGCGAGGTGATGCTGCTGGTCACGGCCATCGTGCTGCTGCGCGTGCTGCCTTCGGGCATCACCGGCAAGTTCTTCAAGCGGGGCATCTGATGCGAGAACTGTTCCGGCCTGCATTCTGGGCCTCCGCCATTGCGGCCCTGGTGCTCATCATGGGCATACCCATGGTCTCGGAAGTCTATACCCTGTACAACCTTACCGTGTTCGCGGTGCTAGCCATGCTGGCCCTGAGCCTGGGGCTGGTGTGGGGCATAGGCGGCATACTGGCGTTGGGCCAGTCGGCCTTCTTCGGCATTGGCGCATACGTCTATGCCTTGCTGTCGGTCAATCTGGGCGACAGTACGCTGGCGGTGCCCGCCGCCATGGCCGCCCCACTGGTCGTGGCGGTTCTGGTGGGCTACTTCACTTTCTTCGGCCGTATCAGCGACGTCTACTTCGCAGTCATTTCGCTGACCATACCGCTGATACTACTCAGCCTCATCAACAGCGCTTCCGGCCCGGCCTATCAGTTCGGCAAGGCGCATCTGGGCGGCTACAACGGCATACCGGCCGTGCCTCCGTTGAATATGCCTTTCGATCCTTCCGCCGTATTGTCCTTCGAGGGCATGTATTACGTCGCGGCCATGGCCCTGCTGGCGGTCTACCTGATTCTGCGGGTACTGGTCGCCAGCCGCTTCGGCAGGGTGGTGCAGGCCGTGCGCGAAAACGAGCTGCGCGCCGAGCTGCTTGGCTACGATGCGCGGTACTACAAGCTGGGCGTATTTTGCATCGGCGCGGCCATTGCGGGCCTGGCCGGGGCCTTCTATGCCGCCTGGGGCGCATCGGTCGGCCCCACCGTGTTCTCGCTCGCGTTCACCGCCCAGGCGGTGGTGTGGGTACTGTTCGGCGGCTTGGGCACTTTGCTGGGCCCCATCGTCGGCTGCTTCCTGGTGCAGGGCCTGTCCACCTGGCTGGGCAGCGTTTCGCGCGTCAGTCCCGAAATCGCCCTGGGCCTGCTGTTCATCGTCGCCGTGCTGCTGGTGCCCAACGGCATCGTGCCGTCGATCCGCGATCGCATCCGGTCCCGCCTGGCCCGCGTCCACGGGGGCCGCCCATGAGCGTCATTCTTCAGACCAGCGATTTGTGGCGCACCTTTGGTGGGGTGGCCGCCGTGGCGGGGGTCGACTTCGAATTGCGCGAGGGTGAACTGCGCTGCCTGATCGGCGCCAACGGCGCCGGAAAAAGCACGTTCTTCAAGATGCTGACGGGGCAGCTCAAGCCCACGTCCGGACGTATCACCCTCTATGGCAAAGACATCACCCGGCTTCCTTCATTTGCCATCGCCCGCATGGGCGTCGGCATCAAGACCCAGGTTCCGAATCTTTTCAATGGCCTGAGCGTGCATGAGAACCTGATGGTCGCCGCGCGTTTCGGGATGTCGGCCCGCGAGGCAGCCGATGCGGTCGATGCCATGCTCGAGCGCATCCAGATGGCTTCGCAGGCGCGCCTTCCCGTCGGCAGCCTGGCGCACGGCCATCGCCAATGGGTCGAGCTGGGCATGATTCTTATCAATGACCCCAGGCTGGTGCTGCTCGACGAGCCGGCGGCCGGCATGACGGCGGGCGAGGTCGAGCGCACCATCGCCTTGCTCGAGGGCATGCGCGGAAAGCGCAGCTTCATCATCGTCGAGCACGACATGCATTTCATTCGCCGCATCGCCGAACGCGTCACGGTATTTCATCGGGGCAGGGTGCTGGTCGAAGACACCATGGACGAAGTCGTGCGCAACACCGAGGTGCGCGACGCTTATCTGGGGTCGGCGGGCACCAAAAGGGCCGCCACATGAATAATGTGAATGGCCGGCGCGCCGGCCGGCGCAAAGGGGCGGAGCGATGAATCCCGAGACCTTGCTCGACGTGCGGAGCCTGTCGGCCGGATATGGCGCCATACCTGTGCTGCGCGACGTAAGCTTCCAGGTGGGCAAAGGCGAAATAGTGGGGGTGCTGGGCCACAACGGCATGGGCAAGACCACGCTCATGAAGGCGCTTGTGGGCCACATTCCCATCACTGGCGGCAGCCTGGCGCTCGGGGGCGTCGACGTTACCCATGTTCCCACGCACAAACGTGCGCGCCTGGGCATGGGTTATGTCTCGCAGGGTCGCGACATCTTCCCTTCATTGACGGTGCGCGAAAACCTGGCCATCGGCGCGGCGGCGTTGGGACATGATCGCACTGCGGCGGTAGAGCAGGCCGTGGGCGAATTTCCCATTCTGGGCCGCTTGCTCGACCGCAAGGGCGGCGCGCTAAGCGGCGGCGAACAACAGATACTGGCGCTGGCGCGCGCCCTGTGCGGCCAGCCGCGCCTATTGCTTCTGGACGAACCCACCGAGGGCATACAGCCTTCCATCGTCGATGAGATCGAAGACTATCTGGTGCGCCGGGCCAAAGAATCCTCCCTGGCCGTGGTGGTCGTAGAGCAGGACGTCGGCTTCATCGCCGCCATGGCGAACCGGGTACTCTGGCTGCAAAAGGGCACCATCGTCAAAGAGATCGATCCCGCCCTGCTGTCCGACCCCGACACGGTCGCCGAGTTCTCGGGGCTTGAGGGAAAAGCCGATTGAGTTTAGCCTTTGGGCGGAAATATCCATCAGCGCTTCGCGCGCGTTGGCACAAAAAAGAAAGGGAGAGAGGCAATGAACGACGATCTGTGGCGCCTGACCGCCACGCGCATGCGTGAGCTTGTCGTCCGCCGCGAAGTCAGCCGCGAAGAGCTGGTCCGCGCCCACCTGGCACGTATCGAGCAGGTCAATCCCAAGCTGAACGCACTGGTCGAACAGCGCGCCGAGCAGGCCCTGGCCGAAGCGCGAGAGGCCGACGCCGGCCACGCCGGCCGGGCCGACCTGCCGCTCGACGGCATTCCCATCAGCATCAAAGACCACTACGACGTTGCCGGCATGAAGCACACCGAGGGCCTGCCCGCGATGGCCGACAGACGCTCCACCGTGGACGAGGTCGTGGTGCGGCGCCTGCGCCGGGCCGGCGCCATCGTGGTGGGCAAGGCCAACCAGCCCGACCTGCAGATACGCTGGAACACCATCAGCCATCTGTATGGCGCCACGCTCAATCCGCGCGATACCTCGCTTAGCGCCGGCGGCTCTTCCGGCGGCGATGCGGCTGCCGTGGCCTCTGGCATGGCGCCCCTGGGCCTGGGGCTGGACTACGGCGGTTCCATCCGGGTGCCCGCGACATTCTGCGGCATCTACGGCTTGCGGCCCTCTGCGGGCCGCACACCCGCTTCGTCGACCCTGCCGCCTTTCGACGGCCCGCCCTCGGTCGACCTCATGTCCTGCGTCGGCCCCCTTGCGCGCTGCGTCGAAGACCTGTGGCTTGCCTACACGGTCATTGCGGGTCCGCATTGGTCCGATCCGGCGACTGTGGCGGTGCCGGTCTCCCGTTCCGGCGCCAACGGCCGGCGCCCCCGCATAGCCCGCATGCTCGACCAGACTGGCGCGCTGGTTTCCCCCGAGGTTGCCGCCCGGCTCGACGACACCGCCCGTGTGCTTGCCGAGGCGGGCTACGAGGTGGTGGACGCGGCCATTCCCCATGCACGCCGCGCCCCCGAATTGTGGGCTGAAATCATCGGCACCGAGCTAATGCAGACCGGCATGCCCGAGTTCGGGTTCCTGCTGGGCGAAAGCAATCGCCAGCACATCGAAGCCATGTTCTCCATCTACAACCTGGGGTCCGAGGTGCGCAACTACATCCAGGCCTTCATCGAGCGCCGGCAGGTGCAGCGCGAGGTGGCGCAATGGATGGAGGAACACCCGCTGGTGTTGTGCCCGGTGGCGGGCATGGCCGCACCCGCACTCGATTTCGACCATATGCTCGATCGCGAACAGACCCAGAGGCTGTTCGACCGCATGCGCAACATACCGTGGGTCAACTTGCTGGGGCTGCCCAGCGTGGCGCTACCCAACGGCATGCAGATAGTCGGTCGCCGGTTCCACGAAGCGCAGGCGCTGGAGGCGGCCGCGGCTGTGCAGCAGGCCATCGGAGCGGCGTCTGTTGCCGAACCATGAACGGCATCCGCACGCGTTTGCAGTGGCAGCAAAGCCGCTTGACGAGCGTGTGCGGCGGGCCGCGCCGCGGCGGCTGAGGCGATGGAAGGGCCGCCGTTCATTCATTACGAAGGGCGCATGCCGGGCGGCGAATTCCGCTTCGTGCACGTCGAGAAGATATCGACCCGCATCCGCAAGTACAACTGGGAGCTTTTTCCGCACCGGCATCGCGATCTGTTCCAGGCGGTGCTGGTTGAATCCGGCCAGGGCCACGTCAGTTTCGATCTCTGGGAAGAAGCCTTTCATTTCCCCGCCCTGGTGCTGGTGCCTTCGCTGGTCGTCCACAGCTTTCGCTATGCGCCGCGCTCTTCGGGCCGCGTGCTGACCCTGTCCGACGCATACGTGCGCGAATTGGTGAGGTTCACCGACGAGCCGGTTCTTGAATCGATGCTGGGCCGTCCCCAGGTGGTGTCCCTTGAAGCAGGTTCTGCCGCGCTTAGGGAAATAGGCGCGGCGCTGGACGCCATCGCCGAACGCCTTGCCGCCGCGCCACAAGGGCGGGGCGCCATGCTGTCGGCCAGCGTATTGAGCATATTCGGCCATATTACCCAGCATTGCCGCGATCTTCCGGTACAGGGGCCCGAGATGCTGCGACGACGCTATCTGTACGACCAGTTTCGCGCCTTGCTCGAGCAGCATTTTCGCGAGCAGCTTTCCGTGGCGCGCTACGCGGCGATTCTGGCGGTTACCGAGCGCACCCTGCACCGCGCCTGCCGCGAGGTCGCCGGCGAGCCGCCGCTCAAGATCGCCCACCGGCGGCTGGTGCTGGAAGCGCAGCGCCTTCTGCTGTATTCGGCCATGACGGTGGGCGAGGTCTCGTACCACCTGGGCTTCAAGGATCCATCGAATTTCAGCCGCTTCTTCGTCGAGCACGTGGGAGAGTCGCCGATCATGTTCCGCCGCGCCCGCCTGGGTTGATCCCCAGCTGTCAATCGACCCCGTCAATCCGCCAAAACTACGGTATACAAAAGCATCTGAAAACACCGCTATTTGGCTTTTTAATACCCAGATTATTAGTGTTTTCCCCAGGTTCGTATACTTTTGTATCTGGCCGGTATACATTACGGCCATCGACCAAACGGCTGGCAGCTCAACCCTGCACAAGAACCAAAGCAATGACAAAAAATCAACGCCTCGATACCCAGACGGCCCGGGTAGTAGTCGGCTTGCGCGACATGATCATGAAAGGCGAGCTGCGGGCGGGCGAACGCCTGGTCGAAGCGGCGCTGTCCGATCGCCTGCAAGCCTCGCGCACGCCGGTCAGGTCGGCCCTGCTCACGCTCGAGCAACAGGGGCTGGTCGAGCGGCTTCGAGGCGGCGGGTACGCCGTGCGTTCGTATACCGCCCGTGAAATCGCCGAGGCTATTTCAGTCCATGCCTGTCTTGAAGGCATGGCGGCGCGGCTGGTGGCCGAAAAAGGCGTGTCGCGGGGGCTGTCGAACCGCTTGCAGGCCTGTCTCGAAGAAGGCGACCGCATCGTGGGCGTGGGAAAGCTCGACATGGAAGACATCGCGGCCTACCTGGCCAACAACGTCCGCTTTCATGGCCTTATCGTCGACGCGGCCGACAACCAGGTGCTTGGTCAGTCGCTGAAATTCCTCGATCGCATACCGTTCGCGGCCGCCGGCGGCATGCTGCCTTTTCATTCGACGCGCGACGATTGCGACGAGGCCATGCGCTTCGCGCAACGGCAGCATCACTCGCTGGTCGAGGCGCTGCGCAACGGGCAGGGCGCCCGGGCGCAGGCGCTGGCCGAAGAGCACCGGCAGATCGCCCTGTTCAACCTGCAGCATGCCACGCAGCACGCCGAAATCGAAGTCGGCATTTCCGATGCGCTGCCGGTGCTGCGCATGGTCTCGCTTTAAGGTTTTATCCAGTCGGCAAAGTTGTCATGTTTCAAGAGGGTCCGGTCGGGCATGGCCGGTTTCAATGCAGTTTGTCTCTACAAGTCGAAAACTCAGAGGAGATTCAAAATGACTAAATTCCAGCTTGGACGGCGCACCGTGATCGCGGCCATGGCGGCCGCCATGGCTTTCCCGGCGATCAGCGCGGCGCAGGCCCAGGGCGATCCCATCCGCATTGGCTACACCATGTCGCGCACCGGCCCCTTCGCCGGCGGGGCGCAGGTCTCGCAAGAGCCCAACTACCTGCTGTGGGCCGAGCAGGTCAATGCCGCGGGCGGGCTTACCGTCGACGGCAAGAAGCGCAATATCGAGCTCATCGGCTACGACGACCGCAGCGACATCGAAACCGCGGTGCGCACCTACCAGAAGATGATGGGCTCCGACAAGCTCGACCTGGTGCTTCCGCCCTGGGGCTCGGGCATGAACTTCGCCATCGCTCCCATCGCCAATCGCTACGGCTATCCCTTTCTCGCTCCCACGGCCTTGTCGCGCAAGCTTATCGACATGAAGCTGCCGTACTTCTTCTCGCTGCTGCAGCAGCCCGACAAGATGATGGACTCTCTGGCCGACATGCTGGCCGACCAGGGCGTCAAGACGGCCGCAACCATCTACATGGACGACCTTTTCGGCCTCGAGAACGTGGCGGCGCTGCGCACCGCGTTCAAGTCGCACAACATCGAGCTTCTCGAAGACAAAAGCTATCCGCTCGGCGTCAAGGATCTTTCCTCGGTGCTGAAGTCGATCAAGGCCAAAGAGCCCGACGCCTTCATCGCCATCACGTATCCGCCCGACACCCTGCTGGCCACGTCGCAATCGCGCGAGATCGAATTCAATCCCAAGTACTACTACGCTTCGGTGGGCACCGCGTTCCCGCTCTTCAAGCAGCGCATGGGCGACAACACCGAAGGCGTGCTGGGCATGGGCTCATGGAACGCCAAGGTTTCCGACGGCGCCAAGGCCTACTTCGAGGCGCACGTCGCGCATGCCAACAAAGAGCCCGACCGCTGGGCCAGCGGCCACGCCTGGGCCGGCCTCGAGATCCTGCAGCAGTCCATCGAAAAGGTCGGCCTCGACCGCAAGGCGCTGCGCGACTATATCGCCTCGAACGAGTTCGACACCATACTGGGCAAGATCAGCTTCAAAGATGGCGAGAACGCCAGTATTCCCGGAACCGTCAGCCAATGGCAGGGTGACGAGTTCGAAGTGGTATGGCCTGCCGACAGGGCCACGGCCAAGCTGGTTGCGCCCAAGCCAGCCTGGAAGTAAGCCCGATTGAGCCGATCCGGCTCTTCACGCCCGGCCACGCCGCAGCAGGCCAAAGCTTGCCCGCGGCGTGGTCGGCGCGAACAAAAGCGAATGATTGAACGATGAACCTTTCCCTGATTGCCGACCTGGCCGTAAACGGCCTGGTCATCGGCGGCATCTATGCGGTGGTGGCCATAGGCCTGAACCTGCAGTACGGCCTGATGCGCATCCTCAACATCGCGCATGGCGAGTTCCTGATGATAGGCGCCTTCGTGATGTTCGCGCTGCATACTTCGACCCAGATCAATCCCCTGTGGTTCGTGCCCGTTGTTACCTTGGCCTGCTTCATTCTGGGCGTGGCGCTGCATGGCCTCGTATTCAGGCGCCTTACCGCCCAGGCCAAGTCCCTCGACCAGGTCGAAGAGCGCAGCCTCATCATCGGCTTCGGGCTGATGTTCATCCTGCAAAATGCCGCGACCCTCATCTGGGGTTCAGACCTGCACGGCTACGATTTTCTCAATGACTCGGTCAAGTTCGGCGGCGTGATCGTTACGCAGAACCGCTTGCTGGTCTTGCTGCTGGCGGTGGTGGTCAGCGTCGGCCTGATCATGCTGTTGCAGCGCACCCTGATAGGCAAGGCGGTGCGCGGCATGCTGCAGTCGCCCCTGGGCGCCCAGCTCGTCGGCGTCGACTCCGCGCGCATGAATCCGCTGGTGTTCGGCCTGGGCATCGCCATGGCGGGCTTTGCCGGCTCGCTGCTCAGCATGATCTACGAGATTTCCCCTTCCGTGGGCGAATCCTACACCATCATGGCGCTCATCGTCATCACGCTTGGCGGGCTGGGCAGCATCGGCGGCAGCTTCATGGCGGCCATGCTGCTGGGGCTGGTCGAAAGCTTCGGCACGCATTTCACCAACCCGTCGCTCAAGATGATCCTCAGCTACAGCATCTTCGTGCTGGTGCTGATCTTCAAACCCAAGGGATTGTTCGCCAAATGAAATCGTTTCTGCCCGCCGTCCTCATCAGCGGAGCGGTGCTGGCCCTTGGGCCCTGGCTGCTGCCGGAGTTCTGGGTCTCGCTGCTGATGACCTGCCTGATGTACGTGGTGCTGGCCGTCAGCTGGTCCATGTTCAGCGGCGCCACACGCTACCTTTCGCTGGCCTCCACAGCCCTGTTCGGGCTGGGCGCCTACACCACCGCCTGGGGCTATGAAATCCTGCCCTGGCCGTTGCTCATCCTGGTTGGCGCCATGGTGTCGGCGGCGTTTGCCGCGGTGCTGGGCGCCGCGGTGCTGCACCTGCGCGGCACCTACTTCGCCATTCTTACCTTCGGAATGGGCGAACTGGTCAAGCACACCATCACCTATATTGAAAAAAGCGCTTTCGGCACGGTGGGGCGGGTGATCATCGACGTGCCTTCCAACGAGGCCGTCTACTGGACCGTGCTGGTACTGGCCCTTATCACCGTCATTGCCTTCAAGCTCGTGGCCGACTCGCGCCTGGGGCTGGCCATGCGCGGCATCGGCCAGGATGAACAGCGCGCCGCCACCTTCGGCGTAAACACGCGCCGCATCAAGGTCATCGGCTTTGCGCTCAGCGCCGCCTTTGCCGGTGCGGTGGGGGCCGCCATGGCCGTGCGCTGGACATACATCGATCCGCACACCGCCTTCAACCCGCTCATCGGCTTCCAGACCGTTCTGATTGCGATGGTCGGGGGCGCATCCACCCTGCGAGGGCCGGTGATCGCGGCAGTGGCGCTCAGCGTGCTGTCCGATGTGCTGCGGCTGAACTTCCCCTATTTCTACCTGATACTGCTGGGCACCCTGCTTATCCTCAGCGTGCTCTTCATGCCGCGCGGCATCGCGGCGGTCAAGTGGGGCAGGTTTCTGGGACGGAGGCAAGCGCGATGAGCGAGCTCATACTGGAACTGAAGGGCGTCGACATGCAGTTTGGCGGCCTCAAGGCACTGTCGAACATCAGCATGAGTGTGCGGCGCGGCGAGTTCATCGGCATCATCGGCCCCAACGGAGCCGGCAAGACTACCCTGTTCAACGCCATCAGCGGCGTCATTCCTCCGACCGCGGGCGAGGTTCGCGTGGCCGGCCGGCCGATGCAGGGCAGGGCGCCCAATGATTATTGCAAGCTTGGCGTGGCGCGGACGTTTCAGACCCCGCGCATTTTCCCCGACATGACGGTGCGCGACAACGTGCGATTTGCCCACACCTTTGGCAATGCAAGCGGGCAGGGCATCGAGCTTATCGAGCAAGTGATGCACGCCGTGGGCATGTCCGGCGCTTCGAACGAAACCGCGGGCGCCATGCCTCCGGCCAGGCAGCGTCAGCTCGAGATCGCCATGGCCCTGGCCACTTCGCCACGCCTGCTCTTGCTGGACGAGGTGGCGGCCGGCCTGACAGAGGGCGAGGTCGAAGAGGTGGCCCGGCTGATCCAGCAACTGCGGGGCGACTACGACCTTACCGTCGTGTGGATCGAGCATGCGGTCAAGACCCTGATGAAGACTGTCGAGCGGGTGGCGGTGCTCAATTTCGGCGAGCTTATCGCAGACGGCACCCCCGAGCAGGTCGCCGCCGATCAGAAAGTCATCGATGCCTATCTGGGCGAAGAGGAAGCTGCATGAGCATTTTGCTTGAGACCCGGGGGCTGGCGGCCGGATACGGCGCACTGCAGATCATCAAGAACATCGACATACGAGTCGAGCATGGAAGCTTCACCGTGGTCGTGGGGCCCAACGGGGCCGGCAAGACCACCCTGATGAGCGCGCTGGCGGGCGTGTTGCCGGTGACTGCCGGTGAAATCCGCCTGGATGGCCAGGTGCTCAACGCGCTCAGTGTGTCGCAGCGTGTAAAAAGCGGCCTGGTGCTGGTGCCCGAAGGGCGCCACCTGTTCGGCCAGATGACGGTGCAAGAGAACCTCGAACTGGGCGGCTACCTTATGACAGCCGCCCAGCGGCGCCAGACCATGGACGAAGTCTACGCATTGTTTCCTCGCCTGGCAGAGCGCCGCGACCAGGCTGCGGGCAGCATGAGCGGCGGCGAACAGCAGATGGTCGCGGTGGGGCGCGCGCTGATGGGGCGGCCGCGCTGCATCTTGCTCGATGAACCCGCCCTGGGGCTTGCGCCCCGCATGGTGGCCACCCTGTTTCGCATTCTGCGGCAGGTTTCGCAAAATGGAACGGGCGTGCTGCTGGTAGAGCAGAACGTGCGTCAGGCGCTCAGCGTTTGCGACCGCGCCTATATTCTGGAGCAGGGGCTTGTGGTGGCCGAGGGATCGGGGTCGGAGCTTTTGCAAGGCGAACGCATACGCAAGTCATATCTGGGTCTTTGATTTGCACAGACAAGGCGGGCGCAAGCGGCTTGTCTGTGTCGTCTCGTCTCGTTCCGCAGAACGTTGCTAGAATAAATACGATTTCTGGCATGGACGAGACATAGCAATGAACAAAGAGGCTGCCGATCAGGCTCCGACTGAACTCTACGAGCAACCCGGGCACTTGCTGCGCCGGGCGCATCAGATTTCCGCCTCGATATTCCACGACGAACTCGGCGCCAAGGTAACGCCCATCCAGTACGCCATCTTGCACATTCTTGTCGATCATCCGGGCATCGACCAGGTTTCGCTGGCGGGGCTCGTGGCCATCGACACTTCTACGGCGGCCAGCGTGGCCATACGGCTCGAAGAAAAGAAGCTGCTCATCCGCTACCTCGACCCCAACAACCGGCGCCAGCGGGCCTTGTACGTTACCGACGCGGGAAGGGCGCTGCTACAAAGCACGGTGCCGGCTATTTCGCGGCTGCATCATCGTATTTTCGAGGGTTTCACCCCCGAGGAAGAAACCCAGTTCATGGCCTTGCTGCACAAGCTGGTGCATATCAACAATTCCAAGAGCCGGGCGCCGCTTTCGCGCCGCAAGCCCGCGCTGCCGGCCGAGCACCCCGCCCCCGAGCAAACCGGAACGTGATATCTCAATACTAGGGTAAACCCCTGGTTGCATCGACATGCGTGTGAAGTAAAATTTTGGTATAGATTCAGTGTACTGAATGTGAATTTTCCAACGAGGCCATCATGTTCCCGAAAAACACCTGGTATGTAGCCTGTACCCCGGACGAAATCGAATCCAAGCCGCTGGGACGGCAGATCTGCGGCGAGCGCATCGCGTTCTATCGCGGCCACGAAGGCAAGGTGTGCGCGGTCGAAGATTTCTGCCCCCATCGCGGCGCAGCGCTGTCGCTGGGCTATGTAGACGGCGGCAACCTGGTGTGCGGCTATCACGGTCTGGTCATGGGCTGCGACGGCAAGGTGGTTTCCATGCCCATGCAGCGTGTCGCGGGCTTTCCCTGTGTCAAAAGCTATCCCGTCATCGAGCGCTATGGCTTTATCTGGGTCTGGCCGGGCGATGCGGCCCAGGCCGACGAGTCGCTTCTGCCTCATCTCGAGTGGGCCGAAAGCCCCGAGTGGGCATACGGGGGCGGCCTGTACCATATCAATTGCGATTACCGCCTGATGATCGACAACCTCATGGATCTCACTCACGAGACCTATGTGCACACCACCAGCATCGGCCAGGACGAAATCGACGAATCGCCCGTGCATACCAAGGTCGAGGGCGACACCGTCATTACCAGCCGCTACATGGAAAACATCATGGCGCCCCCGTTCTGGCGCGCGGCTCTGCGCTACAACGACCTGGCCGATGACGTTCCGGTCGATCGCTGGCAGATCTCCCGCTTTACGCCGCCCAGCCATATTCTGATCGACGTCGGGGTGGCGCATGCGGGCAAGGGTGGCTTCGAGGCCGACCCGGCCCACAAGGCCGCGGCCATCGTGGTTGATTTCATCACGCCCGAAACCGAGACCTCTCATTGGTACTTCTGGGGCATGGCGCGCAACTTCAAACCCAACGATCCGGAGCTTACCAAGGCAATCCGCGACGGACAGGGTAAAATATTCGGCGAGGATCTCGAAGTCCTGGAAGCGCAGCAGCGCAACCTCCGGGCAAATCCCGACCGCCGACTGCTCATGCTAAACATCGATACGGGTGGCGTACAATCGCGCCGCATCCTGGATCGCCTGGTGCAGGCCGAGCAGCAGCAAGCCACCGCCGAGCCCGCCTGATCTAAGTATTGTCACATGCGGGGCCGGCATTCCGGCCCGCAGCAATGCGGGTAGAACCGCAAATATAGAATATCTAATGAGTCAACTCACCGTTAAAGTAGTCAATAAGGTGCAGGAAGCCGAGGAGATAGTCAGTCTGGAGCTGGCTAGTGTTGATGGCAAACCTCTTCCTTCCTTCAGCGCCGGCGCCCATATCGACGTGCATATTCGCGACGGGCTCATCCGCCAGTACTCCCTGCTCAATGATTCGGCCGAACAGCATCGCTATGTAATCGGCGTGCTGCGCGACCCCGAGTCGCGCGGCGGCTCCATTGCCGTGCACGACGACATCAATCAGGGCGATACCATCCAGATCAGTTCGCCCAAGAACCACTTCGAACTCGTCCAGGCCAAGCGTACCCTGTTGTTCGCCGGCGGCATCGGGGTCACCCCCATCCTGTGCATGGCGCGCCGTCTCAGCCATATCGGCGCCGATTTCGAAATGCACTACAACTCCCGCTCTCCCGAGCGCATGGCCTTCCGCGAGGCCATCAGCAACGCGGCGTTTGCCGACAAGGTGCATTTCCACTTCGACAATGGCGAAGACAGCCAGAAGCTCGACCTGGCCCCCTTGCTGGCCAACCCGCAGGCCGACACCCACTTGTACGTATGCGGCCCCACGGGCTACATCGACTTCGTCGTCAATACCGCCAAGCAGGCGGGCTGGCCTTCCGACCACGTGCACCTCGAGTACTTCGGCGCCGCCGAAGTCGACACCAGCGGCGACACCTCGTTCGAGGTCAAGATCGCCAGCACCGGCCAGGTCTTCGCCATTCCGGCAGACAAGCCCATCACGCAGGTGCTCGATGAAGCCGGCGTCTTTATCCCCGTGTCATGTGAAGAAGGCGTTTGCGGCACCTGCCTGACCCGCGTGCTCGAAGGCACGCCCGACCACCGCGATCTTTATCTCACCGACGCCGAGCACGAGGCCAACGATCAATTCACGCCGTGCTGCTCGCGCTCCAAGAGCCCCCTGCTGGTGCTTGATATTTAAGGTTTTTTCAACGGCCCCGTCACGCGCGGGGCCACCCCTCAGAGAGTCTCAGATGTCCCGTAGAAACGTGAACGCCCAGCGCCGGCAAGTGGTACTGGGCGGAGCGGCTATGGCCGCCAGCGGCATGCTGCCAGCGGTCAGCCACGCCGCCGAGCCGGTCAAGGTCGGCCTTATCGTTCCCATGTCCGGCCCGTTCGCTTCGACCGGTCGCCAGATCGACGCAGCGGTCAAGCTGTACCAGAAGAAGCACGGCGACACCGTCGCCGGCCGCAAGGTCGAGGTCATTCTCAAGGACGACGGGGGCGTGGCGCCCGACGTTACCAAGCGCATAGCCCAAGAGCTCGTCACCCGCGAAGGGGTCCAGGTGCTGGCCGGATTCGGCCTGACGCCGCTGGCGTTTGCGGCTTCGCCCATCGCCACTCAGGCCAAGACCCCGATGATCGTCATGGCGGCGGCCACTTCCGTCATCGTCAAGCGTTCACCCTACGTCGTCCGTACGGGCTTCACGCTGCCGCAGGTTACCTCTCCGATGGCCGACTGGGCCTTGAAGAACGGCATCGAATCGGCCATTACCTTTGTCAGCGACTACGGTCCGGGCATCGACGCCGAGAAGGTGTTCATCAAGACCTTCACCGCGGGCGGCGGCAAGATCGACTCCAGCATTCGCACGCCCCTGCTCAATCCCGACTACGCTCCTTTCCTGAAGCGGGTCAAGGACAGCAAGCCCCAGGCCCTTTTCGTGTTCGTGCCATCGGGCGAGGGCGCCAACGTGCTCAAGCAGTTCAACGAGCGCGGCCTGGCCCAAGACGGCATCCGCCTGATCTGCACCGGCGACGTGCTCGACGACGACCTCATGGTCAGCATCGGGCCGGTCTCCCAGGGCGTGGTCAGCAGCCATCACTACTCGGCTGCCCATCCTTCGCCCGAAAACAAAGAGTATGTCGAGGGCTTCCAGCGCGACAATGGCGGCCATCGGCCCAATTTTCACTCGGTCGGCGGCTACGACGGCATGCATTTGCTGTACGAGGCCTTAAAAAAGACCAACGGCGACGCAAATGGCGATAAACTATTGGCGGCCATGAAAGGCTTGTCCTGGAATAGTGTCCGCGGCCCCGTCACCATCGATCCGGACACGCGCGACATCGTCCAAGACGTCTACATCCGCAGGGCCGAGCAGGTCGAAGGCCAGATGTGGAACGTCGAGTTCGATAAAATCGCACAATTCAAAGATCCGGGCGTTTAAGCCGGCCGGCCTGGCTACATCAGCGCATCACAAATAGAATTCGCCCCGGGCCTCGGCTTGGCCGTCACCGCTCGGGGCATAGCTGTTCTTCGTTACAGTGATTCCGGTTTCGATACTTTTAGTCAATCTCAACAATGGGGAGTGCATTCATCATGCCGCATACGTTTGCCGATAGCGGACAGGTGTTCCGCTGGAGCACAGGGTGGCCGCCATGCTAGGAAACCTGCTTGGCGTACTGTTTGACGGTGTTGCCTACGGCAGCCTGCTCTTTCTGATCAGCGTAGGCCTGTCGGTAACCATGGGCCTCATGAACTTCATCAACCTGGCTCACGGCGCATTCGCCATGGTCGGCGGCTTCGTAACCGTCGAGCTCATGCGGCAGCTTGGCGTGCCTTTCCTGGCCACCTTGCCGCTGGCCTTCATCGCCGCCGCCATCGTGGGCTTCGTGCTCGAACGCACCTTGTACCGCAGGCTCTACCGGGCCGATCCCCTCGACCAGGTGCTGTTTTCCATCGGTCTTACCTTCATGGTGATCGCAGCGGGCATCTACTTCTGGGGTCCGTCGCAACAGCCGGTCCACCTGCCTGATTGGCTGCGTGGGCAGGTCTCGGTGTTTGGCGTCGGGCTGGGCATCTATCGCCTCTTCCTGATCGCGGTCGTCGTCGTGGTTACGGCTGCCCTGTTCCTGCTCATCGAGCGTACCCGCCTGGGTGCGCAGATTCGCGCCTCGGTCGACAACCAAGAGGCCTCGGCGGGCCTGGGCATCAACGTCAGCCGCGTGTTCAGCGTAACGTTCGCCCTGGGTTCCGGCCTGGGCGGGCTGGGCGGCGCGTTGGGCATCGACGTGCTTGGCCTCGATCCCACCTTCCCGCTCAAGTACATGGTGTACTTCCTCATCGTCGTGGCCGTGGGCGGCGCCGGCACCATCAGTGGCCCCTTGCTGGCGGCCATCGTGCTGGGCGTCTTCGACGTGGCGGGTAAATACTATGTTCCCTCTCTGGGGGCATTCGTGATTTACGCGTTGATGGTCGTGTTGCTCATTCTCTTCCCCTCCGGACTCATCTCGAGGCGCTCATGACGAAATCAACTCTTTTATCTTCGCTGTCCATTTCGGACAAGCTGCCGGCGCCCCGTGTGCCCAATGCCAAGTGGACGAAGTACGAAATCATCTTCTGGCTGCTGCCTTTCGTCGCATTCTTCCTGTTCCAGGGCTACCTGGTGCTGGCCAGCCAGATCATGATTCTCGGCCTGTTCGCGCTTTCCCTGGATCTTATCCTTGGGTATGCGGGCATTGTTTCGTTGGGCCATGCGGCGTTCTTCGGCCTCGGAGCCTATACCGCCGGCCTGCTGTCGGTGCACGGCTGGGGCGAACCCATCAGCGGCATGCTGGCGGGCGCGATCGTGGCGGCCATATTCGGCTTTCTGACCAGCTTCCTGGTGGTGCGCGGGCATGACCTCACCCGTCTGATGGTCACCCTGGGCATCTGCCTCATGCTCTACGAAATCGCCAACAAGGCTGCCTTCATCACGGGCGGGGTCGATGGCCTGTGGGGCATCCAGATGTGGAAGCTGCTGGGCATCTTCGAGTTCGATCTGCAAGGCAAGACCGGCTTCTTCTACAGTTTCGCAGTCTTGTTCATTGTGTTCGTGCTGGTTCGGCGCATTGCGCGATCAACCTTCGGGCTCAGCCTCATCGGCATCCGCGAAGGGGGCAAGCGCATGCCGGCAATCGGCGCCAACATCAACCGCCGTCTCATCGCCGTCTATACGCTGGGCGCGGGCCTTGCCGGCATTGCCGGGGCGCTTCTGGCCCAGACCACCCAGTTCGTGGGTCTCGATTCGCTCGGTTTCGTGCGTTCGGCCGACCTGCTCATCATTCTGGTGCTGGGCGGCACCGGCCGCCTTTACGGCTCGCTGATCGGCGCACTGGTGTTCATGATCGCGCAGGATCAAATCGCAAACGTGAACCCCGTGTACTGGCAATTCTGGATCGGCCTGTTCCTTATCATCATCGTCATGGTGGGGCGTGGCGGCATACTGGGCGCTTTCGACGCCTGGCGTGAACGGCGCCGCGCCCGTGCAGCAAACGCAGGAGGCCGGGCATGAACACCACTCTCCGTACTGAGGGCATCTCCAAGCAGTGGGGCGCCTTTAAGGCAAACAGCGACATCTCGCTTACCTTCGAACCGGGCGGCCGGCACGCGCTGATCGGCCCCAACGGCGCGGGCAAGACCACCTTCATCAACCTGCTTACGGGCGCGTTGCAGCCTACCTCGGGCAAGGTCTTCTTCGGCGATCAGGACATCACGTCGCGCTCGCAGCACGAGCGCGTCAAGATGGGCATGACACGCACCTTCCAGATCAATACCTTGTTCCTGGGGCTTACGGTGCTTGAATCGGTCGTGTTGGCCATCAGCGAACGCGACGGCCTGTACCGCAACTGGTTCCGCACCGTGGCCCAGCAAACAGAGGCCATCGACGAAGCGCTGGCCTTGCTTGCCACCTTGCGTCTCGACCGCGATATCAACACCGTTACGCGCAACCTGCCCTATGGCAAGCAGCGCCTGGTCGAGATCGCCCTGGCGCTGGCCACCAAGCCCAAGGTGTTGTTGCTGGATGAACCCGCCGCCGGCATTCCGTCCACCGACAGCGCCGAACTCTTCGAGGTCATATCCCAGTTGCCGCGCGACGTCACGGTCGTGTTCATCGAGCACGACATGGGCCTGGTGTTCCGCTTTGCCGAGCGCATTACCGTGCTGGTGGGCGGCAAGGTCCTGACCGAGGGCACGCCGGCCGAAATCTCGGCTGACCAACGTGTGAAAGAAGTCTATTTGGGCGAGGCAGCGCATGACGAATAAAGGAAGCGATTTGCTCGTAATGGAGCACGTAACGGCGGGCTATGGCGAAGCCGTGGTACTCGAAGACGTCTCGCTCACGATCAAGGAAGGCGAGAGCCTGGCCTTGCTCGGACGAAACGGCATGGGCAAGACCACCTTGCTGCTTACCATGATGGGCCTGACCCAGCTGCACAAGGGCAAGCTCTTCTGGAAGGGCAGCGACATCACCGACGTCACCACCTACAAGCGGGCCCAGGCCGGCCTGGGGTGGGTTCCCCAAGAGCGGCACATGTATCCGTCGCTTTCGGTCGAAGAACACCTGACAGTGGTGGCGCGCCCGGGCGAATGGACGGTCCCCAAGATATACCAGCTGTTTCCCCGCTTGCAAGAGCGGCGCAACAACATGGGCAACCAGCTGTCCGGCGGCGAACAGCAGATGCTGGCCATCGCACGCGCGCTCATGGTCAATCCGCGCCTGCTGCTGCTTGACGAACCCATGGAAGGGCTTGCCCCCATCATCGTCCAGGAACTGCTGGGCGTCGTAGGGCGCCTCGTCAAGGAAAGCGGCTTGTCGGTGATTATCGTCGAGCAGCATGCGCGCATGGCGCTCGAGCTTACCGAGCGGGTGATCGTCCTTGATCGCGGCCGCATCGTGCACGATTCCGACAGCCAGGAACTTCTCGACGACGACGCCAAGCTCCAGCGTCTTGTGGCGGTGGCGTAAAGCAGCCTGCCCACATGCAAAGGCCCTGCCTGGTTTCGGCAGGGCCTTTTTTTGCGGCCTGGCGCCTGTCGACACTAAAAAGACAGTCGCATAAGCAGGCAAATCGCTGACCGTAAAGACTCTGGGGCAATACCGGCTTTTGCCCGCCTCAACAGCGGTTTTCTTCCAGCCAGGCGTCTGCGTCGGCAGCCGAGATGGGCCGGGAAATGAGGTAGCCCTGGGCGAAGTCGCAGCCCAGCTGCAAAAGCCGCATGAGGCTGCGCTGGTCTTCGACCCCTTCGGCGGTAACGCTGACCTTGAGGTTATGGGCCAGGCCGATGATCGAATCGACGATGGTCTGGCTTTCTTTGTCGTTGTCCATTTCGCGGATGAAGGACTGGTCGATCTTCAGGTTGTCGACCGGCAGCTTGTGCAGGTACGAGAGCGACGAGTGGCCGGTGCCGAAATCGTCGATGGCGATGCGCACGCCTATGGCGCGGATGCGGTGAAGCACACTGAGGGAACGCGTGGCGTCGACCATGATGGCGCTTTCGGTGATCTCGACCTCAAGATAGTGGGCGGGTACGTTGTGGCGGGCCAGCAGCTTCTGGATCTGAGTAGGGAACTCGGGATTGAGGAGATTGCGCGCCGATACATTCACGCTGATGCTTGCATGATGACCCTTGCTGTGCCACTGGCTGCATTGTTCCAGAGCCCTGTCGAGCACCCACAAGGTAAGCGGATGGATCAGGTCGCTGTATTCGGCGACCGGCATGAAGTGCCCCGGCGGAACCAGGCCCTTGCTTGGGTGTTTCCAGCGCAGCAATGCTTCGAATCCAACCGTGCGCCGGCGGCGCAGACTGATCTGCGGCTGGAAGTGCAGGAACAGCTCGTCGGAATCGAGGGCATGGCGCAGATCGGACAAAAGCAGCAGGCGATTGGGTGTGCGTTCATGCTGCGACGCATCGAAGAAAGCGAAGCCGGTGCCTTCGCGCTCGGCGCGGTGCATGGCGCTGTCGGCATTGCGCATGAGGACGTCGGGTTCAAGGCCCGAAACCGGATACTCGGCGATGCCGATGCTGGCGCTGATCTGCATCTCGGTGCCGTCGAGTTCGGCCGGACGGCGGATTTCGTTGAGTATTTCCTGGACCAGGTCGCGTATGGGCATGGTCAGGTCTGGTTGCCGGAAGAGCAGGGCGAACTCGTCGCCGCTGGAGCGGCCGACGTCGCCCTTGTCGCCGATGAGATTGCGCAGGCGCTGGGCCACGGTGCGCAATAGATTGTCTCCGATGTGATGGCCGAAGGTGCTGTTTATTTCCTTGAACCCGTGCAGGGTCAGGTTCATGACATAGAAGCGCTGGTTGCTTGCCGCCGCCGCGCTGAGCGCGTTGTCGATGCGCGCGGTGAACACCTCGCGCTTGTACAGGCCGGTGAGTACGTCATGCCTGGATTGGTAGCGAAGCGCTTCGTGGTGGCGATTGTGCTCGATGGCCATTGAAGCGACCTCGGTAGCCATCTTACTGAACTGCAGATCCTCCATGCCCGGGGGGCCGGGCTTGTGGAAATACACGGCCAGCGAGCCGACCACCTTGCCGTCGGCCGCAAGAATGGGATGCGACCAGCAGGCGCGCAGTTCATTGACAAGAGCCAGGTCGCGCAGCGATTCCCAGGCGGGGTCGGTGGCGATGTCGGGGGTGACGACCACACGGTTCTGGGCCATCGCGCTGCCGCAGGTACCGGTTTCGTCATCGCAGCACAGCTGTGCCAGCGCCTGTGCGTAGCTGTCCGGCAAAGAGGGGGCTATGCACGACTGGATGTGCTCGCCATCGGGCGCCAGCAACAGGATGGAGACGATGCCGCCCTCTATCTGCGCCTGGGTAACCTGGGTGAGGGCGCGCAAAGTGTCGTCGAGCGGCTGGTTCTGCGCGATCATCTGCAGTATCTTGTTCTGGCCCAGCTGTCGCTGCAGCGACTGCGCCCATTGGGCTTCCTGGCGGCCAAGCGCCTTGGCCATGTGGTCGAGCTGGCTGGCGATCTCGATGAACTCTTGTCCGGACACCATGCTGGTTACCCGGGTGTCGTACTTGCCCTGGCTCAAGCGCTTTGCCGCCGCGGCCAGATAGCGCACGTTGCGGCCCACGATGGCCTGTATGCCCACCCAGCCCAGGATCAGGGTCAGCAGCCCCAGCAGAAACGCTAATGCACCGCTTATCCAGAAAGTGCGGTACATCTTCGCCATGGCCGTTGCAGTGGGGTGCTGATAAACGACCGTGAAGGCGCCGGGGTCTTCTTCGGTTCCGGTGCGGGCGTGGCTGACGAGCCACTCGCTTCCGTCGCCGCGCTTCAGAATGCCCGAGCCCTGATAGCTGCGGGACAGAAGCTCTTGCAGCGGGACGTCGGCCAGGGTCTGGCCGATTTCAATGTCTGCCCGGGGCGGCATGCTGTTGAGGACCACGCCGTTTCGATCAAGAATGGTGATGATGGATTCGTCGGAGTGCTGGGCGGCATGGCGGGCGCGGACCATCGAAGTAATGTTCAGCGAGGCGTACAGCACCACCCATGGCAGGCCGTCGGGTGTGCGCAGGGCGGTCGCGACCAGGATCACGGGCTGGCCCGAGATCCTGCCCACGTGGTAGTCGCTGACGATCAGCCCTGTTTCGTAGAGCGCGCGCTGAAAGTACTCGCGGTCGGAAAAACTGATGCCTTGCAAAGCCTCGGGGGTTTGCAGGCCTGAGCACAGGCTTTCTCCGGTTACCGACATCAGGCCGATGTCATGGTAGTCGGTCTGCTCCTTGAGCAGATTGCGCATGTATGTGTGGCAGAGAGGCCAGTTTTTCTGGGTGATCAGGGGCATGTTGGCAATTGCCGAGAACATGTTGCGGGTGCTGCTGAACAGCCAGCTTTCGTCATGAGCCGCCAATTGCACGAAACGTTCGGTATTTTCGGTGCTGTATTCAGTAAGATAGCCGCGCTGCTCGTAGACGTAGAACACCAGCCCCGCAAGCGAAGGTAGGACAGCAACGCATATTACGAGGAACATGCGTACGTAAATGCTTTTGAAAGCGTCCTTGCGCCACAACATCGCCCGGATTCTCCTGTAGGCCGAGTCTGCGCTCGGTAGCCGTAGCATAATTGTAAATATTATTACGTTTTGTTTGCTCGGTTCAGGCTGCTAGTTTACGGGTTTTTTGGCGTTTGTCTTGAGCATTTCGAATACCTGCATGCAAGCTTTGGATAAAAAAGGAAAATACTACTTCATCAACGGCTTTTCCATGGGTTTATCCACAATATCTGTGGATAAGCTGTTGTAGCGGCGCCGAGAAAGCGAAGATATCATCTTTGCCTTGGCGCTGTTTCGGCCCAACTGCAGTCAAAGGCGGAACCATGAATGAATCCATGAGCGTGTGGGCCCTGTGGCTGCCACACATCGAGGCGGTCGTCATACGGCTGACCGTTGCAATAATCATCCTGCTCATAGGTTGGGGGGTGTCGGTGCTGGCCGGCCGGGCGGTGCGCAAGCTGGCCGCGCGCTCCAGCCGGGTCGATCCCACCATCGTGCCCATGGCGCATACCGTTACCGTATGGGCCATACGCATCATCGTGCTCATTGCGGTGCTTGCCAAACTGGGCGTACAGACAGCCAGCATCATTGCAATGCTGGGTGCGGCCGGCCTGGCCGTGGGCCTGGCGCTGCAAGGAACCCTGCAAAATATTGCGGCGGGCATCATGCTGCTTGCCCTGCGCCCCTTGCGGGCCGGCGAATCGGTATCGGTGGTCGGCAAGGCCGACGGCACGGTCGAAGAGGTGGGCCTGTTCCTTAGCCGCTTCCGCCAGGCCGACGGTACGCAAATCACTCTGCCCAACAGCTTGGTCTGGGGCAACCCCATCGTCAACCTCAGCCGCAACGGGTCGCGGCGCATCGACGTCCAGGTGGGTATTCTTTATGGCCAGGACATCGCCCAGGCCCTGCAGGCCGCCCGTTCTTTGATAGAAAGCCATCCGCTGGTGCTCGATTCGCCGGCCCCCGCCGTGTTCACGGGCGAGAGCCGGGTGAGTACCGTCGTGATCGTCGTCCAGGCCTGGGCGCGGGCCGCAGACTACGGCGCTTTGCTCAATGACATCCGGCGCGACCTGCCCAGCAGGCTGCAGGAAGCCGGCTTCAAGATGCCGGACCACGCCTATGGGCCGGCGGCCGGGGCGCAGGGCGCATAGCGCCCCGCCGCTGCGGGCCGGCGGGCTGCGGTCAGCCTCGGCGGTTCGCGGCACGTATCATCGCCGTGCACACGCCCCGCATCATGTCGACTTCATCCTGGGACAGTTGATTGCGCGTAAACAGGTGCCGCATGCGGGGCATGAGCTTCTTGGGATGCGCGGGGTCGAGAAATTCGATCGAAACCAGAGCCTCCTGCCAGTGGGCCATGAGCGCCTGGACTTTTTCGTTGGGGGCGGGCAGGCTGCCGGCCGTGGCGGCCTGTTTGTCGGTGCGCGGGACCAGCGGCTCGCCCAGGTCGCTGACAAGGGCGTAGCGCAGTTCCCAGGCGGCCAGCTGCAGGGCCTGGGCGACATTCAGCGAACTGTACTGGGGGTTGGCGGGAATATGGCAGATGCGCTGGCACAGGGCAATGTCGTGGTTGGTCAGGCCCGAGCGCTCGGTGCCCAGCACCACGGCGATGCGGCCATCGGCGTGTTCGGCCAGATGCGCCCGGCTGGCGTCGGCCGCCTGGCGTATGTCGCATACCAGCGGGCCCAGGTCGCGCGGCCGTGCCGTCAGGGCAAAGGCAAGCGTGGTGCCGGCCAGGGCTTCGCTTAGCGTAGGATGGACCCTGGCGCCGGCCAGCACGTCGGTGGCGCCGCTGGCCAGTGCCTGTGCCTCGGGCTGGTTGACGATGTCTTCATGGCGGGGCGCCACCAGGCTCAGCTTCTGGAAGCCCATGGTCTTGATGGCCCGGGCCGCCGCGCCGACATTGCCGGGGTGGCTGGGCTGCACCATGATGAATTCAATGCGCTCGAAGGGCGGGGCGCCGTCGCCGGCTGGGAATGGGCTCATTTAGAACAATCTGCCTGTGTCATTTAAAATAGGCGGTTTAAAGGTAATACGGACACTTATGCACCCGATGCTCAACACCGCCATCAAGGCGGCACGCCGCGCCGGCGCAATCATCAACCGGGCCAGCCTCGATCTCGAGCGCTTGCAGGTGGCGCGCAAGGGACCCAAGGATTATGTCACGGAAGTCGACCGCGCCGTCGAAGACGCCATCATCGACGTCCTGCGCACGGCCTATCCCGACCATGCATTCCTGGGCGAAGAGTCGGGTGCCCATCCAGCCGCGGGCGCCAAGCCCGATGCAACGCCCGAATTCCAATGGATCATCGATCCGCTGGACGGCACCACGAACTTCATCCATGGTTTTCCAGTGTATGCGGTGTCAATCGCGCTGGCCCATCGGGGCCAGGTCACGCAGGCCGTCATCTTCGACCCCAATCGCAATGAACTGTTTACGGCCAGCCGGGGCGGCGGGGCCTTCCTGAACGATCGCCGCATACGCGTTTCGGGCCAGACCCGGTATCACGATGCCCTGATCGGCGCCCACGTGCCCCGGTCCGCCAGCGACCTCACCGTCGCAGGGCGCTTTTCCCAGCTGCTGGCCGAGTGTGCCAGCGCGCGGCGCATGGGCGCAACGGTGCTTGACCTTGCCTATGTGGCCAGCGGGCGCCTCGACGGTTTCTGCGGCGCCAATCTCAAGCGCTGGGACATGGCCGCCGGCAGCCTGCTGGTGCTCGAGGCGGGCGGCCTCATCGCCGACTTCGAAGGCGAACAGGGCTGGATGCAGTCGGGCAGCGTGCTGGCCGCAAGCCCCAAGGTCTTTACGCAGATGCTCGCCCACCTGCAAGGCTGACGCACTCGCCAACGCACTGTTACGTGCGCGCAATCAAATGCCTCTATGATGCTCATACCGCATAAAGGAGTCTGTTGATGGAGTGGATGCTCGACCCGTCGGCCTGGGTTGGCTTGCTGACGCTGGTCGTCCTCGAGATCGTCCTGGGCATCGACAATCTCATCTTCATCGCCATTCTGGTCGACAAGCTGCCTCCGAAGCTGCGCGACCGCGCACGCGTCATGGGCCTTTCGCTTGCGCTCGTCATGCGCCTGGGCCTGCTCACGGTGATGTCCTGGCTCATCAAGCTCACCGAGCCGCTGGTCTTCCTGGGCCCGCTGGAGTTTTCAGGCCGCGACCTCATCCTCATCATCGGCGGCTTCTTCCTGCTGTTCAAGGGCACGATCGAGCTGCACGATCGCATTGAGGGGCACAACGAGCACGGCACGGGCGAGCGGCTGCACGCCAGCTTCGGGCTCATCGTGACGCAGATCGTCGTTCTTGACGCGGTGTTTTCGCTCGATGCCGTCATTACCGCAGTGGGCATGGTCGACCATCTGCCGGTCATGATGATCGCCGTGGTGATAGCCATGGGGATCATGCTGTTCGCCTCCAAGCCGCTCACGGTTTTCGTCAATGCCCATCCTACGGTGGTGGTGCTGTGCCTGGGCTTTTTGCTGACCATCGGTTTTTCGCTCGTCGCCGAGGGCTTCGGCTTTGCGATCCCGAAAGGCTATCTGTATGCCGCCATCGGCTTTTCGGTGCTGATCGAATCGTTCAACCAGCTGGCCCGCCGCAATGTGCGGCGCCTGGAGTCGCGCCGGCCGATGCGTGAACGCACCGCCGAAGGCATTATGTACATGCTGGGCAAACGCCCGCTGGCCAGCGCCGAGCAGCCGGCCTACCAGGAAAACGTGCCCGGGCAGCAGGTGTTCGGCGACACGGAACGCAATATGGTCAGTGGCGTGCTTACACTGGCCGATCGCAGCATCCATTCCATCATGACGCCGCGCAACGACATTTCGTGGCTGAATCTCGACGACGACACCGAGACGCTGCGCCGGCAGCTCGATGGCTCGCCGCACAGCTTCTTTCCCGTGTGCCGGGGCGCACTGGACGAGGTCGTGGGCATAGGAAGGGCCAAAGAGCTCATCGCCGACCTGATCACCCATGGCGCAATCCGCCTTTCCAGGCTGCGTGATCCCATCATCGTGCACGAGTCCATCGGCATCCTCAAGGTCATGGAGACGCTCAAGCGCGCCAGGGGGCAACTGGTGCTCGTGACCAACGAATTCGGCGCCATCGAAGGGGTGGTGACGCCCATCGATGTTTTCGAGGCGATTGCGGGTGAGTTCCCCGACGAAGACGAACAGCCCGACATCGTCCAGATAGACGATGACCACTGGCGGGTGGACGGCGCGGCCGATCTGCATCACCTTGAGCAAGTCCTCAATGCCGACGGGCTGGTGGACGACGACGAAGTCTATTCCACATTGGCCGGCTATCTGCTCGAGCGTTTCGGCCATCTTCCCGCCGCCGGCGACAGCTGTGTACTTCAGCAGCCGCATGCGTCGTTCCGCTTTACCGTAGAGCGCATCGACGGACGGCGCATCGCGGCCGTGGCCATCGAGCGTGTGCTGTACAGCCAGCCCGAAGATGGCGCCGATGATGCAAGCTAGGCCCGCGTGTCCGGCACAATTGTTTTGTCAGGCCGCCCGCCGGGGCGGCCGGGATGGCTCCGTACTTGTTTTTCGGAGCCGGTTTACTAGCGAGAGGTTATGACGGAAAGTGCGTGGTTTTATCTGAAGGCCCTGGTTCTGGGTCTTGTCGAGGGCTTTACAGAGTTCATTCCCGTATCGAGCACGGCCCACCTGCTGATCCTGGGCGACTGGATCAATTTCTCGTCGGGCGACAACAAGGTCTTCGAGGTCGTCATCCAGTTCGGTTCCATATTGGCCGTGATGTGGATATTCAGGGGCCGCTTGTGGCAATTGGCGCGCGGCGTGCTGTCGGGCGAACGTGAAGAATTGATGTTCGCCCGCAACCTGGCCATCGCCTTCCTGCCGGCCGCCGTGATTGGCGCCCTGGCCATCGGCTTCATCAAGTCGCTGTTCCACCATCCGGGCATCTTCGTGGCCACCCTGGTGGCGGGCGGCCTGATCATGCTGTGGGTGGAACGCAAGCCGCATTACGCCAAGCACGCGGACGACACGGTGGCCTCGCAGCATGCCACGGCGTTCAGCCTGGAGCAGATCACCTGGAAACAGGCGCTGGTGGTGGGTTTCGCCCAATGCGTGGCCATGGTGCCGGGTACGTCGCGCTCGGGGGCGACCATCATCGGGGGCATGTTGGCGGGCATACAACGCAAGACCGCCACCGAGTTCTCGTTCTTTCTCGCCATGCCCACCATGCTGGCCGCCACGGTGTACGACTTCTACAAGCACGGCGCCGTTTTGTCCGACCAGCAGTTGCTGGGCATTGTCATCGGCTTCGTGGCGGCCTTCGTCAGCGCCATGATCGTCGTGCGCGCGGTGCTCAATTTCGTTGCGCGGCATACCTATCGGCCGTTCGCCTGGTATCGCATAGGGCTGGGCGCGGTGGTTCTTGCATGGTTGTACTTCCGATAGCCTGGCCGCGCCGCCGCCAAACAGGCGGACGCCTAGGTGAAGTGGCGCAGGTGTATGCCTTGGTCGTCGATGACCGCCCAGCCACCGCGGCCGGCGCCGTGGTCGTAGTCCCAGTCGGGCAGCACCACCCGAAGGCGCGCCGCGCCCTCGACCTGTAGGGTATGCGTAGCGGGCCGGTGGGTGTGCCCGTGAATCATGGCCACGGCGCCAGTGCGTTGAAACGCCTCATGTACCGCCTGGGGCGTTACATCCATGATTTCCGGAGCCTTGCCGGCATGCGAGGCCATGCTGCGGCGCCGCGCCCATTCGGCGATGGCCTGGCGCCGCGCCAGGCTCAGGCCCAGGAAAGCCCGCTGGATAATAGGGTTGTGGACAATGCGCTTGAAGCGCTGGTAGCCCACGTCGGCCGTGCAGTATTCATCCCCGTGGCTGACCAGAACCAGGCCCTGCGCGGTTTGAAGGCAAACGGGCTCGTCAAGCAGCATTGCCCCCAAATGGCCGGTCAACGCGCGTCCGATCAGAAAGTCGCGATTGCCGCGGCCCAGCCATAACGGCAGTGCGGCGGCGGCCCGGGCCAGAGCGTCCAGGACTTCCCGCAGCCAGGCCGGGGGCGCGTGAAGCGCCAGGTCGTCGCCAATCCACGCATCGAAGATGTCGCCGCATAAAAACAAGGCATCCGCCTGGGCGCATGCCTGATCGAGAAACCGCAGGAAAGCGTCGCGGGTTTCGGGAGTGGCGGGGCCCAGATGCATGTCGGAGGCCAGCCACACCGTACCCGGCAGGGCTATGCTATTCAACGACGGTCGCTTTCTCGATAACGACGTCTTGCACCGGCACGTCTTGGTGGAAGCCCTTGGTTCCGGTTTTGACGCCCTTGATCTGCTCGACGACGTCGGTGCCCTCGACCACCTTGCCGAACACGGCATAGCCCCAGCCATTGGGCGTGGGCGAGGTGAAGTTGAGGAAGTCGTTGTCGGCCACGTTGATGAAGAACTGCGCGGTGGCCGAGTGCGGGTCGCTGGTGCGCGCCATGGCCAGGGTGTAGCGGTCGTTCTTGAGGCCGTTGTTGGCTTCGTTCTCGACGGGTTCGTGAGTGGACTTCTGCTTCATGCCCGCTTCGAAGCCGCCGCCCTGGATCATGAAGTTGTTGATGACGCGATGAAAGACCGTGCCGTCGTAGAAGCCTTCCTTCACATAGGTCAGGAAGTTGTCGACGGTTTTGGGCGCTTTTTCGGCATCGAGCTGGATGACCATGTCGCCCATGCTGGTCTGGAGTTTTACGCGTGGAGTGGTGCTCATGGATTGACCTTCTGTGGAAGTGGATGAGGCGGCCTGCGATGCCCCGACCGGACCGAAGGCCAGGGCGGCGGCAACAAAGAGGCTGGAAAGGCGCGCCGATGGGATCAGGACGCGGTGGATCATGGATTTGACTGGCATGGCATGAAAGGCAGTTGAGAGGCGCCGGCTTAGCGGCGCAGAATTTCGGCCGTTTGCTCTGCGGCTTGGCGGGCCCCGGGCGCGCCCGGGGCGTTTTCGAAAGAGCGGCGGGCCTGCATGAGCCGCACCCAGCCCATATTGGCCTGGGCTGCCGGGTAGGCGGGATTGGCGGCCAGCGCCATCTGCAGGGCGTCGTGGGCCATGTCGAGCTTGCCCAGCGATACGTATTCCACCGCCAGGTTGTTCCAGGGTTCGGGAAGTTCCGGAAACTGGGTGGTCATGTTAAGGTAGTGCCGGATGGCGTCGTTATGCCGCCCCAGACCCGACAGGGCGCGTCCGCGCAAAAACAGCAACTGCACGTCGTTGGCCATGGCCATCTCGGCTTCGCGCTGGGCGATGCGCCGGTCGATGACATCCAGCGCTTCGGCGTACTGGCCGCTGTCCATCATGGCCGAAATGCGGTCGGTAATTTGCGACGGCGTCATGGGTATCGATGTATCGACCCCCGGGCTCATGGCCTGAAGCAAACGGGCAAGGCCTTTCCAGCCGCCTTCGCGCGGCGGCGGGTCGTCGAATAGTTTTTCGCCCGGTGCCGCCGGAACGGCAACCACTACGGTGGGGCCCAGTTGCTGCGCAATATCTGCATTGCCGGTTTGCCCGGTGGCCGACAGCGAAGCGTCCAGGTTCACATGGGGCTCGACGCCGCTTGCAGCCCTTTGCGCATGGGCCGTGGCGGCTGCCGTCGTGCCGGCCAGCAGCAGTGCCATCGCCAGGAGTCTACAAATGTGTTGATGCACGGGCCGGTACCTATGGGTCAGTGGTGGGTCGGAAGCACAGCGTACGGGCAAGCGCGCACTTGCTATACTTATCGACCGCCATTTTAGCCTTGGTTGGGATTCGAACAAAACCCGGCCCCGCACCCATGGCCACGTCTGCGATACGATGGCTGGGCAAGGGCGCGCGCTTAACGGATTATTTCTTTTGACTGGGCATGCTGCACATTTATAACACTCTTTCCCGCGACAAACAGCCGTTCACGCCGGTGGAACCCGGCCGCGTCCGCATGTATGTCTGCGGCATGACCGTCTATGATTTCTGCCACTTGGGCCATGCGCGCATGCTGGTCAGCTTCGACGTGGTGCAGCGCTGGCTGCGGGCCACCGGCTACCAGGTGGATTACGTGCGCAACATCACCGACATCGACGACAAGATCATCCGCAAGGCGGTGCAGACGAGGCGTCGCATGCACGAAGTCACCCGCTTCTACATCGACGCCATGCACGCCGACGAGCTTGCTCTGGGCGTGGCAACCCCCGATTCCGAACCCCGCGCCACCCAGCACGTGGGCCAGATGCTCGACATCATCTCCAAGCTCGAAGACAAGGGCCTGGCCTATCGGTCCGACGATGGCGACGTCAATTACGCCGTGCGCCGTTTCCCGGGCTACGGCAAGCTGTCGGGCAAGTCTCTGGACGACCTGCGCGCCGGTGAACGAGTGGCCGTCGCCTCGGCCAAGCGCGACCCGCTCGATTTCGTGTTGTGGAAATCGGCCAAGCAAGACGAGCCGCCCGAGTCGAAATGGGAGTCCCCCTACGGGCTGGGCCGTCCGGGCTGGCATATCGAATGCTCCGCCATGAGCAAGGCCCTGCTGGGCTTGCCGCTCGACATCCATGGCGGCGGCCCCGACCTGAAGTTTCCCCACCACGAGAACGAGATCGCCCAGACCGAAGGCGCCTTTGACGGCGTGCTGGCCAATGTATGGATGCACTGCGGCCCGCTCATGGTCGACGCAGACAAAATGTCCAAGTCGCTGGGCAATTTCCGCACCATACGCGAAACCGTGGCCTTGCCCGGTTCGTTGTCGGACGACGCGGCTTCATACCAGGCCAATCCGCGCGAAGCCGAGATGCTGCGCTTCTTCATCGTGCGCAATCACTATCGCAGCGTGCAGAACTACACACCGGACAACCTGCGCGATGCCCAGCATGCGCTCGACCGCCTGTACCAGGCACTGCACAATGTGCCGGCCGATCGCAGCGCGGTCCTTGACTGGAACCATCCTTCCGCCCAGGCGTTCCGCAGCGCCATGGACGATGACTTCAACACTTCGGGCGCGGTGGCGGTGTTGTTCGAGCTGGCCTCCGAGGCCAATCGTACGCGCTCCGGCCAGGCATCCGCGCTGTTGCGCCTGCTGGGCGGCGTGCTGGGCCTGTTGCAGGCCGAGCCCGAACACTATCTGCAGTCGCCCAGCCGCTACCTGGGCGCCATCGCCGAAGGCCACGAACTCGCCTCCGATGCCATCCAGGCCCTGATCGACGAGCGGGCCGCCGCCAAGCAGGCACGCGACTTCGCCCGGGCCGACCGCATACGCGAGCAATTGCGCGAATCGGGCATCGAGCTCGAAGACAAGGCCGGCGGCGCGACCCAATGGCGCCGGACATAGGGGCAGGCATGGCGGACGTTTCTACAATCGAAGACAAACCGCATTTCTGGGACGAGGCATCGGCCCAGCTCATGCGGCGCGATCGCATCCTGAAAAAAGTCATTCCCCAGCATCGCTCCGAGTGGCTGGTCGCCTCGTCGACTCCCTTCATGACGCTGGCCCGTGCCATTGTGGGCCAGCAGGTGTCCACCAAGGCGGCCGACGCCACCTGGGTGCGCTTCACCGAGCGTTGCGGACGCCGCCCGGCGCCGGCCAAGGTGGCCGCCATTTCATTGGACGAACTGCGTGAAGTGGGTTTGTCGAGGCGCAAGTGCGAGTACATCGTCGACCTTGCCACGCACTTCGCCGAGAAAAAGCTGCGCCCGGCCGCCTGGGCGAGCATGGACGACGAGGCCGTTATCGCCGATCTTTGCGCGATACGGGGCATAGGGCGATGGACAGCCGAGATGTTCCTCATCTTCAGCCTGCAGCGTCCCGACGTGCTGCCTCTTGACGACGTCGGCCTGCTCAAGGCAATTTCGCTACACTATTTCAGTGGCGAACCCGTTTCCCGCTTCGAGGCCCGCGAGGTTGCGCAGGCCTGGGCGCCGTGGCGCACCGTTGCCACCTGGTACCTGTGGCGCAGCCTAAGCGTAGCTCCAAAATAACCGCAACCCGAACCGACCTTGCGTCTTTTCCCACCGGACAACAAGCTCTTATGCGTAATACCTTCCTAGAATTCGAACAGCCGCTGGCCGAACTCGAAAACAAGATCGAGCAGCTGCGCTTCGTGCAGGCAGACTCGGCCGTGGACATCTCGGACGAGGTCGCGCGCCTGCAGCAAAAAAGCCAGACGCTCGCGAAGAATATTTACGCCAAGCTCACGCCGTGGCAAACGGCCCTGGTGGCGCGCCATCCGCAACGGCCCTACACCCTCGACTATGTGCGCGAGATCTTCACCGATTTCCATGAACTGCACGGCGACCGCATGTATGCCGACGACCTGTCCATCGTCGGCGGGCTGGCCCGGTTCCAGGGCACCCCCTGCATGGTGATAGGCCACCAGAAGGGGCGCGACACTAAAGAGCGCGCCATGCGCAATTTCGGCATGCCGCGGCCCGAGGGCTATCGCAAGGCCTTGCGCCTCATGCGCCTGGCCGAGAAGTTCAGCCTGCCGGTGTTCACGTTTGTCGACACGCCCGGCGCCTACCCCGGCATCGGCGCTGAAGAGCGCGGCCAGTCCGAGGCCATCGGCCACAACCTGTACGCCATGGCCGAGCTCAAGGTGCCCATCATCTCCACCATCATCGGCGAGGGCGGCTCGGGCGGCGCGCTGGCCATCGCGGTGGGCGACGTGGTGATGATGCTGCAGTATTCCACCTATGCGGTCATTTCCCCCGAAGGCTGCGCCTCCATCCTGTGGCGCAGCGCCGACAAGGCCTCGGTGGCGGCCGAAGCCTTGGCCATCACCGCGCCCAGGCTCAAAGAGCTGGGCCTGGTCGACCGTGTCGTCAGCGAGCCCGTGGGCGGCGCGCATCGCGATCCGGTCGTCATGGCCAGGCAGCTCGGCCGCGCCTTGTCCGACGCCTTGCGCCAGGTATCGGGCTTGACACCTCAGCAGCTCATCGACCAGCGCCTCGAGCGGCTCATGACCTATGGCCGCTACCAAGAGGCCCGTGCCTGACTCCACTTCGTCCGGGAAAAAATCCGGCAAGCCCGCCGGCTTGCCGTTCGGCTCGCCGGCCTTGCTGTCGGCCATAGACCGGGCCCTTGCGTCGCTGGACCCGACGCCGCGGGCGGTGGGCGTTGCGGTCAGCGGCGGGGCCGACTCGGCCATGCTTGCCGTGCACGCGGCGGAGGTCGCCAGGCAGCGCGGCATCGCCCTGCATTTTCTTCATGTCCATCACGGCCTGCAGCTGATTGCCGACGACTGGCGCGGGCAGGTGCACGACCTGGCCCAACTGCTGGCCGTGCCGTGCCATAGCATGCGCGTTCAGGTTGATCCCGCCGGCGACGGCATCGAGTCGGCCGCGCGCACGGCTCGCTACCGCGCCTTGGCCGCCCTGGCCGAGCGGGCGGGCGTCGGCCATGTATTGCTGGCCCACCATCAGGACGACCAGGCCGAGACCGTGCTGCTGCGCCTGCTGCGCGGAGCGGGGCCCCAGGGGCTTGGCGCCATGGCGCCGCAAATGCATAGGGACGGCCTCGTCTACCTGCGGCCCTGGCTGGATGTAAGCCGGGCCAGCATCTTGCGGCTGGCCGACGAATTTCGCCGCGTGGCGGGCTGGAAGCCTGTGCACGACCCTACCAATGCCGAAGACCGCTACACCCGTTCGGCGGTGCGCGAGCGCCTGACCCCCCAGTTGGATGACCGCTGGCCCGGCTGGCAGGCGACGCTTGCGCGCCATGCGCGCCAAAGCCGCGAAGCTTCGCAGGTTCTGCAAGAGGTGGCCGCGCAAGACCTGGCCGGACTGGAGCCATCGCAGGACGGCCGCAGCTTCTCGCTGGCTCGTTGGCGCGAGCTTTCTCAGGCGCGCCAGGCGCTTGTTCTCAGGCACTGGCTGGCCGCCCAGGGGCTGCGCATGCCTACCGACGCCCGCCTTGCCGAACTGATGCGCCAGATGCGCGGCCTGCATGCGCTGGGGCACGACCGCCAGATGAAGGTCAAGCATGGCGATGCGCTGATTCGCTGCGTCCGGGGCCGCGTGCTGGTAGAATAACTGGTTTGCTTTGCGGCAACTTGCAAAGTATTTCCATTGATTCAATCAGGGCAAAAAGGCAGGACAGAAGATCATGTCCCTTATCGTTCATAAATACGGCGGCACCTCGATGGGCTCCATCGAGCGCATCCAGAATGTCGCCCGGCGGGTGGCCAAATGGCATGCCGCCGGTCATCAGGTGGTGGTCGTTCCGTCGGCGATGTCGGGCGAAACCAATCGTCTTCTGGGCTTGGCCAAAGAGCTCAGCCCCAACCCCGACGGACGCGAGCTCGACATGCTTGCCGCCACCGGTGAACAGGCAAGCAGCGCCTTGCTGGCCATGGCGCTTCAGGCGCAGGGTGTGTCGGCGCGCAGCTATACCGGCTGGCAGGTGCCCGTGCGCACCGATTCGGCCTACACCAAGGCCCGCATCCGTTCCATCGAAGACGCCCGCATCCGCGCCGATCTCGATGCCGGGCGCGTCGTCATCGTCACGGGCTTCCAGGGCATAGACGAGCAGGGCCACATCACCACCCTGGGCCGCGGCGGTTCAGACACCTCGGCGGTGGCCGTGGCGGCGGCCCTCAAGGCCCAAGAGTGCCTGATCTTCACCGACGTCGACGGCGTCTACACCACCGACCCGCGCGTCGTACCCGAGGCCCGCCGCATGCGCGTCGTGTCCTTCGAAGAAATGCTCGAGATGGCTTCCCTGGGCTCCAAGGTGCTGCAAATACGCGCCGTCGAGTTCGCGGGCAAATACCGGGTGCCTGTGCGTGTGCTGTCGTCGCTTACCGACCCATTGATTCCGCTCGACGAAGAAATGACGTCGGGCACTTTAATTACTTTCGAGGAAGACCAAAAAATGGAATCCGCTGTTGTTTCGGGCATTGCTTTCAGCCGTGACGAGGCCAAGATGACATTGCTGGCTGTTCCGGACACGCCGGGCGTGGCCTATTCCATCCTCGGCCCGGTCGCCGCGGCCAACATCGACATCGACATGATCGTGCAGAACCAGTCGGTGCGCGGTACTACCGACTTCTCCTTCACCGTCAACCGCAACGACCACCATCGCACCCTCGAGCTGCTCAAGAACCAGGTCGCACCGTCGGTGGGCGCACAAGAGGTCGTGGCCGACAGCGAAGTGTGCAAGGTGTCCATCGTCGGCATCGGCATGCGCAGCCACGTGGGTGTCGCCAGCCTGATGTTCCGTACCCTCAGCGAAGAGGGCATCAACATTCAGATGATCAGCACCAGCGAGATCAAGACCTCCGTCGTCATCAACGACAAGTACATGGAGCTCGCCGTGCGTGCCCTGCACAAGGCCTTCGGCCTTGACCAGGAGGCCTCGGCCATAGACGAAGCCTCGGCCTGAGCCTTTAACCGGCAAGCGGGGTTCGAGGGTTTCTTCATGACGCTTTCGAGCCCGTGACTGCCGGGATTGCGGCGCGCTGTTCCGCGCGCTTTCGATCAGCCAGGGGCAGGGTGCCCGAAGTCTTTTTGCCCTATATCTTGTGCTAGAATAGCGGACTTGTATCCGGAGACGTGGCCGAGAGGTTGAAGGTACTCCCCTGCTAAGGGAGCATGCGGCTTATACCCGCATCGAGGGTTCGAATCCCTCCGTCTCCGCCAGTTAACCCCTTGGTTTCCAAGGGGTTTATTTTTTTGGGCGCCGCCCATTGCTTACGGATTGGCAATTTTTTGCCAGTCTTGCTGAGCTGGCATCGGGATCGCTTAGGGCGCGGTTCAGCGCCGCTGAATAGCGGCCGTTGGCTAGCAGGAGTCGGTGGCACCGTACCGAGGAACTGGGCTGCTGGCCTAGCGCTTGAGAAACATCCGTTGGTCGTACATGAAGTCGAATTGCGCGTCGATGGTTACCTTCGCAATGGCCGGATGGGCGGGATTGATGACAATGTTGCGCTCGAGCGGCAATACGGCCGACGGCACAATAAGCCCCAGGTGCTGCGCGCTACGCAGCCACTTCGTTCCATAGGCCATGCTGGCGCGATCGGGCGGAATCACTGCCCAATCTTCGGGCAGCGTGCGCGGATTCGGCTCGAGATACAAGTTCGCGTCGTCGGGCAATATGAAGCGTGTGATCTTCAGGGGAAGAGCAGGGTAGCGGTTCGTATGCACGAATGTTTCCAGGCTGCAGATGCCTGGTGAAAGCCCCATATAGACGGCGGGCACGTCCACGTCATTCCAGCGGCCGCCATCGAGCGCCGCCCCTTTGCCTGTCAAATCTCGCGCTCTTTTGGCCTTGGTGATTCTCCAGGCGATCATTAAACGACGCCGCCCCATTCCAAGGCATTCAGGATTCGGCGCACCTGGCGGGCGCCGATCGACGTCTCGCAGTGCATGACGGGCGCGTTTCCATTCAGGGCCGGGTTAGGCGTTGCCATCCATTCCGAGGCTGCAGCGGCATCTTCGAAGACTTCTTCGGCCATTAGGGCGATGGCGGCGATCCGGTCCAGCCGCTCCGAGGCGACCGCATCCAGCGGCTTGGCATCTTTGCGCCGCCGCTCGAATGTGGCCACAGACAGGTTCAACAGCGTCCCGATGTTTTGCGAGGTCAGCCGGAACGTCTGCTTGGCCGCATTGGCCATCTCGAAGTTAAAGCCTGCCTTGATGCTTTGGATGCGGTCTGACTCGCTCATCGTCCCCAGCTTGTGCGCCATCTTCCAAAAGGCGTGGGCAGGCGGTCGGCCGGGCTCCTTGGGTGATGACCTGCTTTGGTCGGAGAGGGTGGACATAATGGCCTCGTTGAATCGTCAATTGATGGTTTTTATTTTATCAAAAGACGAATATAGTGGCAATGCTTACGGGGCTCGAAGAAGAGGGGCCGGCCGGGCCAAAGACCGAAGCCTGGCCAATTGGTCTACGTGCTGCGGTTTCGAGTTTTGTGCAGGACGCAAGATCAAATTGCGGTGTCCGCGACGAGATGCACCAAGTCTGAGGTGGCGGAGGTCGTGCCGATGCTCTAAGACAATTTCGCCTATCTATCCAAGAAGGGATGTCCGCCTCATACTGAGCCTTCCACTGAAGGAGCCTTTATGAAGAATAGACGGCTGGAGCGGTTTCGCCGCATGGCGCAGCAATATCATCGGAACAAGCGTGGCGACCAATTCGATGATGGGGTTCTTGTGCGTCATGCCTACGATGGAATTGATCCGGACGCCTTGTCATGGTGGGACGATCTGGCTTTCATCCAGGGCGATCGGCGCGTGAATGTGGCTTGGCAACATCCACGTCATGTCTTTCAAGAGTCTATCGTTGACGCCGCGCTCGAGGCAGCCGAACCTTTTCGTAAAGAAGAAGAGGGAGGCCTTTTTGGGAGCTCAAGCAAGATATACAAAAAAGTGGGGCGCAGCCGCAAGAAGGTTCGCTACTACACCCATGAGCCTTCACCCGATAGGCAAGTCTGGCTTGAAGCGGTCAGGCGGGAAGAAGCACGCTTGAGCCAGGAAGCCGAGTTTGCGGTGCAGCCTTCGATCAAGGTCGAATGGTTGAATTGGTGCCGGTTTGTGAACATCGTGGCACCCGTCGAAGTGCGCAATGTGCCGGAACTGAAGAAGCTGGCCGCTCTGGTTCGCCTTCTTCTCAAGGGGGAAACCACGTTGAAGCGCGAATTCCCTGGTTACTGTTACGGGCGAAAGCAATGGATGGATGAAGGCCTTGCGGATCAGGCCCTAAGAATTGTCTCGCATCGCGTCTTGACTAATTGATGCAGTGCCCAGCGACGTTGCTGGATTGATGTCAATTAATATAAAATGATATCAATGAAATCTATTGTATAAGGAAGATATCATGGCGAACGTCACAGTAAGAAATCTACCCGATGAGGTGCATCGCGCGCTTCGTGTGCGGGCAGCCCATCATGGTCGCAGCACTGAGGCGGAAATTCGAGAAATTCTGGAAAACGCAGTCCGGCCACCCAAGCGCGTCAAACTCGGTTCGCTGCTTGCATCTATCGCCCGCGAAGCGGGAGAGCTGACGGATGCCGAGGCTGAGCGCATTAACCAGCTGCGCGACAAGACGCCCGCCGAGCCGCTGAGGTTTGAATGATCGTTCTCGATACCAACGTCATTTCCGAGTTGTGGAAGGTCGAGCCGAATCCCAACGTGCTGACGTGGATCGACGCCCAGGCCATCGAAACGCTCTATCTGTCCGCTGTCACTGTGGCTGAGCTGCGCTATGGCCTTGCGACGATGCCCAAGGGCAAGCGCCGCACCATCTACCAAGAGCGCATGGAGGAAGAGGTTTTGCCGGCCTTTGTGGGCCGTGTGCTGGCCTTCGATCTGGACACATCCAGGATCTATGCTGACTTGATGGCGCGGGCGAGGGCTAAAGGCAAAGCTATCGGCAATACGGATGGCTACATTGCGGCCACGGCCGCTGCACACGGCCTGATCGTGGCGACCCGTGACACAAGTCCCTTTGAAGCCGGAGGGCTTGAGGTCATCAATCCGTGGCTGGTATCTCTATAATCGCCGACGCTGGACTCAGGAGACAGACTGCCAGTCTCTTTGATGGAAAATCAGGGAAAAACACGTGCCCGTGTTGTCGTGCGCAGGCGATGTTACTTCCAGCCCCCATGGCTACCCAAGACTTTTGCCAACGGATCGTATGTATGGATTCCGGCCAGGAACAATGGTATCGCGACGGCGATTTGCGCGAGGCTATCCAGGCGTTCTGCGCAAAGCACGGGTTCAGCCTGGTCGACTATGCCTTGTCGGTGAATGCCAAGAGTATCAGCAAGCCCAAGCGCAGCCGAAAGCGTTCTTGAGCCGCCTTATCGTGGCATGCCCGGGGCATGCCGCCTTTCAATGCACGGCGGCAGTGTCGGAGTCTGGCGGCGGCAAATGCCCATCGAGGGCGAGTCGATTGATTTGCGCCTTCTTGAGAGGCCGTTCACCGCAATCGCCAGAGGACGTTATTTTCACCAATACGTATCGTTTGTTGGAGTAGATGGTATCAAGGCGCCTTCCCAGCAGTTCCGCAACCCGCCGCTGCTGGTCTTTCGGGATCGCCAGGTAGAAGGGGGGCGAGCATTCGGCGGCAATTTTCAAGCTGTTTGGTGCGATCTCCCGGACTTTGCCTGCCGAATAGAAGCGTGCGGAGAATGGGGGATTTGAAAGGTACAGCAATGGGATGGAAGGTTCGCTCTGCAACATTGCATGTTGGACCAGCCCCCGTTCAGTATTGCGCAGGTCGGGGCTGACCCAGACAATCGCGCTGAAGGCAAGTACGCATAGGGGAACGATTGCCGAGGCGGTCGCCAGCACTTGTCCGGCGCGGTTGAACTGCCTTTCCATCCGGCTTGCGAATATTGCAACGAGCACGCTGAAGCCCGCCAGGGACGGAAGCAGATAGGTCCACAGTATGTTGGCCGAAAAGGTAAAGAACAACGGGGTGAACAAGGCGGCCGCCAGCCAGTATGCGAAGAGCGGATCACGGGCGGTCGAGGCGAGTGCGCAGCGGATGCGTGCGCTGCGCAAGGCGCCTGCCGCCGTTGCAAGCGCAATCAGCCCCCAGGGAAAGGTGGCCATCAGCCAGTACAGCCATATCGTTCCGTATGCGCGTTGGTGGGCGGAGCCGTACAGGTCCCCCGCCCAGCCCGGGTCCAGGAAGCGGCGCAGATGCTCTCCGATGATGAAGTAGTCCAGGAATCCGGGCGTTTTGATTTCCGCCAGAATATACCAGGGCAGGCTCAAGGCGGCGGCCAAGGCGAGACCTCTGCCCCAGGGCAGTGTGGACAGCGAACCGGCTTTTCGATTGAGCACATGCCAGGCCATGACCGGAGCAAGAATCAACACTGCGGCCAAGGGCCCCTTGGCCAGCAGGCCGATGGCCAGGCCGATGAAAAAGCCATAGCGCCACCATAGGCCGGAACCGGTCCTCGGCTTGTATAGAAACGCTGTTTCCCCGCCGGAGGCTTTGCTCGGGAAGCGAGCGCTCCCGGCCATCACCGCAAAAGAAACCAAGGACAGTGTTGTGCCCAGAGCCAGAAATGCATCGGTCAGTACGGCGCCGGAGCTGATATAGACCAGCGTGCAAGTGCTGTAGACGATGGCTGTCAGAACTGCGATGCGAGGGCCTTTCAGGCGGACCAGGCCTGCAATGAGTATGGCATTGGACAGCAGCAGGCAGATCCAGGCGGGCAGGCGCGCGGCAAACTCGGTGAAGCCGAACAGGCTCATTGACAGGGCCTGAGACCAGAACGAAAGAGGCGGCTTGCCCCAGAATGGAACGCCTGGGCTGAACCATGGCGTTATCCAGTCGTCCGATTGAGCCATGACACGGGCGATTTCGGCGTAGCGAGGTTCGCTGGTATCGTAGAAGGGCACAATCGTCATGGAAATGAGCGGCAGCAGCAGGGCCGCCATGAGTATGAGCCACGCTCTCTTGCTTACACCTTGCATACGACCTTGCCTTTTTTGGCTACCGGGTTGGTGGATAGGGAGCGTGCCATTGCGCTCGATGCTTTGCCGCGGCGCACGACGTCGTGCACCAGATAAACCGGACGCTGTTTGGCCTCGTAGTAGGTTTTGCCGACATACTCGCCCAGCAAGCCGATCGACAGCAGTTGAACGCCGCCGAGTATCGTCATCATGGAAATAATCGAAGGAAAGCCTTGCACCGGATCGCCCAGGACGAGGGCCTTGATGACGATCCACAGGGTATAAAGCACACCGAAGAGCGCCGTCAGCAGGCCGACGCCCATGGCCATGCGCAGTGGCGCTACGGAAAACGAGGTGACGCCTTGAAAAGCAAGGTTGAAGAGCGCCAGATAGTCCCACTTACTGATGCCCGCCGCTCTGGGTTTGCGGTCATATTCGATAACGACGGTGGGCATGCCTATCCAGGCGAACAGACCCTTCATGTAGCGATTTCGTTCATTGAGCAGCCTCAAAGCTTCGACGGCCCTGCGGCTAAGAAGGCGGAAGTCGCCCGTATCGGGAGGAATCTCGACGTCGCTGATGGCGTTGAGCAGGCGGTAGAACCGGCTCGCGCTATATCGTTTAAGCCAGCTTTCTCCCGCTCTGGAGCGGCGGCGCATGCAGACGACGTCCGCGCCTTCCTGCCAGGCACGAATCATGTCGGGGATGAGCTCGGGCGGGTCTTGCAGGTCGGCGTCCATCACGATGACCGCATCGCCCAGGGCATGTTCCAGCCCCGCTGTCAGCGCGGCCTCTTTGCCGAAGTTCCTGCTTAGAAATACCGCCGTGACGGCAGGGTCGGCGGCAGCCAGTTGGCTCACCGCTCTGGGTGTCCCGTCGCGGCTGCCGTCATCGACCAGAACCAGTTCATACGACATTTCAAGGGCGGCGAGCACGGCAGTCAGCCGTTGATGCAATAGGGTGATGACCTCAAATTCGTTATACAGCGGAATCACTACCGAAATTTCCGTTGTGGGTGCCTTATGAGCGCTGGAAGGCCAGTTTTCAAGCAACGCGTTCATGGAACACAATCCTTTCATCGGGGAGGGAGCTCATCGCTACCGCTGTGGCGGCGATAAGCTGGACCCAATCAGGATAGGGAAGTCGGCAACAAGAATTTGTCAAAAAGAAATCAAGAATTCATCAAAGAGAAAGCTTCGGGCAAAGCGAAGCCCCGAGCCGCGGCGATGGCTCTTTGTCGGTTGGCTCAAGAGATGGAAGTGCCTTTAGCGCTTCATGGATGTCCCGCTGCTGCGGGAACGGGTGAATTGGGGGTCAGGCGGATGCGTGTGCCGTTTTGGTCGCTGCGGCTTATGTCCAGCCCCCAGCCCAGTCGTTCGGCCATCAGGGTCACGATATACAGACCCAGCCCGCTCAATGGCGAGCCCTCCGAGCTGACGCGCTTTTCGCCCAGCAGTATGGCTTGTTGATCGGCAGTCAAGCCGGGACCCCGGTCTTCGATCTCAACAGCGCCGTCGAAGATTCTTACCCATATATCGCCTTGTGTGTGCTGGACAGCGTTGTGGATGAGATTGCGCAAGAGCATATGGACCATGACGGGGTCGGTAACGACCTTCAAGCCGGCCTGCTCCTCGAGGATCACGCGGTGGACTGCGTGGGGGCTGGCCTTCAGGTCATTGATCACCCGCCTGATGGCGGGAGCGAGGTCCAGCGCTTCTTGGGCCGGATTGCCGGACTCACGTCGAGCCAGCTTGAGCAGAATGTTGACGTTGTCCCGCATTTCATCGCAGGCTCTTCTTACACGCTGGAGCGTCGCCCGGTCATTGGGGTGGAGCTGGTCGCGGGTTTCCAGAACGTCGAGCGCGCCGGACATGACCGCAATGGGCGTACGCAGTTCGTGGCTGGCCAGATTCAAAAGCGACTGTTCCCTGCGCACATAGGATTCCAGTTCGTCCAGGAAGCGGTTGAACGTCATGGCGATCGAGTGCAGTTCAGCCTCTGCGTAATCGGTTTCCATTCTGGGCATGTTCGGGCCGACCGGGATTCTGCTGATCCGTTCTGTCAACAGCTTCAGAGGCCTGACAATACGGCGGCTGCTCAGCGCGGCGAGCAGCAGGCTGAACGCGATGATCACTATCGTCATGAAAACCAGGGCAATTTCGAATAGCGCCTCGCGGTCTTCGAAATGGGTGATGTTTTTTGCGACATAGAGCAGGCCGGTTTCAACGGTGTCCACGGAGACCAGATAGGTTTGGCCTTCGATGTTTATTTCGGCCGAGAATTTATCGGGCAGGCCCCGGAACACATGAGGCATTGCGGCCGGCCGGGGTTTGCCCGAGGGCACGAACATCACGGCGAGATTGGGCGTGTCCCATACCAGTGTCTCGTTGCCGATGTTGTTCGTGAGTATGAATTCGCGTTCCTGGGCGAACTCCGTCCCCAGCATGGTGCGCTCGAGGTCTTCATTGACGAGCAGTACGGTCATGACCATGACAACCATGCTGACCACGCTTACCGAGAGTATGGCGCGATACACTCTTCGAGAAATCGACTTGAGTTTCATTGGACGTTCCGCTCGGGGGCAAGCAGGCGGTAGCCGCGGCCGTGCATGGTTTTGATCATGGGGTAGCCGAAGGTGTCCTGCAGCAGTTTGCGAAGCGAATATACGTGGGTGCGAAGCGTATTCATGTCGACCTCGCGCTCGCCCCACACCCGCTCCTGGATCTGCACATATGACAGAAATCCCGGATAGGCTTTGATCAGCTCCTCGAATATCCGTGCCGCCGTGCCTGAAAGCTCCAACTGCCGCCCATCGTTGGTGCGCACCCTGAAAGTGCCGGGGTCGAAATAGACGCCCGGGACGCCGATCTCGACGGTTCCGGCGTATCCCGCCTTGCGCCGGAACAGGGCGTCGACCCGCAATTGCAGTTCCCGGAGGTTAAAAGGCTTGACCAGGTAATCGTCGGCCCCAAGGGTGAAGCCTTGCTCTTTATCCTGCAACTGGTCTTTGGACGTCATCATGATGACCGGGGTAGAGCAGTGGATGTCGTTGCGGATGCGGCGGCATACTTCGAATCCTGAAAGGCCCGGCAGCATCACGTCGAGAATTATGACGTCGTACTCGTTGGTGGCAATGAGGTGCAGGGCTGTCAGGCCGTCGGAAGCGAAGTCGAGCACGTACTTGCTGTCGGCGAAGAATTCCAGCAGGTTGGAGGCCAGGCCTGCATGATCTTCGACGATCAGTATTCGTATCGAGGTACATGTGGACATGCTGGCGGCATCCGTTATGGGTTGTTTGGGGCGGCAAAGTTCAGCGCCGGCCGGTCTTCAGTTTTTCTGCCTTGCCGTTCCGGCGGGTTTTCTGATCTTGCCCGCGACGGTCGGCAGCACGGACAGGAATATGATGCCCAGCACCACGGCATTGAGATTGTCGCCAACGAAGGGAATGTTGCCGAGCAGATAGCCGGCACCGACCAGGCCGACCACCCAGAGCAGGCCGCCAATGATGTTGTATTGCAGGAAAATACTGTATTGCATGCGGCCCAGCGCGGCGCAGAACGGAGCCAGCGTACGCACGATCGGGACGAAGCGGGCCAATACGACCGCCTTGGGCCCATGGCGCTCGAAAAAGGCGTTTGTCCGAGCAATATGTTCGGGCTTCAACAGGCGCAGCCTGTGCGTGTCAATGGTCCGCTTGCGTATCGCAGTACCCAGAGCATAGTTCAGGGCGTCGCCGGCGATTGCCGCAACGGCTAGTACCGGAAGCAGAATGGGCAGATGCATTACTTGTTGAGCGGCAAGCGTTCCTGCAATGAACAACAGCGAGTCGCCCGGAAGGAAGGGCGCAACGACGACGCCGGTTTCGATGAAAATCACGGCGAAAAGCACGGCGTAGACCAGAAAGCCATGGTTGTCGGCCAAGATTTTCAGGTATGTGTCGAGATGAAGAATCCAGTCGATAAGTACGTTAAGCATAAGATTGTTTATCAAGAATGATTCAGGCGGCGTTGCCCGAGCTTCTTAGCGCCGTACTGATACTTATCAGCGAGAGCGCCCGAACGGTGCTTTTATCCGGGGTAGGGAGCCGAGCGTTTGCCTGGAGCATGTCATAGTCGTCCGCTTGGAAAACAAATGCTAGCGTAGGATGGCCATGAACAAACAAACATCAATTGTTTATCAAGAAAATATCAAATTTTCCGACTGCCGACCACTGGCGCAAGAGCTGCGATAAAGATCATCGACGCCATGACCGCGACAGTCAGAGCCTTCCAATTCGCATGTTGATGGGCCAGGCGATGGGTCGACGCGTGTTTTCATCGCCCCACGCCGATGAAATGTCGTTGGCAAAGCCAAGAAGCACTTCTTCACGCCCGGCTTCCTTGACCCTGCGAACCGCTGACCAGGTAAGCAGGTAACCCAGGAACTGGCTCAGACGCCAATGGACCCTGATTTCAAAAGGGGGCGCCGCCAGTTCCTCAAATGGAAAGTCGATGGTTGCATAGCCGGTGTCGACGAGCTTTCGCTCCGGGGGCCAATAGGGGCCGATCTCGTTCCGGTAGAACTTCTGGAATCGCTCGTTCAGGACCGGTCCCAGATCGAGGACACCGTAGCTGATCAACGCCAGGACACCGTTTGGTGCAGCGGCTCGTCTTGCCTCTTGATAAAAGCTGGGCAGATTGAACCAATGCGCTGCCTGCGCGGCGGTAATCAGGCTTGCGGAACCGTCGGGCAGCGGCAATTGTTCGGCGGGTGCGCGCTGATAGGCGATGCGCTTGCCGGGAATGGCATTTGCAATCTGGTCGGCACTGGGGTCCAGCCCGACAACCGTATCGAAATGAGAGGCCAAGAGCTGCGTCAGTTGCCCGTTGCCGCATCCGACATCGACCGCCATGCGATTGTCTGGGGCGACCGAAGCGAGAAAAGCGGCGAGTTGCGGCGGGTATTCGGGACGGAAGCGTGCATACGCTCGGCCGCCTTGCTCGAACCAGTTCCGAATCGGATCAGCGTTGCTCGGCATCGGTCTGGCCTCCAGAAGGTGATTTGTATCAGCGTTAATGTAAATTCCAACAGCGGAATTTTTCGCTTCGAAGTGGCACAATCAGTTTGACGTGCTGCGCGCTGCGCAGCCATTGGGTTCCGTGGGCCATGCCGTCGCGATCGGGCGGCGTTGTGTGAACAGTGTCTTACATTGACAAAGGATCCATCATGCCTGATAACACCCTTGAACGTATCGACCGGCGCGACTTCATGATCGCCTCCATCGCAACAGTAGGCGCATCGGCGGCTTTGGTTGCCGGCGCCGCCACTGCGCGGGAAACCACAGCGGCGTCCGCCAACCCAAGCCCCGGTACAGTTTATACCGGTGAAATCCAGGGAAAAAAATCGTCAGCGCGCTCGACGTGAACGACCTTGAACCAGGCAAGAAGCATCTTTTGTATTTTCAGGGTGTAGACGCCCACCGGACATCATTGGTATGTTTCGGTGACGGTCGCCAAGGGGGCAAAGCCGGGCAAGCGCCTTGTGCTGACAAGCGGAGTGCATGGCGATGAAATGAGCTCCATACATACCGTCCAGACCGTGATGAACCAACTCGATCCGGCGCAGATGTCGGGCACGGTAATGGCGGTTACCGACGTGTCCCGCCCGGCCCTCGAAACCATGCAACGGCGGTGGCCCGTTCAGGGCCAAGGCCTCGACCTGATCAACATGAATCGGGAATGGCCCGGGAACGAGAATGGCCCGACCGCGCCAAGCCGCCATGCCGGGCTGTTGTTCAACCGGCTGCTGCGGCCGAACGCCGACGCCGTGATCGATTTCCACACCGGCACAACCGGATTCGAGCTCAGCGCATTCAACATCGGCGAGATCGACAGGCCCGAGGTCAAGGCGATGCTGGATCTCTATCCTGTCGGCCAGATATTCAACATGCCGAAAGCCGCGTATCCCACAGTCTTGCATAATGCATTCATCGATGTGGGAGTCCCTGCCTTTGCGCCGGAAATTGGCGCGGCGCGTGTCCTGAACCCCGAGATGATAGAACGATTCGTCGAAGGAACGATGAATGTCATCAAGCATCTCGGCATCATCGCCGGGCCGATGGGCCGTACCGGCAAGGACATGACGGTCTTCACAGGCAACAGCGGGTTCCCCGTTCTGGCCAGGGCGGGCGGCATCGTCGAAAATCTGGTCAAGCCCGGCGACAAGGTCGAAGCCGGACAGAAAGTGGCCATTCAGCGCAACAACTTCGGCGAGGTGGTTGCGGAATATACAAGCGAGGTAGCTGGCGAGGTATTGGGCCAGCGCACCGATGCACTGGCCGAACCTGGCAATCCCTTGCTGTTGGTCCTGTTTAACAGAGCTACGCCAGACAGTGTTGAGTTCGACCCCTATTGAACCCGCGAGGCTGGGTGATGCCTCGATTCGCTGTTTTCTTGCCGCAGGGCTGCCATATGGCAGGCCCTGCGCTGGTCTTTAGAAAAGGGTGCGCAGCACAGCCCTGGCGGTGTGCGACGAGCCCTGGTTTGCCAGAGAACCCGAATAACCTATGCCAAACTGGGTGGCGGGCGAAAGCCGCCAGTCCAGGTTGAAGTCAAGCAGGGCGGCGTCTTTGGCCAGCGGCGCACCCTGGATGGCATAGGCGGTTCCGCCTTGGGCGAACGCCAGCGTTGACTCGACGTCGCGCTTGCTTAGGGCATGCTGCCATCCCAGCTTGGCGCTGACGACAACAGCTTCCAGCGCAAAGCTGCCTTTCACTCCCAACGTCGACCAGGCATAGTTGCGCGAGCGGCTTTCGCCGCGCAGGGCCAGGCTGCCACCGTCCTCGCTGAACGCGTCGTTCTTGAGCCACAGTGCATTCACCCCCACGAAAGGCTCGACTACGTGGCCAGCCGCCAATTGCAAGGGGTAGCCCACTTCGCCGAACAGCGTCGTGGCCTTGCCGCCGTACTTGGCCGTGAGGTGATCCGACAGATTGCCGACGGCCACATTGCGCGTGGTCTTGAAATCCAGGTCGCTGTATCCGGCACCGGCGCGCAAAGCCAAGACGCCCACGCGGGCACCGGCGTAGATCGACGCCGAAAGCGCCTTGGTGTCGGCGCTGGAACCACGTTCACGCACGCTGACATCCGAGGTCGCATAGCTGGCCGCTACCCCGACGCGCATGGGGCCCAGGTCGGTATCCACGCCCAGGCTCAAGCCGCCCGCATCGCGCACGCTGACCTTGGCGCTGTTATCGTTGCCGCGCAGGTCGGCCAGTTCGCCATGGGCCTGTGCCCAAAGCTGCGTGCCTTTGGCATCGATATCCAGGCGGTCCAGGGCGGTGCGCCGTAGTGTTTCGCTTTGCTGCGCTACGGCGCTGAGCGTTGACGCGTGTACTTCGCCGGACATGGCGTCGAAAGCCTGGCGGGCCCCCTCCGCAGTGCTTGTTACCAGGGCCTGGTACACAGGGTTGCCCACGGCAAAGGCGCTGTCGATCGCTTCGGCTGTGGCGCGCTGATTGGGCGTTGCCGCCATCTGCGAGAAGGCCACGTCATTGCGGGTCAAGGCCAGGGTGACCGTATTGGGGGCATATGCCAGGCTGGGGCTGAGGAAGGCAAAGTTGCTGGTGGCGTTCTCGAAGCGCCCCGACACCCCGCCGTCCGCATCCAGTATCAGGTAACTGGTGTAGGGGTTGTAGTCGCCCGCTTCGGCCAGCACCTGAACCGTGCCGCCATTCAGCAAGACCTGGCCGGTAGCCAGGATCTTGTCGCTGTTGCCGGCGGCATCGACCTCGACCGCGTAAATCGATCCGGCATCGAATTGCACGTTGTTGTTCACGCTCAAGGTGCCGATGGAGTTGCCCGGCGCCACCGTGCCGCCCTGGTGCGCGACGACGGATCCCGCCACGCCGCTGCCGCCCAGAACACCTGAATTCTGGACGATGACGGTGCCTGGCAACTGGCCGTTGATCGCCAACAGGCCGCTATTGACGTTGACCTGGCCGCTGAAGGAGCTGACACCCGTCAGGTTGAGCGCCGCCGTGCCATTCTTGTTGAAAATGCCCGAGCCCGAGAGGCTGCCGCCGAAGCTGCTGTCCTGGTTCTGATTGACGGTCAGCTCCCCCGTTTCGCCCAGCGCCAGTTCGCCGCTGCCGCCGCTTAGGCCAGCGACCGTCTGGGTCTTGCCATTGAGGTCGAAGATGCCGTCGTCGATCGACAGATGGGTATCAGGGTCTAATTGGGCGGCCAGGCTGAGGGACCCGCCCTGCACCACGGTGTGGCCTTTGTAATGGTAGTCGCCGGAGAGCGTCAGCACGCCGTTTCCCCGTTTGACGAGGCCGCCGCTGCCGGACAAGGCGCCGGCATAGTCGTAGTCGCCGACCTGATCGAAGATCAGCGTGCCGTTATTGACGGCACCGCCCGTCAGGCTGCCATTGGCCGTGCCATTGCCCACCTGCAGCAGGCCATGAGCGCCGATCTGCACGGTGCCACCCAGCGCTCCCGTTAGCAGCACTTCGCCCGCTTCGATGGCGGTGTTGCCGCTGAAGCCGCTGCTGTCGCCTTGCAGTGTGGTGTTGCCGGCCAGGAACTCGATGCTGCCCGTGCCGGAAATGCCTGGTGCAAACACATAGTCGCTATTGGTATGGTTGAATACCAGCCTGGCATCACCGGCTCCCATGGCCACGCCATTATCGGCTTGAATGCTGCCCGCCGCGACGGCTGCTTCGCCGGCCTGAGCGCCGATGACGAGCGTGCCCCGGCTGCCTGCATCGGCGGCGATCTTCAACTGATTGGCCACCGACAGGACGGAGCCATTACTCATGACGACTGCGCCTTGGCCTTGGTGGCCGATGCGCATGTCGCCTGTTTCCAGTTGCCCTCCGGCCGTGACTGATAGCAAAGCGTTATCCACATTGAGGCCGGCGGCGCCGAGTTTGCCGGTCAGTCCCAATGCTCCACCATGCAGATTGACGGTGCCCGTGAAACCGCTGCTGTCGCCTGCCAGTACCGTTGTCCCTGCGAGGACATCCACTGTGCCATGGCCCGAGATGCCGGGGGCCAGCGTGTAATCGGTAGCCGTGTGGTTGAGTACCAGCTTGCCGGTGCCGTCTCCGAAGACGATGCCTTTGGTCGTGACGATATTGCCCGCGCCCGTGGCGGCCTGGTCAGCCGCGGCGCCGATGTTGAGGGTGCCTGTTGAGCCCGTCGCAAAGGCGATGCGAACGCCGCCGGCCGCATCGTCGCGCAAAGTGGCGCCGTTGGACACGGTTGCGGTTGCCGTGCCCTGATAGCCCACCATCGTGTAGTTATTGGACAGGGCCACGGTGCCTGCGCCGCTGAGCGTCAGCGTTCCTTTGCCGGTGCTGTTAAAACCGAGAATCGTGGTGGTGGCAGATACCGACCCACCCTCGCTGAGCGCCAGCGTGCCCTGGCCGGAGAGGCCTATCGCCATGTAGTCGGATCCCAGGCTGGAAATCTGGCTGCCGGCGCCCTTGATTTCGACTTGGCCGACCCCTGTGGAGCTCGAGCCTATCTTGAGTGCCCCTTGCTCAATCGTCACGACGGCGCCGCCGGCCACGGTGAGATCACCCTCGCCGGCCTGACCGGCTATTACATTGCTTTGGGTGACAGTCCAGGATGTGTCATTGCCTTCGATCGTGGCCTCGCCGATGGCATCTTCATTGATGCCGATGGACGCCGAATGGGTCGTTGCTGTAGCGCCCTCTGACAACAGGAAAGCCCCTTGGCCCGTGCTGCCTATTGCCAGAGCTTGGCTGGTGGTGACGGAACTCCCGCTGCCAATGACATTGAGCGTGCCATGGCTGCTGCCATTGCCGATTGAGCCCAGGGTGACCGTGCCGGCAGACACCGTACCGGCATTGACGACGTCAAGCGTTCCAGCGCTGTAATAGCCGACCGTCAGAGACGACGTTGTCAGTGTGGAATCGTTTCCGTCTACCGTCAGCAACCCGGTTTCTTCCGTGATATTGGCCGCGCCACCGTTGTTTGTGCTGTTGCTGACTACAACGCTGTTTGCCGTCAAGTCTCCGCCATCTTGGATAGTCAGGGACGAACCGTCAACACTGCCGACGAACAGGCCGTTGGCCTCTGCGCCCGGCTGCGAGATGATGGGTTGAGTTGAGGGTGAGGGAGTTTTGATGAAGACGTTTGCCGGTGAGCCCAAGGTAGGCAGAATACCGTCGGACCAGTTGGACGTGTCGTCCCACGCACTGCTGGTGGTCCCTTCCCATGTAGCTGCCGTAATGGGCACAGCCCAAGAGGTCGAGTGCAGGGCCATTGCCAGCAATGAATATTGAAGACCTTTCTTCGAGTATTGGATGCTTCGTGTTTTGCTTCGGATGATTCGTTTGCCTTTTTTCATGCGTGCCCCTTAGTGTCAGCATAATCTTGGTGTTGGCTTAATTTTTGGTGCCGATTGCATGGCTAACCTGTGGAATCGGCGAAAGATTTTACAGTTCGAAGTTACATAAAGATATCAAAATGTTAGAAAATGATGAAAATTCCTCATTCAGTTTTGGCGAGCTGGCGCACCTTTTTGGTGCGTGCGTCGCATGGCATGGCCAGCCGCCGTTGGGAAGCGATGACTGCCTGGGCTTAGGTGATAATTGAGCAATGGCGGCAGGTCGCCGCGGCAAGGAAAGGACGCCATCAT
>Ga0180218_1000304_pt1 | contig 58641 bp, 45 predicted proteins | sample eDN3rd37CKraftBY_FD_151334 | JGI IMG/M metagenome (GOLD analysis project Ga0180218, IMG submission 151334) | Enriched backyard soil microbial communities from Emeryville, California, USA - eDNA 3rd pass 37_C Kraft BY (version 2) (version 2) | ecosystem: Environmental > Terrestrial > Soil >... | reverse complement strand
TCGCGGCCATCTCGGGCGTGTGGGCGCGCCGGTCCAGCGAGGTCGCCCAGACCGTGGTGATCGGGCTGTACCCGTCGTGGGACATCAGCCAGAACGGGCTCGACGCGGCCGATGCGTTCCTGTCCGATCCCGAGGTGCCGCCTGCCCTGCGCCGCCTGGTGCTCGAAGGCCGCGCGGGCGTCGAGCGGGCACTGCGTGCCCGCGCGTTCGACGTGAGCTAGCACCCCGCACCGCGACCGTGCGTGGTTGCTGCCCGACACGCCGGAAAACAGCAGCATTCCGCGCACGCTCGCGGGCCATACCCTTGGCCGGTGGCCGTCAGTCGTACCCGTTCAGCACGGTATGCCCGCAGGCGTAAGCGCAGGCTCGACGCTGTAGTCAACGACCTCACCCCCGCACAGTGGGAGGCGATCAAGCAGGCGTGGGGCGGCTGCGCCTACTGCGGGGCCACCGGCGGCCAGTTCCAGAAGGACTGCGTCATGGCGATCTCGAGGGGCGGGCGCTACACCGTCGACAACGTCGTGCCCGCATGCGGATCGTGCAACGCGAGCAAGTGCAACGACGAGGTGACCGGCTGGCTGCGTCGTAAACGCCTCGACGAGCGGCGGTTCCTCACGCGCTACGTCGAGATCCGCGCACAACTGACCGAGCAGTTCGCGTAGCGCCCCCACAAACGCCGCGAGCGACCGTGCTCACGCACGGTCGCTCGCGATCGAAAAAGGTTCAGGCAGGCGAAACGCCGGCCGACATGACACGCACGGCGCTGATCAGGCCGTCGATGAGGTTGCCCTCCTTGAACGACGCCGCGGCAGCCGAGACGCCCAACGGGGCGGCGGATTCGATGCCGCGGCCCTTGACGTCGGCGCCGTAGACCACCTCGATGGCGCGCTGATCCGGCGAGACCGCCAGCAGGACCGCGTTCTCGGGGGTTGGCACCTTGGCCAGGATCTCGCGGGCCGTGGCCGCGGTGTCGGCACCCAGCGGGCCGATGTACACGGCGAAACGGGCCTTGGCCGCACGCGAGCCGTACTTGAGCGCGTCGTCGAGCACCACGAGGTCCATGGTGGGGAACGGGTAGTGCACCGACAGCTCACCGGGCTCGGTGACGGCCGAGATGCGGCCGCTCGAGGTCAGGGCAGAGCCGTACGGCAGATCCAGTTCGGCGTTCGCGACGGTCGCGATGTCACCACTTGCCACTTGCGCCGCCTCCAATCACCACGCCGTGCGAATCGTGTCCGTGACCGCCGTGCCCGTGCTCACGCGGTTCCTCGGCCGCCCACAAGATCGGCGCGTGCGTCCACGGGTCTGACATCTTGTAGGTGTCCGGATGCGGTCCCTTGCGAGTCAGGAAGATCAGCGCGAGGACCGCGAACAACACCAGCGGGACCCCTCCGATGAGGCCATGGGTAAGTGCTGTGCTCACGAGCAAACCGTATCAGTCGCCAACTGTGCGCGCGCCGACAGTGAGGCCCGTTCAGGCCGCGCCCTCGCCCAGATACCGCACCCAGGCCGGGTCGAGCTCCTTGACCGTCGACAACAGCCGCCAGTGCTGGCCTTTCGGCGGCATCGGCACGCACCGCAGCGTCCACCCCAGCTCGGTGAGCAGCCGGTCGGCCTTGCGGTGGTTGCACGTCGCACACGCCGCGACGCAGTTCTCCCACGAGTGCTCGCCGCCGCGGCTGCGGGGCACGACGTGGTCGACGGTGTCGGCGCGGCCGCCGCAGTACGCGCAGCGGAACCGGTCGCGGTGCATCAGCGCGGCCCGCGTCATGGGGACGCGCGCCCGGTACGGCACGCGCACGTAGGTGCGCAGCCGGATCACCGACGGCACGACGATCGACCGCGACGCCGAGTGGATGACCGGGCTGGTGGGGTCGTCGTGCACGACGTCGGCCTTGCCGCACACCACCATGATCACCGCGCGACGCAGCGGCAGCGCCGTGAGCGGCTCGTATGTGGCGTTGAGCAACAAGACCCTGCGACGCCCCCACAGTGACGCGTCGGGCTCGGCGGACGCGAGCGGCTCGACGCTGTGCAGTGGGCGGTTGGGCACAAGAGGCCCCGCTGGGCCGGGTATGTGGCCGGTCCGTCGTGTATGGGCTTTTCTGCTGTGCGCCATGGAGCCTCCGGAGAGACAGTCCACCACGGATCACTGCCGATCGCACGATAATTCTTCGGGTGTTCGCAGGTCAGTCCGATGAACACCAGGTGACGGGCCCGTCCTCGCCCGGCGGGCGGCCGCAGATCAGGAACAATGGGTGACGTGACGCAGGTGCAACGATCTTTCTACGACGAAGTCGGTGGCCACGACACGTTCCATGCCATCGTGTCGCGGTTCTACCAGCTGGTGCGCGAGGACGAGATCCTGCATCCGCTGTATCCGGAGGACGATTTCGAGGGCGCCGAGGAACGGTTGCGGATGTTCCTCGAGCAGTACTGGGGTGGTCCGCGCACCTACTCCGACCAGCGCGGGCACCCGCGGCTGCGGATGCGTCACGCGCCGTTCCGCATCGGTTTCCTCGAGCGCGACGCGTGGTTGCGGTGCATGCACACCGCGGTCGCCGAGATCGATTCGCAGACGCTGGACGACGCGCACCGCCGCGCGTTGCTCGACTACCTCCAGATGGCCGCGGACTCGATGGTGAACTCGGCGTTCTGATGGCGCAGTGGTGGTCGCACGCGGTCTTCTACCAGGCCTATCCCCGCTCGTTCCGTGACAGCAACGGTGACGGCGTCGGCGACCTGGACGGCGTGACCGCAGGCCTGGACCATCTGGCCGACCTCGGTGTCGACGCGCTGTGGCTCAACCCCGTGATGGTCTCGCCGATGGCCGACCACGGCTACGACGTCGCCGACCCGCGCGACGTCGACCCGCTGTTCGGCGGGCTGGACGCGCTGGACCGGTTGCTCGACGCCGCCCATGCGCGCGGCATCCGCGTGACGATGGACCTGGTGCCCAACCACACCAGCTCGGCGCATCCGTGGTTCGTCGAGGCGCTGGCCAATCCACGGCGGCGCGACCGCTACATCTTCCGCGACGGGCGCGGGCCCGACGGTGCGCAGCCGCCCAACAACTGGGTGTCGGTGTTCGGCGGGCCGGCGTGGACCCGCGTGACCGAACCCGACGGCACGCCCGGGCAGTGGTACCTGCACCTGTTCGACCCGGCTCAGCCCGATCTGAATTGGAACAACCCCGAGGTCTTCGAAGACCTGGAGAAGACGCTGCGGTTCTGGCTGGACCGCGGCGTCGACGGGTTCCGCATCGACGTCGCACACGGCATGGCCAAACCGCCCGATCTGCCCGACATGTCCGTCACCGACACCGCGCTGCTGCGCAACAGCGACGACGATCCGCGCTTCGACAACGACAGCGTCCACGACATCCACCGCTTCATCCGCCGGGTGCTCGACGACTATCCCGACACCGTCGCCGTCGGCGAGGTGTGGGTGCACGGCAACGAACGGTTCGCGCGGTACCTGCGTGCCGACGAATTGCACCTGGGCTTCAATTTCCGTCTGGTGAAGGCGGATTACGACGCCGCCGAGATCCGCGACGCCATCGACAACGCGATGACCGCGGCCGCGCTGGAGGGCGCGACGCCCACCTGGACGCTGTCCAACCACGACGTGGTCCGTGAGGTGACGCGCTACGGCGGCGGTGCGCAGGGTCTGGCGCGGGCCCGGGCCATGGCGCTGGTGATGCTGGCCCTGCCCGGCGCGGTGTTCATCTACAACGGCGAGGAACTCGGCCTGCCCAACGTCGAACTGCCCGACGCGGTGCTGCAGGACCCGGTGTGGGAACGCTCGGGTCACACCGAGCGTGGCCGCGACGGGTGCCGCGTGCCGATGCCGTGGGCGGGCACCGCGCCGCCGTTCGGGTTCTCCTCGACGCCCGACACCTGGCTGCCGATGCCCGACGAGTGGGCGGCGCTGACGGTCGAGCGGCAACTGGCCGATCCGTCGTCGACGCTGGCGTTCTACCGTCGCGCGGTCCAGTTGCGCTCCGCGCGAGGCGAATTCGACGGATCATGTATCGAGTGGGTCGACGGTCAGGTGTTCCGCCGGCCCGGTGGGCTCACGTGCGCCTTCAACACCGGGACCACTCCCCTGCCGCTGCCCGACGGCGAGATCCTGCTCACCAGCGGAGAACTCGCCGACGGCATGCTGCCGCCCGACACCGCGGCCTGGCTGGTCTAGTCAGTTCAGCACCAGGGCCGGGTCACCGCGGCGGCGGTACACCGAACCGAAACGCGCGTCGATGCGTAACCACGCGGCGTGCGCACGCACCCGGACGATCTCCTGCGCGCTGACCTCGTCACCGGTCTGCGGCAAGAAACCCATTGCGGTCAAAGCGAATACACACCGCATCGGGATACCGACGGTGACGTCGCCACCGGTCACCGACAGCACCTCGGAATCCAGCAGCGACGCGGGCGGTCCGTGGGCCCCGCTGTGTTCCCTGGCCAGCGCGAGGCCCTGCTGGGCGAGGTCGAGGACCACCCGGGCCGGTACGTCGTCGAGGTGGACGAACCCGTTCTCGGGCGGCAGCGCGCCACGCCACGCCGAATCCATCGGGAACCCGGGATCGATGTGGTCCCCGCCGCCCGAAAGAGCCGTCGCGAGCGCGTCGGCGCCCGCGGACAGGTCGTGCGGACGGACGCGCCCGGACACCGCGCGGCTCGCGAGCACATCGAAACCCGTTGCCACCCAGGCCACCACGTGTTCGGTCTGGGTCCGCTGCCGCAACCGCACCACGGCGGCCTCGTCGAGGCGCAGCGAGCGGTCGACGAAGGTCATGAGGTCCCTGCGGTCCCGCGGATCCTCGATCCACAGGCCCCGTTCCGGGACGTTCATCGCAGATGGGATTCGAGGTACGCGCGTTGTTCGGGCGTAAGCCGTTCCAGCCGTTGCTGTTCGATGTGCACGGCCGCGAGCTGCGTCTCCCCGATCACCGAAGGCTTGGAGTCGGGCGCGGCGTTGACCGAGCGCACCTCGTAGCCGATGGTGAAGTCCACCGCGCGCACCCGCTTGCTCCACATGGTCACCTGCAACGGTGAGTCGATCAGCCGCAACTGCCCCTTGTAGGAGATGTTCACCTCGGCGATCAGCAGGCCGATGGTGTCGATCGTGGGGCCGAACGGCTCACGCAGGAACGGTATGCGCGCCTCTTCGAGGATCGTCACCATGGTGGCATGGTTGATGTGCTGGTACATGTCGATATCCGACCAGCGCACATGCACCGGCGTCGTAAAGCTCACGTTGTTTTCTCCTCAGGCGAGCGTCAGGCTCACCCAGTCGTTCCGGTCCCGCTCGTTCGCGTCATGCTGCGGATCTGACGTGCCGCAACCGACAGGGTCGCCAGATCCTGCTCACCATCTTTGTATATCTCGGTGAGCGTGCGACGAGCGCGGGTCACCCGTGAGCTGTTGGTGGTCTCCCACTCGGCGATCTTCTCCTCGCCGTTCTCGTCCGGTTCGCCGACGGCCAGCACGTCGAAGCACAGCGCGCGCAGCGAACCGTAGATGTCGTCGCGGATGGCCAATCGGGCCAGCGAGTGCCACCGGTCGTCGCGGCTGAGCCGCGACACCGCGGTGAGCAGGGCGTCGGCGCCGAGGTGGTCCATGAGCGCGAAGTACGTGTCGGCCACCTCGTCCGGTTCGCGGTCGACGATGTCGGCGATGTCGATGACGTCGAGCAGGCTGTACTGGTAGAGCCCGGTCGCGATGTGGTAGGCCAGATCCTCCGGGACGCCGTGCGACGCGAAATCGCCGGCCTCCTTGGAGACGATCGCCTTGTCGTCGCCACGCAGCCATTCCGACATCCGCGGGGTGAGTGCGGCCACCTTGGCGCCGAACCGGTTGATCTCGGCGCCGACCGCCAGCGGTTGCGGCCGGTAATTCAGCAGCCAGCGTCCGGCGCGGTCGACCAGGCGGCGCAGATCCAGCGTCATCCGGTCGGTCACCGACGTCGGCACCCCGGCGTCACCCGCGGCACGGATCCGCCGCCACACGTCGCCGATCCCGAAGATGGCGTTGATGGCGACGTAGCTGCGTACCGCGTCGACCGGGCCGACGCCGACGTCCTCGGTGATGCGGTAGGCGTAGCTGATGCCCGCGGTGTCGACCAGGTCGTTGACCAGCATCGTGGTGATGATCTCGCGGCGCAGTTGGTGCGAGCGGATCTCGCCGTGCAACTCCTCGCGCAGCCGCGTCGGGAAGTAGTACGGCAGCCGTGAGGCGAACACCTCCTGATCGGGCAGGTCGCTGGCCAGGACGTCGTCCTTGAGCGCCAGCTTGACGTGCGCCATCAGCGTCGCGAGTTCCGGTGAGGTCAAACCGATCCCGGCGTCGGCGCGCCTGCGGATCTCCTTCTCGGACGGCAGCGCCTCGAGCTCACGGTTGAGTCCGCGGTTGTCGACGAGGTCCTTGATCATGCGCGCGTGCACCGACAGCAGGCTTGCCGCGTTGGCCCGGCTGGTGCCCATCAGGTCGTTCTGGTCGCGGTTGTCGGCCAGCACCAGTTCGCCGACCTCGTCGGTCATCGACAGCAGCAGTTCGGTGCGTTCTTCTGGAGTGACCTTGCCCGCGGTGACCGCCGAGTCGATGAGGATCTTGATGTTGACCTCGTGGTCCGAGCAGTCCACACCCGCGGAGTTGTCCAGCGCGTCGGTGTTGATGCGCCCGCCGGCCAGGTCGAACTCGATGCGTCCCAGCGCGGTCACGCCGAGGTTGCCGCCCTCGCCGATCACCTTGGCGCGCACCTGGTTTCCGCAGACGCGGATCTGATCGTTGGCACGGTCGCCGACGTCGGCGTCGGCCTCGGTCTCGGCCTTGATGTAGGTGCCGATGCCGCCGTTCCACAGCAGGTCGACCGGCGCCTTGAGGATCGCCTTGATCAGCGCGGGCGGGGTCAGCTCCTCGACATCGGCATCCAGGCCCAGCGCGGTGCGCACCTGCGGGCTGACCGGGATCGACTTCTGCTGGCGGCTGTACACGCCGCCACCCTCGCTGATCAGCGACTTGTCGTAGTCCGCCCAACTCGACCGGGGCAGGTCGAACAGCCGCTTGCGCTCGTCCCACGACCGGCCCGCATCCGGGTTCGGGTCGAGGAAGATGTCGCGGTGGTCGAACGCCGCGACCAGCCGGATGTGCTTGGACAGCAGCATGCCGTTGCCGAACACGTCGCCGCTCATGTCGCCGATGCCGACGACGGTGAAGTCCTGGGTCTGGGTGTCGACGCCCATCTCACGGAAGTGCCGTTTGACCGACTCCCATGCGCCTTTGGCGGTGATGCCCATGGCCTTGTGGTCGTATCCGATCGAACCGCCCGAGGCGAACGCGTCGCCCAGCCAGAACCCGTAGGACTTGGCGACCTCGTTGGCGATGTCGGAGAACGTCGCGGTGCCCTTGTCGGCCGCGACCACCAGGTAGGCGTCCTCACCGTCGCGGCGCACCACCTCGGGCGGTGTGACGACGGCGCCGGTGGCCTTGTCGACGTTGTCGGTGACGTCGAGCAGGCCGGAGATGAACAGGCGGTAGCACTCGACGCCCTCGGCGCGGGTGGCCTCGCGGTCGGCCGCGGCGTCGCCGGTCAGCGTGGGTGGCCGCTTGACGACGAATCCGCCCTTGGCGCCGACGGGCACGATGACGGCGTTCTTGACGGCCTGCGCCTTGACCAGGCCGAGGATCTCGGTGCGGAAGTCCTCACGGCGATCCGACCACCGAAGCCCACCGCGCGCGACGAAACCGAAACGCAGGTGCACACCCTCGACGCGTGGCGAGTACACGAAGATCTCGAACTTCGGCCGCGGCAGCGGGAGTTCCTTGATCACAAGAGGATTGAGCTTGAACGCGAGCACGTTGCGCGCACGCGCCGAATCGGGCCGCGCCACGAAGTAATTGGTGCGCAGCGTGGCCTCGATGAGGTTGGCGAACGCGCGCAGTACGCGGTCGGTGTCCAGGCTCACCAGCGCGTCGATATCGGCCGCGACGGCCGCCGCCGCACCCTGCGCGTCGCGCCGGCCGTCGGTCTCCTGTGACGGGTCGAACAGCGCCTCGAACAGGTCGATGAGCGAGCGCGTGGTGTGCGGGTTCTCGTTCAGCACCGACTCGATGTGCGACTGGCTGTACGGGAATCCGGCCTGGCGCAGGTACTTTGCGTAGGCCCGCAGGACCACCACCTGCTGCCAGGTCAGGCCCGCGCGCATCACGAGTTCGTTGAACCGGTCGATCTCGACCCGGCCGTGCCAGATGGCGGTGACCGCGTCGGCGAACCGCTGCGCGGTGTCACGCTGGGCCTCGGCGTCCGGCGCGTGCGGGATGCTGGGGTGCGGCGAGATCTTGAACTGGTAGATCCACACCGGCAGACCGTCGGTGCGCCGCAACGTGAACGGCCGCTCTTCGAGCACCACGACGCCCATGGACTGCAGCATCGGCAGCAGTTCGCTCAGCGACGCCGAGTGCCCGCCGAGGTACCACGTGAGCTTCCAGACCCGGTCCTCGGCGGTATCGGCGAGCACGAGCTTCACCGAATCGTCTTGCAGCGCTTCGATGATCGAGATGTCGGCGATGGCGTCCTGCGGCGCGAAGGCCTGCTTGTAGTCCTCGGGGAACGCGTGCGCGTAGTGCTCGAGCGCCGCGGGGCTGATCGACGCCGCGGCCGCGGCGCTGATCATCCGGTCGCCCCAGTTGCGGGTGGCCTCGGTCAGCAGGTCCTGGATGCGCGACTCGTTCTCCAGCGACGTGTCCACCGAGTCCGCGGCGGTGCCCTCCGGCAGCCGCACCGTGAAATGCACCACCGCCCATGGGGACTCGCTCACGCGCGCCGAGTAGTCGATGCCGGCTCCGCCGAGTTCGCGCACCAGGATGTCCTGCATCTCCAACCGCACCGCGGTGGTGTAGCGGTCACGGGGCAGATACACCAGGCACGAGACGAAGTGTGCGAGGTGGTCGGCGCGCAGGAACAGAAGCGTGCGGCGCCGCGAGCCCAGATCGACGACCGCAAGCGCCATCTCGAGCAGCTGCTTGGAGCTCAGCGCGAAGAGTTCGGGGCGCGGGATGGTCTGGATGATGTCGCGCAGCAGCTGTCCGGGATGGCTGGGATCGCGGTGCGCCATCGCCAGCGCCTCCTCGACCCGGCGCGAGATCAGCGGGATCTCCAGCGCGTTGGCGTTCATGGCCGCGACCGTGAACAGCCCGACGAAACGGTGCTCGATCACCCGCGAGGCGCCCGGGCTCTCGCGGACGACGACGATGTACGGATAGGCCCCGTAACGCAGGTAACTCGGCATGGTCGCCTGCGCGAGCACCAGCAGGTCGTCGCTGTCGGTCAGTGGCGGCAGCACGTCGTTGCGCAGGCGCAGCACCCCGAGCCGGCTGGCCGGGTCGACCTCGGCGTTGCCGTCACCGACCACGCACTGCTGGTAACCCAGCAGCACGAAGTGGCCGTCGGCGAGCCAGCGCAGCAGCGCCGCGACCTCTTTGCGTTCGGCATTGGGGAAATGGCCTTCGAGGTCGGTGGCCAGATCGTTGGCCAGGCCGTGCAGCGCCGCGATCATCGCGCCGGAGTCCAGCCCGATCTGGCGGGCCTCGGCCAGGATGCCGGGCACCAGGCGCGTCGCCTCGGTGAGCGCCTCACCGTCGGCGGCAGCGGTGATCGGCACCAGGATCCAGCACTCGTCGGCACCGTCGCCCGGGGCGGCCTCGGCCGCCGGACGCACGTCGAGCAGTTCGCCGTCGAGACCGCGGCGCACCCGGAACACCGGGTTCATGATCGCGGTGTAGGCGATGCCGTGGCGGTGCAGCAGCACCGTGACCGAGTCGACCAGCATCGGCGCCTGGTCGGTGACGATCTGCAGCGCCGCGCCGCTGCCCGCGTCGCCGGGATACACCGCGGCCTTCGTCTCGCCGGGGGCGCGCGTGCTCGCCAGACGGTAGTGCGCCGCCACGAGATCGTCGGACACCAGATCGTCGTGTGCGGCCACCGCAAGCGGGCCCGTCGACGTCACGCCCGGCGCATCCGCCTGTGGGCCGCGGTAGGTGGACAGGAAGGCCACCGAAAGCCGGCGAATCATTTCAGGCGAAGCTTCGAGCCCTCCCCGATCGCCGACCTGCCGACCCTCTCGCGTCATAACCGACCACTCCTGACTCACGCTTTCGCACACCGGCATTGGTGCACTAACGCGACACTAGTCGTCCTGGCTGTGGGCCGGTTGGAATCCGCGCCCACAGCCCGTGGACGGTCAGTCTCGTGTGAGTCGGCGGTGGGTGACGCGGTGCGGACGCGCGGCCTCGGCGCCCATGCGCTGGATCTTGTTCTCTTCGTAGGCACCGAAGTTGCCCTCGAACCAGAACCACTTGGCTTCGTTGTCGTCGTCGCCCTCCCACGCCAGGATGTGCGTGCAGGTGCGGTCCAGGAACCACCGGTCGTGGGAGATCACCACGGCGCAGCCCGGGAACTGCTGAAGCGCGTTCTCCAGCGACGACAGCGTCTCGACGTCGAGGTCGTTGGTGGGCTCGTCGAGCAGGATGAGGTTGCCGCCCTCTTTGAGCGTCAGCGCGAGGTTCAGGCGGTTGCGCTCACCGCCCGAGAGCACACCGGCAGGCTTTTGCTGGTCCGGTCCCTTGAAACCGAACGCCGACACGTACGCGCGCGACGGGATCTCGTTCTGGCCGACCTCGATGTAGTCGAGCCCGTCGGAGACCACCTGCCACACGGTCTTCTTGGGGTCGATACCGGCGCGGGTCTGGTCGACGTAGCTCAGCTTGACCGTCTCGCCGATCTTGACCGTGCCGCTGTCGGGCTGCTCGAGGCCGACGATGGTTTTGAACAGTGTGGTCTTACCGACACCGTTGGGACCGATCACGCCGACGATGCCGTTGCGGGGCAGCGTGAACGACAGGTCCTTGATCAAGGTGCGGCCGTTGAAGCCCTTGTCGAGGTGCTCGACCTCGACCACGACACTGCCCAGGCGCGGCGGCGTCGGGATCTGGATCTCCTCGAAGTCGAGCTTGCGGGTCTTCTCGGCCTCGGCGACCATCTCCTCGTAGCGGTCCAGGCGGGCCTTGTTCTTGGCCTGGCGGGCCTTGGCGCCCGAGCGCACCCATGCCAGCTCTTCCTTCAGCCGCTTCTGCAGCTTCTGGTCCTTCTTGCCCTGGACCTCGAGACGTTCGGCCTTCTTCTCCAGGTAGGTCGAGTAGTTGCCCTCGTACGGGTAGGCCCGGCCACGGTCGAGCTCCAGGATCCACTCGGCCACGTTGTCCAGGAAGTACCGGTCGTGGGTGACCGCGAGGATGGCACCCGGGTAGGACGCCAGGTGCTGTTCGAGCCACAGCACGCTCTCGGCGTCGAGGTGGTTGGTGGGCTCGTCGAGCAGCAGCAGGTCCGGCTTGGACAGCAGCAGCTTGCACAGCGCGACGCGGCGGCGCTCACCGCCGGACAGGTGCGTCACGGGCTCATCGGGCGGCGGGCAGCGCAGGGCGTCCATGGCCTGTTCCAGCTGGGAGTCGATGTCCCACGCGTCGGCGGCGTCCAGTTCCTCCTGGAGCTTGCCCATCTCTTCCATGAGCTCGTCGGAGTAATCGGTCGCCATGAGCTCGGCGACCTCGTTGTACCGGTTGAGCTTGCCCTTGATCGCGACGCCGTCCTCGACGTTCTCGCGGACGGTCTTGGTCTCGTCGAGCTGGGGCTCCTGCATGAGGATGCCGACCGTCGCGTCGGGCGCCAGGAACGCGTCGCCGTTGTTGGGCTGGTCGAGGCCAGCCATGATCCGCAAGACGCTCGACTTGCCAGCGCCGTTGGGGCCGACGACACCGATCTTCGCGCCAGGGAGGAAGTTCAGGGTGACGTCGTCAAGGATCACCTTGTCGCCGTGCGCCTTGCGGACCTTCCGCATCGTGTAGATGAATTCGGCCATGCCGTGATGTGCCTTTCTGAAGCTGTTCGAGTCGTCTCGGTGCGCTCGCGCGGTGAACGCGGCAAGCGCCACTTGCTCGCCGACCATCCTAGGCGTGGCCGAATACGGCTACGCCGTCAGTGGCAGCCCGTCGCCGGCGAGGTCGGCGACGTCGTCGTCCGCGAGGTCGTCCGGCTCGTCGTCGGCATCCCGGCGGTCGACGCCATCATCGGGAACGCGCTCGGGATCGCCTCCGGCGTCGGCTCGCGGCCCTTGGGACGGCTGCACCTTTTCCACCCGCGCGATGCACCGGGACAGGTCCGGGCCCACCGCGGTGGCCCTGACCTCGACCGACGAGCGGCGCACGCCTTCGCGGTCCTCGTACTCATTGGTGTAGAGGTGACCGACTACGACCACGGAGTCACCCTTGCCGAGTGACGCGCTGACGCCGCGGGCGAGGTTCCCCCAGCAGTTCACCGTGACGTACAACGAGTTGCCGGGCTCCCAGGTGCCCTCGGGGCTGCGCCGCCGCGAATTGCTGGCCACCCGGAACTTGTAGAGCTCCTGGTCGCCGAAGCGCAGCCGCACCGGATTGGTGATGATGTTGCCGACCACAGTGAACGGTGTCTCGAACATGTTCATTCCCTTTCGCTTTTCATCCATGCGAACCGGTGAGATCCGGCCGCCTGTGACCCATTCATCGCGCACGGGCCGACACGGGCCGTGCGCAGGGCCGATGAAGCGACAGGGTTGTGGATGAAATGCGATCTGGGGATAACTGCCGGGCCCACGGCGCGGCAGGCGCCGGCGACGCGTCGAGGCTGTAGTTGCCGTGCTGTGCACTCGCACTTCTGCTCGGTGACTACAGCCTCGAAGGGTCCATGCCCGTGAGGGCCCGGCTACTGGGGCGGGTTGTCCCGACGGGCCAGGTGGGCCAGCATCCGGTTGTAGGCGGCCAGGTCGGCGTCGTCGTCGCGGTCGGCCGCGCGGTCGAGGCGTTTGGCCGTGCGGTCGTCGCTGCGCCGCCACTGGATGAGCAGCGCGAGCATCACGATCACCAGCGGAACCTCACCGGCCGCCCACGCCACCCCGCCGCCCAGCTTCTGATCACCGAGCAGATCGGTGTGCCAGCTCAGCTGCAGCGACCGGTAGAAAGGCTCGCCCAGCACGGTCTTCATGCCCATCATCACCACGCCGAAGAACGCGTGCAGCGGCAGCGACGCGAAGACCATGCCGATCTTGCCGAGGTGCGGGATGGGACGCGGTGTCGGGTCGATGCCGATGACGACCCAGTAGAACAGGTAGCCCGACAGCAGGAAGTGCACGTTCATCATCACGTGCGCGGCGTGGTTGCTCACCGCGGCGTCGAAGATGCCGCCGAAATACAGGCCGTAGAACCCGACCACGAACATCACCGTCGCGATCACCGGGTTGGTGAAGAACTGCGAGATCTTGGAGTGCAGCGCGGCCAGCAGCCATTCGCGCGGTCCCGGCGGCTGCCCGCGGCCCGCGGCGGGCAGGGCCCGCAGCGCCATGGTCACCGGGGCGCCGAGCACCAGCAGGATCGGCACCAGCATGGACAGCAGCATGTGGGCGATCATGTGCATGCTGAACATCGCGGGCATGTACCGCCCGAGGCCCGACGACGTGGTGAACAGCAGCGTCGCGCAGCCCAGCAGCCACGCGATGGTGCGGCCGACCGGCCAGGCGTCACCACGATGACGCAGCCGGTACAGCGCCGCGAGGTAGACCAGGGCGCCGACGATCGCGGCCGTGCCGAACAACAGGTCGAACCGCCAGTCGAACAGCACACGGGCGACCGTGGGCGGACCGGCGAAGTCGTAACCGATCGCCACCTCGGCGGCCGACGGGATGCGCTTGATCGGCGGCGGCGGGGTGCGCCCCAGCCCGACCGCGATGCCGAACGTCACGCCGAAGATCGCGCCCTCGGTGAGCGCGAGCCGGATCAGCGGGCCGCGCGCCGTGGGATCGGCCTGCAGTGCCGACACCGCGCTGCGCCGCTGCAGGAAGCCCAGCGCCCCCAGCACGACGAGCGCGACGATCTTGCCGACGATCAGCCAGCCGTAGGACGTGCGGAACAGGTCGGCGGGTGACATCCGCACCAGCGCGTTGATCACGCCGCTGACACCCATCGCGATGAAGCACCACAGCGCCAGCGCCGAGAAACGCCGCGCGGCCAGCGCAGTGGCCGCGCCCTCACCCGCTCTGCCACGCATCGCGTGGGCCAGCAGCGCCAGCAGCCCACCGGCCCACACCGCTCCCGCGACGAGGTGGATGAACAGGCTGTTGGTGGCCAGATCGTGCGCGCCGCCCGACGACGAGTGCCCGGTCAGTGCCAGCGGCACCAGCGTGACCAGCGAACCCGCGAAAAGCACCGGCGTCCAGCCCCAGCGCAGCACGGGCAGGCTCGCGATGGTCACCGCTGCGGCGAGGATCGCCGTCCACCGCCACGCCCCGGCGATGTCGACCAGGCTGGTGGCCGACCACACGTCGACCGGGCTCAGGTGCTCGAGGACCGGTTGGCCCGACACGTCGGAGACGGTCAGCGGCACCAGCATGGCCGCGCACACCGTCCACACGGCCGACGCCGCCGAGCCGAGGCGCAGCGCGCGGTAGCCCGCCACGTCGAGGACACCGTTTTCCTGCGGCGCCACCAGGAACGCCGCGAACAGGAACGAGCCGACCGCGATGACGGCCGCGATCTCACCGGCCGCGCGCACGAACGGAAGGCCGTAGGTGGTGACGGGACCGGGGTTGGGCAGGCCCGTCGCGGTCAGCGCGTCGGCCAGCGCGAGCGCCCCGATCCCGGCTGCGACGGCGCCCGCGAGGAGTCCGACACCGACCAGTACGGGCCAGACCGCACGCACGTCAGAGGCCACGCGGCCGACAGAAGTCATGCTTCCAGCGTATGGCGTGTCTCAGGCCACAGCGGAGCGCCTACCTCTCGAAATGCGTCGGAACACGCCTCAGACGGCTTCGCCCCGCTTCGTGCGCCGCTCGCGCTCCCGCACGGCGAACAGTTCGCGCGCGTACCGGTCGACGGTGTCGAGGTCGCGCAGGATGCCGCGCAGTTCGTCGCGGAACGCGCGCCGCTGCTCCATCAGGCCGGGGCCGTGTTCCAGCAGTCCCTGGTCGGCGGCGACCTGCCGGGCCGTGGCGAACAGCAGCGCCGACACCGATTCGTTGTTGCGGACGCGGCCCTGCGCGACGTACTGCTGCCCCACCCCGAGCGCCAACTTGGTCAGATCCTTCTCGGCGATCTCGGCGGGTGCGTCGCGCAGCACGTCGGCCACGATCGTGTAGGCCTCGAAGTACGGACGCAGCATGGCGTCGGCCAGCAGTGGGCGCTTCGCCCGCATCAGCGTCTCGATGCCGTCGCGGCCCGCCCGCACCTGCTGCTCCCAATCGGCATGCCACGACATCTCTTCCGCGACGTTCTGGTGGAATGCCGCGGAGTCGGCGAAATAGAAGTCGAACTTCAGCAGATCACGCAGTCGCACCACCTGGGTCCAGAAGGCCTGCAGCGGATCGCCTTCGGCGTCGGCGGTGCGTGCGGCGTAGGCGAGCGCAAGCTCGACGAGCGAGGTCTCCAGGAACGCGTGGATCAGCGAGTTGCGGTAGAACGCGGCCTCGAGTTCGTTCTCGGGGGCGATGCGCCAGACCGGTTCGCGCCCGGTGTCGACGCACGTGACGGGATGACCGCCCGACAGCGCGTCGACGGCCGCACGCACACCTTCGAGGGTGCGCAACCGCATCGCGCTGTTGGTCACCGGGGTCTTCTTTTGCTCGAGGTAGTCGAGCGAATCCTGCAGTGCCTGATGGAGTTGCTCGAGGGTGAGCGCGACGCCGCGCGCGGTGAGCAGCAGCGCCGAGACGAGGTTGGTCGCATTGACGGGCGTGACGCGCAGGATGCGCCAGGCCACCTCGATCGCCATCTTCTGCATGGCCAGCCGCTTGGCCGCCTCGTCCTCGACGAGCGGGCCGTGCGGCTCACCGAGGTACTGGCGCATCGAAACCGCCTCGGGGAAGCGGACATAGATCTTGCCGTAGTTGCGTTCGCCCTGGGCCTTGACGAAGTTGTACAGCCAGCTCAGCCCTTCGGGCCGCTTCTCCCCGCCGCGCGCGTACTCGGCGTACTCGGCGGTCTCGTGCAACTGGTCGAAGCTGATCGACACCGGTTGCAGCAGGATGTCGTCGCTGCGGCCGTCGAGGTAGGCGTCGGCCACGTACGCCAGCAGTCCGAGCTTGGGCGGCAGCATCTTCCCGGTGCGCGACCGCGTGCCCTCGATGGACCAGTTCAGGTTGAACCGCTTCTCGACGAGGTAGCCGACGTACTGGCGCAGCACGTATTTGTACAGCGGGTCGTCGAGCTTGCGGCGCAGGAAGATCACACCCGAATGCCGGAAGATCGGACCCATGACGCCGAACGACAGGTTGATCCCGGCGAAGGTGTGCACCGGCGGAAGTCGGTTCTCCTGCATCGCGACCGGCACGATGACACCGTCGAGATAAGAGCGGTGCGAGAACAGCAGCACGGCGGGATGCTGCTCGAGCGCGTGGCGCATCTGCTCGATCTCGATGCGGTCGTAGTCGATTCGCGGATCGAAACCACGGCTGAAGATGGCCCGGCCCAGTGACGGGATGAGGTCCACCGAGAAACGGCTCCACCCGGTCGAGAGCTCGTCGAGCATCTCGCCGGCCTTCTCCGGCGTGGCACCCGGGATCTGGGCGAGGCCCTCCCGGAACCGCGCCGACGCCATCATCTCCGGTTTGACCAGCCGCGGCGACTTGTACTCCGGCCCCAAGAGCCGCAACTCGACCCGCTCGATGGCCAGCACGGCGCGGCGCAGCACGAAATGCGCGAAGTCGCGCGGGTTTTCGCCGACGGTCGTCTCACTCCACTGCTTGCGCAGCTCGGACACCTTGGCCGGTTCGCCCGCGACCACGCGGGCGCGCGACGGGTCCTTGCGCAGGATGCGGCGCTGCAGGATCTCCGGTGGCCGGTAGGTGTCGCGGCCCGACATCAGGGCGACCACCTTCAGCCGCGTGGGCAGCCCCCCGGGAACCCAGAACACCCGCACGGGAACCACGAGACGGTTCTCGTCGGCTTCGAGTTCCTCGACCAGACGTGCGAGATCCCCCGGCGCCGGTTCGTCGGTGGCAGGCAACTGGAGCACGTCGACCTTGGAATCGGGGTGTTCTCGGCGGTGGGTGCGCAGCCAGACGTTGAGCAGTTCCAGTTCGGCGTCCGACGACACCGACGCCAGCACCAGCGCGTCGTCGTTGGTGGTGAAGCTCGCGAAGTAGTCGGTCGGGGGCGCGGTCACGGACGTCCTTTCGCAGGCGCCTTCTTCGCCGCTTTGCGGGCCGTCTTCTTCGCGGCTTTGCGTGGCGAATAGATGTCGAACTCCGGCAGCCGGTCGTGCGGCCACGACGCGAGCGTGTCGAGGTAGATCTGGCGGACCTGCTCGATGCGTTCGGGCAGGTTCTCGACGGTCCAGTCGTCGACCGGGATCGGCGGGTACACCGCGACGTCGACGGTGCCCGGGTTGAACGTGCTGGAATCGCGCGCGGCGATCACCTCGGCGTTGCGGATCACGATGGGCACCACGGGAATTCCCGCGGCCATCGCGATGCGGAACGCGCCCTTCTTGAACGGGCCCACCGCGGTGGTGTCCAGCCGGGTGCCCTCCGGCGCGATCAGGATCGAGATGCCTTCGCGGGCAAGCTCTTCCACCTTGTGCAGGCCTTCGACGGCCTTCACCGGGTCGTCGCGGTCGATGAACGCGGCGTCCATGACGCGCCCGAGGGTGCCGACCAGCGGATCGTTGGCGAGCTCTTTCTTGCCGACACCGGTGAAGTTGTCACGCACCAGGGTTCCCGCGATGATCGGGTCGACCTGGTTGCGGTGGTTGAAGATGAACACCGCCGGCCGCTGCGCGGTCAGGTTCTCCTCCCCCAGCACGTTGAGGTTGACGCCGGTGGTCGCCAGCAGCACCCGGCTCCACGTGGAGGTGAAGAAGTTGACGCCGCGACGGCGGTTGCGGTTGAGCAGACCCCAGCCGATCGCCGCCCCCGCCACCGGCATCAGCGACGCCACGCCGGCCACGGTGCGCAGTTGCGCCATGGGGCTGCTGCCGCTGCGGCTGGTGAACCGCAGGATGGGCCACCCGCGTTTGGCGGCGACCGCGGCGAGCTTGCCCTCGGGGTTGGTCGGCCGCGGGTTGCCGACGAGGTACATCAGCGCGACGTCCTCGTCGCCGTCGGCGTAGAAGTAGCTCTTCGACAGGTCGACACCGTTGGCCGCCGCGAATTCCTGTACGGCGCGGGCCTTCCCGGGACCCCAGATGATCGGCGTCCTCACCTCACCGGTGATCAAACCGTCCTCGTCGGTCTCGAACTTGTTGCTCAGCACGTTGTCGATGCCCAGGAAGCGGGCCACGGGCTCCACCTGCACGGTCAGCGCCGACGAACTGAGCACCACGGTGTGCCCGCGGGCCATGTGGGCACGGACCATCGCCCGCATCTCGGGATAGATGCGGCCCTGCACGTACTGCACGAACAGGCGCTCCCCGAGTTCGTCGAGATCACTGAGCGAATTGCCGCGCAGCATCCGCGCGCCCTTGCCGATGAGGTCCTCGAACTCCGAGCGGCCGAGGCGGTGGTTGAGCCCGGCCTGCACCATGCCGATGAACTCGCCGACGCTCATCTGGCGTCGCCGCAGCCGGTCCTGGGTCATGAGCACCCCGGTGAAACCCGCCACCAGGGTGCCGTCGAGGTCGAAGAACGCACCGATCTCCGGACCTTCCGGGCTCGCCTCGATCTCGGCGAGTGTCCCGGGAAGCCGCATGGGCCTACCGGCCGAACCCACGGATGTCACTGCGCACCACCAATGTTCGTGCCGGGTTCGGGGTCAAACGACGCCGGGGTGCAGCGCACGTCGCCACCGAGGGCGAGCACCTCGTCGAAGCCCTGCTGCAGGCACCGCGCGAACAGCGCGCCGTCGGTGATCGCCGCGCGGTCGTAGCGGACGGTGACGGTGATGTAGCCGCCCCGCGAGATCAGCACCACCATCATCGCCACGCCGGGCAGCGGTCCCAGCCCGTAGTGCCGCAGGATCTTGGCCCCGGCGAGGAAGGTGTCGCCCGGATAGATCGGCACGTTCGAGGCCTGCACGTCGGAGTTCACCACCGAACCGGCCACCGATTCCAGGATCGTGTCGGGCAGCAGGCTCAACACCGGCGCGATGGCACCGACGACATCGATCGCCCGTTCCTCGCGCAGGCTGGTCATCTGGCTCCTGACGGACTTGATGCGCTGCTCGGCGTCCTCGATGCCGATCGGCGCCGACAGGTTGACCCCCGCGAAGCGGTTGCCGCCGGCCGGGTCGTCCTCGGCGCGCAGGTTCACCGGCACCGCCATCGGCAGCGAGTCGATCGGCACGCCCTTGGCGTCGTGGTAGAGCCGCAGCGCGCCGCACACCCCGGCGAGATAGGCGTCGTTGATCGAACCGCCCGCGGCCTTGGCCGCGCGGTGGAAGTCGCCGAACGGGATGTCGATGGCCTCGCTGCGCGACGCCAGGCTGCGTCGGCGCAGCAGCGGCGAGGGCTCGGCGGCCGGGGCCATCACCCGGGTGCCCGACATTGCGTAGTCCACGACACCGCTGACCGCCGAGATCGGGTCGCGCACCACCTTGGTGACCGCACGCGCCGCGCCGCCGAGGGCGCCGAGCACGCCGCCGGCGATCGAGCCGGGCAACCGGTTGATGCCCTCGCGCATCAGTTCGCCGGGTGAGAGATCCTGCGGGATGGGCAGCGGCGGTGGCGTGTCCGGTTCGGGATCGCGTTCGAGGTCATAGATGCTGGCGAACATCTCCACACCGCCGACGGCGTCGCTGACCGCGTGGCTCAGGTGCAGGATCGTCGCGGCGCGCCCGTCGGCCAGTCCCTCGACCAGCGTGGCGCTCCACAGCGGACGGGTGATGTCCATCGGTGACTGCATGGCAACCTCGGCCAGGTCGAGCACCTGCCGCAGGGTTCCCGGCCCGGGCACCCGCACACGTCGCACGTGGTAGTCGAGGTTGAAGTCGGGGTCAACCACCCAGCGCGGCGCCGCGGTCGGAAGTGTGGGCATCACGACCTTCTGCCGCAGCCGCACCACCTTGCGCGACGCATGGTCGAAGCGGGTGCGGAACCGCTCCCAGTCCGGGGTGGTGTCGAGCAGTTCGACGCCCATGATTCCCGAGCGTGTGCGCGGGTTCGCCTCCCCGCGGTGCAGCAGCTGATCGACTGCACTCAGCTCTTCGGGCAATCCGGCCGCGTCCCGCTCCGGCACGTAGCTCATAGCGTGGTCCCTCTCCCCTCACCCGGCAGCCAAGTGCAGCGTCCACGCTAGTCTGCGTCCGCCGGACACGGGTCCGGTTTCCCACGTGTCACAGGCCCAGCGAGTCTGCGCGCCGGACACGGTAGACTCATCCGGCGCTGCCTCCGTAGCTCAGTTGGATAGAGCAAGGGCCTTCTAATCCCTAGGTCGCAGGTTCGATTCCTGCCGGGGGCGCTGGTCATAGGTGGTATCGGCCCGACTGAACATCGTCAGTCGGCGTTTACTCGGCGCTTACAGCAACAGCGAACGGGCAGCAGGATGACTCGCCGGCCTGCGTCGGTCTCGGTTTCGTCAACCCGGACGAGGTCCCCAGCTTTCTCACGGATGGCTTTGACGGAGACGACGATCGTTCCGGCGTCGGCGTCGAAGTCGGCCCCAGCCCAGCGGGAGAAGTTCGGAGCGGCGCGCAGGTCCGCCGGTGAGCGCCTGGGCGTCCTTGGGTTGCTCCTTGGATTTGATTGCCTGCATGTCGCGCACAGGGTTGGCGCCGAGGACATTGTTGAGGACTGCCAGCTCTTGCGCTCCGCGCAGCCGCGTCCTGGATCGGCGAGCCAGTGTGGTGGCCGACGCCCGACGCCTTCCTCTACACGCTGCGGCTTTGCAACACGATTTCCGGAGCACACTCAGGCTGAGTCCCGTTCACCCTTGATGAATTGCTATCGTTCCCAGCTGATTACGTGCTCCGCAGGTACCGGACGCGCCTTCCGAGCTGCACATACCGGTGACCAGTCCACTTGTCATCGAGGCTCCCATCCATGGCGGTCACCTCCTTCTTGTCCGCCCCAAGTCGGATAGTTCGACTGAAAGTCGGCCATCTGCAGCACCTTCGGCGGCTCACCCCGCGGTGACAGACATGTCACCGCGGGGTGAGCCGCCCGATGCCGCCGCGGTTTTGATCGCAGAGTAATCTGACGGGGCAACTGGTCTGTGACGACTTCGGTCGTCACATCGAACGGAGCACGCTGAGCTAGGTGCGACGTGAGAGGGAACCCGGTGAGAATCCGGGACTGTCCCGCAGCGGTATGCAGGAACGACCGCCGTCAATGGCACTGGTCTTCACGACCGGGAAGCGACGGCCATTAGGTGCACCGATACGGTGCGCGCCTGCGAGTCCGAAGACCTGCCAGTCGTGCTGGGTGCGCCGCGCCCAGCGGCGCATCGCCTCGTGGAATGGGCGTAGGTCATCCAGCGGTTACCCGACCGCTCTGGCAGACGTCCTATGGCGATGAGCACCCCATCGTTCGAAGGACGCTCTTTCGTGTCTCGTACCGCTTCACCTTTCACCGCAACAATCTTGGGATCGCCACGCATCGGTCCCAATCGCGAACTCAAACGCGCCATTGAAAATTACTGGGCCGGCCGGATCGAGAAGGCGCAGCTCGAGTCGGTGGCTGCCGACCTGCGCACGCAGACCTGGAACCAACTGTCTGCGGCAGGCCTCGACTCCATCCCGGTCAATACGTTCTCCTACTACGACCAGATGCTGGACACCGCGGTGCTGCTTGGCGCTGTGCCGACTCGGTATGACGTCGTCAGTGACGAGTTGGACCGCTACTTCGCGGCTGCGCGCGGCACCGCCGAGATCGCGCCGTTGGAGATGACCAAATGGTTCGACACCAACTACCACTACATCGTGCCCGAAATCGGTCCCGCGACGCAGTTTGCGCTCAATCCGACGAAAGTCGTCGCTGAGGTGGAGGAAGCACAAGAGCTCGGCATCGCGGGCCGGCCGGTCATCATCGGACCCATCACGTTTCTCGCGCTGTCGAAAGCAGTCGAAGGCGCCGGACCGCCGATCGGTCGACTGGACGAGCTCATCGCGCAGTACGCGACCCTGCTCGCGACGTTGGCGAACCACGGGGTCGAGTGGGTGCAGATCGACGAGCCGATACTCGTCACCGACGTGCTCGACAATGCCGCCGATCTCGCCCGGCACACCTACGGTGTCCTCGGCGACCTGTCACACCGCCCGGCCATCTTCGTGGCGACCTACTTCGGCGAACTCACCGACGCATTGCCGGCGTTGGCCACAACTGCGGTCGAAGCGGTCGGCGTCGACCTGGTGGCCGGCTCCGCGTCCGCGATCGGCGCCGCGCCGGAATTGGCAGACAAGACCGTCGTCGCCGGCATCGTCGACGGGCGCAACATTTGGCGCACCGACCTTCAGTCGGCCCTCGGCACGCTGGCATCGCTGCTCGGCTCGGCGGGTCGGTTGGCGGTGTCGACATCGTGCTCGACGCTGCATGTCCCCTACACGCTCGACACGGAGTCGGATATCGACGCGGTGCTGCGGAGTTGGTTGGCTTTCGGTTTCGAGAAAGTGACCGAGGTCGTCGCATTGGCGAAGGGCCTTGAACACGGCAGGGAGGCGATTGCCGGTGAGGTGGCGGCGTCCAATGCCGCGGTCGAGTCGCGCAGGTCGGACCAGCGCCTGCACAACGACGATGTCCGGGAGCGGCTGGCCGCGATCCTGGCCTCCGGCCACCGCCGTGGCCCCGCCGCGGAGCGACGCAGGAGCCAGGACGCGCGGCTCAACCTTCCCGCGCTGCCGACCACGACCATCGGGTCGTACCCGCAGACCGTCGAGATCCGTAAGGCCCGTGCGGCATTGGTGGCCGGCGAGATCGACGAGACGGAGTACTCCAACCGGATGAAAGCCGAAGTGGAGTCGGTCATTCGGCTGCAGGAGCGGCTCGGCCTCGACGTGCTGGTGCACGGCGAGCCGGAACGCAACGACATGGTTCAGTACTTCGCCGAGCAACTCGACGGGTTCTTCGCCACGGCCAACGGTTGGGTGCAGTCCTACGGCACCCGGTGTGTCCGACCGCCGATCCTGTACGGCGATGTCGCCCGGCCCAATCCGATGACGGTCGACTGGGCCACCTATGCCCAATCGCTGACCGACAAGCCGGTGAAGGGCATGCTGACCGGACCGGTGACGATCCTGGCGTGGTCGTTCGTCCGCGACGATCAGCCGTTGGCCGATACCGCCAATCAGGTGGCATTGGCGATCCGAGACGAAACGGTGGATCTGGAAGCCGCCGGTATCGCCATCATCCAAGTCGATGAGCCGGCGTTGCGTGAGCTGCTTCCATTGCGGCGCAAGGACAAAGACGCCTATCTGAGCTGGGCGGTGTCCGCGTTCCGGTTGTCGACGTCGGGTGTCTCTGATTCCACCCAGATCCACACGCACCTGTGCTACTCGGAATTCGGTGAGGTGATCGGGGCGATCGCCGACCTGGATGCCGATGTGACGTCGGTGGAAGCCGCGCGCTCGCACATGGAGATCGTGGGTGATCTGACAGAGGCGGGATTCGCCAACAGCATCGGTCCCGGTGTCTACGACATCCACTCGCCCCGAGTGCCCGACACCAGCGAGATCGCCGAGGGCCTGCGTGCCGCGTTGTCAGCCGTAGGTCCCGACCGTCTCTGGGTCAACCCGGACTGCGGTTTGAAGACCCGCAAGCCCGACGAGGTCGAGGCCGCGCTGCGCAACATGGTCGAAGCCGCCGAACAGGTCCGCGCTGACGCCTGATCACGCGACACGTTGCGCCCCGACAGCTCTGGGGCGCAACGTGTCCACCATTAGAAATCGGAGATGCCTGGTGCCCTTGAACACCATCGCACTGGAACTGGTGCCGCCCAACACCGACCGAGGCGCCGAGCACGCTCGCGCCGAGGCACACAAGGTTTTGCGGTTGTCCGCTGAAGCGGGCATCGCGGGCCGCATCGGCCACGTCATGATCCCCGGGATGATCGCGGAGGACGACGACCGTCCCATCGAGATGAAACCAAAGCTGGACGTCTCGGATTTTTGGTCGGCCATCCATCCCGAACTTCCCGGCGTCCGTGGTCTGTGCACCCAGGTCACCTCGTTCCTCGACGAATCGGCACTACGCGGCCGACTCATCGGTTTAGGCGAAGCGGGATTCGACGGTGTCATCTTCGTAGGGGTCCCCCGCCCAATGAATGACGGGGACGGCGACGGGCTCTCACCCACCGACGCTCTATCGAAATTCGACGACCTGGTCCAGAACAGGGGCGTCATCCTGATCCCCACACGCGATGGCGAGCAGGGACGTTTCGAATTCAAATGCGATCAAGGCGCCGCCTTCGGGATGACTCAGCTGCTGTATTCCGACGCGATCGTCGGATTCCTCTCCGACTTCGCGCGAGTCAACGACCATCGGCCCGAGATCCTGCTGTCGTTCGGCTTCGTGCCCGAGCTGGAGAGCAAGGTCGGCCTGATCGATTGGCTGATCCAGGATCCCGGCAACCAGGCAGTCGCTGCGGAACAGGAGTTCGTGCGAGCCCTTGCCGCAAGTGAACCGAATGTCAAACGCCGCCGTCTGCTCGACCTGTACCAGCGCGTAATCGATGGTGTCGCCGAATTGGGCTATCCGTTGAGCCTGCACTTCGAGGCGCCGTACGGTGTCTCGAAGCCGGCGTTTGACACCTTCGCCGAAATGCTCGACTACTGGTCGCCGCCGGCATGAACCCGATCCGACCTCGCTCCACGCCGCTGCGCGTGATGGGTATCCTCAACGTCACTCCCGATTCCTTCTGGGCCAACAGCAGATTCGAGACACTGGAACGGGCGGTGAGCGCGGGCCGGCAGATGTTCGACGACGGTGCGTGGGCCGTCGACGTCAGCGGCGAATCCACCCGGCCCGGTGCTGTGCCGGTTTCGGTGGCCGAGGAACTCGACCGCGTCGTCCCAGTGGTCGCCGAACCGGTTCGGTTCGGTGTCGTCGCGGTCGACACCCGGCACGCGGAGGTGGCCGAGGCCGCCTCGGCGTGGGGTATGTCAGCATGCACGCGCACACCGTGCCGGTGGTCGCCGGCGTCTACCCACGCTACGACGACGTCTGCGCCGATATCGGCAGCTTCCCGAGATATGCCGGGCCCTTTCCCGGTCTTGCTCGGCGTCAGCCGAAAGTCGTTCTTGCAAGCGCTGACGGGACGAGAGGTCGATGACCGCCTCGCGGGTTCCCTGGCGGTCATCGCCCCGGCCTGGTCGGCGGAAGTGGACATCATCCGCGTCCACGACGTCCCCGAAACCGTCGACACCATCGCGATGTTGAACGCGGTCTGGGGCTGACCGTGGACCAGTCCAGACCGACCGTGACCATGTGCCGTGGCTGCTGCTGCGGTACGACGCGCAAGCACCCGGGCTTCGACCACGACGCACAGGTCGCGATGCTGCGCGACCTGCTTCAAGGCACCGCGAACTTTCGGATCACGGACTGCCTCGGCCCCTGCGAGCGCTCCAACGTCCTCGTGGTCTCGCCATCCAGCCAAGGACACCGAATCGGCGGACGACCGACGTGGCTCGGTTTCGTCCTCGACGAAGCCGCGGCGACCGACATCACCAACTGGTTGTGTGACGGCGGACCCGGTATAGCTCAAATACCCGACCGCCTCTCGCGATACCAGTTCGACAGACCGAAAAGGCGTCATCGGCAACCTGAGTGACGGTCAGCTGACGACGGCGAGAAGGTCACCACCTTCGACTTGAGCGGTTGCGGCAACCGCGATCCGGGTAACTGTGCCAGCCTTTGTGGCGGTGATCGCGGCCTCCATTTTCATCGCCTCGATCGTCGCCAACGTCTGTCCTGTCTTCACGGCGTCACCCTCGGCCACTGCGATAGTGACGACACCGGCGAACGGTGCCGCGACATGATCGGGGTTGGCCTTATCGGCCTTCTCCGATGCGGGGACGTTTGAGGCAATCGAGCGGTCCCGTACGAGAACAGGCCGCAGCTGCCCATTGATGATGCACATAACCGTGCGCATTCCGCGCTCGTCGGGGTCACTGATCGCCTCCAGCCCGATCAGCAACTCGACACCTTGCTCAAGCTTGACCCGATGTTCTTCACCGTGCCGCAGACCGTAGAAGAACTGATTCGCCGACAGCCGGCTGGTGTCGCCGAACTCCTCGCGGTGGGTCTCGAATTCGGCCGTCGGGCCCGGGAACAGCAGTCGGTTCAGCGTCGCCTGCCGCTTCGGCCCAGGAGACACCAGAACCGCTTCCTCCTCGGCCGTCAGCTCCTGCTCGGGATTGGTCGCATTCCGGCCCCGAAGGGCTTTTGACCGCAACGGTTCTGGCCAGCCGCCGGGCGGATCACCCAGCTCACCGTGCAGAAATCCGATGACACTGTCAGGAATGTCGTAGCGGCCGGGGTCAGCGGCAAACTCCTCGGCGGTGGCTTCGGCTCCCACCAACGACAGCGCCAGATCCCCCACCACCTTGCTCGACGGGGTGACCTTGACCAGCCGGCCTAAGATACGGTCGGCGCCGGCGTAGGCCTTCTCGATCTCCTCGAACCGGTCACCCAACCCCAGTGCGATCGCCTGCTGCCGCAGATTGGACAGCTGCCCGCCTGGGATTTCGTGGGTGTACACCCGTCCGGTGGGAAACGTCGGCCCAGAAGCCGCAACATCGAATGGCGCGTACACCTTTCGCAGGGCCTCCCAGTACGGCTCCAGGTCGCACACCGCGGACAGGTCCAGCCCGGTATCGAATTCGGTGTGCGCGGCGGCGGCCACGATCGAGGACAACGCCGGCTGACTGGTGGTGCCGGCCATCGGTGCCGCCGCGCCGTCGACGGCATCGGCACCTGCGGTCCACGCCGCGACATAGGTCGCCAACTGCCCACCGGGGGTGTCATGGGTGTGGACGTGGACCGGTAGGTCGAAGCGGGACTTCAACGCCGTCACCAGCGTCGCCGCGGCAGGGGCGCGCAACAGCCCTGCCATGTCCTTGATCGCGAGCACATGTGCGCCGGCGTCCACGATCGACTCGGCCAGCCGCAGATAGTAGTCCAGCGTGTACAGGTGCTCGGCTGGGTCGGACAGGTCCCCGGTGTACGACATTGCCACCTCAGCGACCGTCGATCCGGTCTCCCGGACCGCGTCGATGGCCGGCCGCATGGCGTCGACGTTGTTCAAGGAGTCGAAGATCCGGAAGATGTCCACCCCGGTCCGCGCCGCCTCGTCGACGAACGCCTGCGTGACCTTCAGCGGGTACGGGGTGTAACCGACGGTGTTGCGGCCTCGGAGCAGCATCTGCAGACAAATGTTGGGTAGAGCTTCCCGTAGCGCGGCCAGGCGCTCCCAGGGATCCTGCTTGAGGAAGCGTAACGCGACGTCGTAGGTGGCGCCGCCCCAGCATTCGACCGAGAGCAGTTGCGGTGTCATGCGCGCGACGTACGGCGCAACCCGTATCAATCCACTGGTACGCACCCGGGTTGCCAGCAGCGACTGGTGCGCGTCGCGGAAGGTGGTGTCGGTGACGCCGACGGCCTTGGAATCCCGTAGCCAGCGGGCGAAGCCCTCCGGGCCGAGCTCGGTGAGCCGCTGCTTGGAACCCGGTGGCGGAGGTTTCTGCAGGTCCACCTCAGGCAGTTTGTCGCGGGGGTAGACCGCCGACGGTCGCGGACCGTGCGGCTGATTGACGGTGACGTCCGCCAGATAGTTGAGGATCTTGGTGCCGCGGTCAGCGCTGGAGCGCGCGGTCAGCAGGTGCGGGCGCTCTTCGATGAACGAGGTCGTCACCTGGCCGGCCTGGAAGACCGGGTCGTCCAGAACGGCTTGCAGGAACGGGATATTGGTGGACACACCACGGATGCGGAACTCGGCAACCGCGCGTCGCGCCCGCCGGACGGCGGTCGGGAAATCGCGGCCACGGCAGCTGAGTTTGACCAGCATGGAGTCGAAGTGGGCGGTGACCTCGGCGCCGATATTCGTGCCTCCGTCCAGCCGGATACCCGCGCCGCCCGGTGACCGGTATCCGGTGATCCGTCCGGTGTCGGGCCGGAAACCATTGGCAGGATCTTCGGTCGTGATGCGGCATTGGATCGCCGCGCCGTGCATGGTGAGGGTGTCCTGCGCCAGTCCGAGATCGGCCAGCCTGGCACCGGCCGCGATACGCAGCTGTGCGGACACCAGGTCCACATCGGTGATCTCCTCGGTCACCGTGTGCTCGACCTGGATGCGCGGATTCATCTCTATGAAGAAATAGTGGCCACGCTCGTCGAGCAGGAACTCCACCGTGCCCGCACACGAGTAACCGATCTGCCGGGCGAACGCCACCGCGTCGGCGCAGATGCGCTCCCGTAGTTGGGGATCCAGACTCGGCGCCGGTGCCACCTCGATGACCTTCTGATGGCGCCGCTGCAGACTGCAATCCCGCTCGAACAGATGTATGACGTCACCCGTGTTGTCGGCGAGGATCTGGACCTCGATGTGGCGCGGATTGAGCACCGCCTGCTCCAGGAACACCGTCACATCGCCGAATGCCGACTCCGCCTCGCGTGATGCCGCTTCGATGGCGTCGCGCAGCTCCCCCGCTTCGGTGACCCGGCGCATGCCGCGACCACCACCCCCGGCCACCGCTTTCACGAACAGCGGGAATTCCATGGTCATCGCGGCCGTCACCAATTCGTCGACGTCGGCCGAGGGTGCCGAAGACGCAAGCACAGGCAACCCCGCCGCGCGTGCTGCGGCGATGGCCCGGGCCTTGTTGCCCGTCAACTCCAACACCTGCGCCGACGGACCCACGAAGGTGATGCCTGCCGCCGCGCATGCTGCCGCCAATTCGGGATTCTCCGAAAGGAACCCATAACCTGGGTAGATCGCGTCGGCTCCACAGGCCAGCGCGGTGGATACGATCTGATCGATGTCGAGGTACGCCCGGACCGGATGCCCCGCAACACCGATCTGATACGACTCATCCGCCTTCAACCGGTGCAGCGAGTTGCGGTCTTCGTACGGATACACCGCCACCGTGGCGGCGCCCAACTCGTAGGCGGCGCGGAACGCCCGGATCGCGATTTCCCCGCGGTTGGCGACCAGAACCTTGCTGAACACACTTGCCTTTCGGTCCGACACTAGACGAGGGCGCGTTGCGGGTGACCCGAATACTCACTGAGAGGGCGGATCAACGCGTTCGACGCCGCCTGCTCCATGATGTGCGCAGTCCACCCGGTGATCCGGCTCATCACGAACAGCGGGGTGAAACTGGGGATGTCGAACCCCATCAGGTAGTAGGCAGGTCCGGTCGGGAAGTCGAGGTTCGGCTTGATCTTGGTGACGGCGTACATCGAACTCTCGAGCGCGTTGTAGATGTCCATCCAGCGCTGACCGTCCCGCGCAGCGACCACCCGGGTCAGCGCAGCTTTCATGGTCGGGACGCGGGAGTCGCCTTTCTTGTACACCCGGTGGCCGAATCCCATCACCTTGTCCTTACGGGACAGCTTGCCGTGCAACCATTCCGGCACCCGGTCGGCCGATCCGATCTCGATCATGTCATGCATGACAGCCTCGTTCGCACCACCGTGCAGCGAGCCCTTCAACGCTCCGATCGCTGCGGTCACCGCGCTGTAGATGTCGGACTGGGTCGAGGTGACGACGCGGGCGGCGAACGTCGAGGCGTTGAAGCTGTGCTCTGCATACAGGATCATCGACTGTTCGAATGCCTTGACGATGACCGGCTCCGGCACCTCGCCCAGGCTCATCCGCAGGAAGTTCTCCGCGTAGCTGAGGTGGCTGTGCGGAGCGATGGGTTCGAGACCGCGGCGTCGCCGGATGTCGGCTGCGACGATGGTCGGAAGCACCGCGAACATCCGCAGCGACTTGGCGTAGTTGGCGGGCTGGGTGCTGTTGTCCTCGTCGGGGTCCTCAGCACCGAGGTAGCTGATCGCGGTCCGCACCACATCCATCGGGTGGCAGTTGTCCGGCAGTTTGGCCAGCAGGGAGTGCACCGACCGGTCGATCCGGCGCGAGGCGCGCTCCCGTTGGGTGAACAGTGCCAGCTCCTGATCGGTCGGCAGTTCGCCGTGCCACAACAGGTATGCGACCTGCTCGAAGCTGCAGTTCTCGGCCAGATCCTGCACCGGGTAGCCCCGGTAGGTCAGTGAGTTGGTCTCGGGAACCACCTTGGAGATCGCGGTCGTATCGACCACGACACCGGCCAGTCCCTTGTGGATGGTGGGAGCACTCATGGGATCACTCCTTGCAGCGCGAAGTTGTAGATGTCGGAGTCGAACTGGTTGTATTCGGAATAACGCAACAGTTCGTAGAGTCGGCTGCGGTGTTGCATCTGGTCGAGCAGACCGGCTTGGGTTCCGGCGGACTTGATCTCACGCAACCCGAGTTCGACAGCGTGCATGGCCAATCGCAGCGTGGTCACCGGATAGATGACCACGTTGTAGCCGACGTCGGACAACTGAGCGGTGGTGAGAAGTTCCGATTTGCCGAACTCCGTCATGTTCGCCAGCAGCGGCGTGTTCACGGCGGCGCGGAACTGCTCGAACTCCATTGGCGTACGGAGCGCCTCGGTGAAGATCAGATCCGCACCGGCGTCGGCATAGGCCTTCGCGCGGTCGATGGCGGCCGGCACGCCTTCGATACCGGCGGCGTCGGTCCTGGCGCAGATGATGAAGTTCGCATCACGCCGGGCAGCGACCGCCGCCCGGATCCGCTTCACCATCTCTGCGGTCGGCACGACGGCTTTGCCGTCGAGGTGGCCGCACCGCTTCGGGTTCACCTGGTCTTCCAGGTGGCAGCCGGCCAGACCGGCGTCCTCGAGGACTGTCACGGTGCGCGCCGCGTTCATGGGCTCACCGAACCCGGTGTCGGCATCGATGAGCGTGGGCAGATCGGTGACACCGGCGATCTGGCTGCCGCGGGACGCAACTTCGGTCAGGGTGGTCAGGCCGACGTCCGGCAAGCCGAGGTCAGCCGAGAGCACCGCGCCGGACACGTACACCCCGTCAAAGCCGATCTCGGTCGCCAGTTTGGCGACCAGGGGTGAAAATGCTCCCGGAAAGCGGAGCAGGCGACCGGAATCGAGCCCTCTGCGGAAACGCGCACGCTTCTCGGACGGCGACTCCACCGCGCCGATCAGACCGCCGTTCACGAGAAAATCCCGGACGGGATCGTCGGCGCCTTGTCGAGAACCCGTGGATCGACGAGTACGTTGAGCCGGTCCACCTCACCGGGTTTGAGGGCGCCGAGCTCGCCGACCGTCGACAGGAAGCGCTGCTGCTCGACCTCGTCAACGACCCCTTCGGCCAGTTCGGTGAACTTGGCAACGTACTGGTCGCGTTCAAATGGCCTCGCGCCCAGCGGATGCGCGTCCGCGACGGCGAGTTCGTCGGTGATGACCTCACCGTTCTTGAGGGTGACGACGGCTTTGGCGCCGAACGCCTTCTCGGCCGGATCGGCAGAGTGATATCGGCGCGTCCATTCCGGGTCCTCGACCGTTGAGATCTTGCGCCACAACTCGATGGTGTCGGCACGGTGCGCACGCTCAGGCGCATAGGAGCGCTCGTGGTGCCAGGTGCCGTCCTGCAACGCTACGGCGAAGATGTACATCACCGAGTGGTCGAGGGTTTCCCGCGAGGCGTCGGGGTCGAACTTTTGCGGATCGTTGGATCCGGTGCCGATCACGACGTGGGTGTGATGGCTGGTGTGCAGGACGATCGTCGCGATTTGATCGAGATCACCGATGCGATCCCGCAGCCGGCGGGCCAGGTCAATCGGCGCCTGGCTCTGGTATTCGGCAGAGTGTTCCTTGGTGTAGCTGTCCAGGATGGCCCGTTTGGGCTCACCCGGCTTGGGTAGCGGCACCCGATAGGTGTGCTCGGGACCCGACAGCAGCCAGGCGATGACGCCGTCCTCACCCTCCCAGATCGGGGCGGGCGACCCCTCACCACGCATCGCACGGTCGACGGCCTCGATGGCGACCTTGCCGGCCAGCGCGGGGGCGTAGGCCTTCCAGCTGGAGATCAGACCTTTTCGCGACTGCCGGGTCGCGGTGGTCAGATGCAGTGCCTGTCCGATCGCGTTGTAGATGGTCTCCGGATTCAACCTCAACATGGTGCCGAGTCCGGCGGCGACAGCAGGCCCGAGGTGCGCGACGTGGTCGATCTTGTGCTCGTGCAGGCAGATTCCCTTGGCGAGGTCGATCTGAACTTCGTACGCGGTGGCGATACCGCGGATCAGGTCCGCACCGCGGACGTCGAGATGTTGAGCGACGGCAACCAGCGCCGGGATGTTGTCACCAGGGTGCGAGTACTCGGCGGCCAGGAATGTGTCGTGAAAATCGAGTTCGCGTACGGCCACCCCGTTGGCCCACGCCGCCCACTCCGGCGAGACACTGCCGGGGACACCGAAGACCCGGGCGCCGCCGCGGGCCGTGCGGTGTGCGAGCGCCTGGGTGCGTGCCACCGTGACGGGCCGCCTGATGACCGAAGCCGCCGACACTGCCGCGTTGTCGATGATGCGGTTGATGACCATCTCTTCGGTATCCGCCGGCACGGCCACCGGGTCGGCGGCCACTTCGGCGATCTTCCATGCGAGGTGTTCAGAGCGCGGGAATTCTTCCGCGCTGCGCCTGGTACGGACGTCATGAATCTGCAAACTCGACATGATTCGCACAGTACGCAGCCCGTGGGGGATCGAAAACCCACTGTAAAAGCGTAATTTTGCGTCCTTTGTACGCCGATCCTGCGAAATTTGCGAACCCTTTGCACGGTAGGCTTTTCGTCGTGGCCGGGCCGCCTTCCAAGACCTACGCCGGGGCGCGATTGCGCCGCCTGCGGGAGGAGCACGGCCTGACCCAGGTGGCAATGGCCAGGACGTTGAACCTGTCGACGAGCTACTTCAATCAGCTGGAAAACGACCAGCGACCCCTCACCGTGCCGGTGCTGCTCGCGCTGACCGAGCGCTTCAATCTGCCCGCCCACTTTTTCGCCACCGACTCCGATGCCCGGCTGGTGGCCGACTTGCAGGAGAGCCTCGCCGAGAGCCAGGCCACCACGGCGCAGATCGAGGAACTGGCAGCACGCATGCCAGATGTCGGACGGGCCATCGTCAGCCTCTACCGCCGGATGGTCAACGCCACCGCCGAAGTCGAGGCGCTACGCAGCCGGGCCAGCGTCGACATCCCCGATGACCGGGTCCGTCCGATGCCGTTCGAAGAGGTTCGTGACTTCTTCTACGACCGCAAGAACTACATCGACGAACTCGACCGGGCCGCAGAGCAGTTGTTCGAGGCACATGAGCTGCGCGTTGGTGAACTCGATGTACAACTGATCCAGGTCATGGCCGACGAGCTCGGGATCAAGGCCGTCCTCGACGACGGAAAAACACTGGGTCCGAACATCAAACGTCGCTACCGTCCGGACACAGCGACATTGCACATTGCCCGATGGCTGCACCCGGGCCAGCGAGCGTTCCAAATGGCCACTCAGCTCGCGCTACTGACTCAGGTCGACACCTTCGATGACATCCTGGCCACCGACGATCAACTCACCCCGGAAGCGCGCGAGGTGGCGCGGATCGGGCTGGCGAACTATTTCGCCGGCGCGTTACTCCTGCCCTATCGCCAATTCCTGCAGTCCGCCAACGAACTTCGCTACGATATCGACCGGCTGGCCCGTCGCTTCGAAGTCGGTTTCGAGACCGTCTGCCACCGACTGTCGACGTTGCAACGCCCCGATGCCCGCGGGGTCCCGTTCATCTTTGTGCGTGCCGATGCGGCCGGAAACATTTCGAAACGGCAGTCCGCCACGGCGTTTCACTTCTCCCGCGTCGGTGGCAGCTGTCCGCTGTGGGTGGTGCACCACGCGTTCAGCCGGCCTGGCGAGTTCATCACTCAGGTGGCGCAGATGCCGGACGGCCGGTCCTATTTCTGGATCGCCCGGACCACCGACTCGCCGCCGAGCAGCTACCTCGGGCAGCGCAAGACGTTCGCCATCGGATTGGGCTGCGAGCTCAACCACGCCGACAAGCTGATCTACTCCGCAGGTGTCGATCTCGGCAATGCCGAGACCAGCGTTGCGATCGGCGCGGGCTGCAAGGTGTGCGACCGGCCGGCCTGCGCACAACGCGCCTTTCCCTATATCGGCAGGCCGGTGCACGTGGATCCGCACTCCAGCACCGATCTGCCTTATCCGTCGGCTTCGACCAGCTGAGCGTCGCCTTTGATCAGGGCGGCCCGAGCGAGCACCTCCTGTGCCTTCTTCACGTGGGCGGCGTCAACGAGAACGCCTTCGACACCGACGGCGCCACGCCCCTTGGCCTCCGCCTCCCGGTAGGCCGCCACGTTCCGTTTGGCCAGTGCGATCTCCTCGGCGGTCGGTGCGAACACCGCGTTGGCGATCGGCACCTGGGAGGGGTGGATGGCCCACTTGCCCGTGTAGCCGTACAGCGACGAGCGGCGGGCCTCGGCCTTGTAACCGGCGGTGTCGCCGTAATCCGGGTAGGGCGAGTCGATGGCGTCGATCCCAGCGATGCGTGCCGCGATCATGATCTTGTTGCGGGCATAGGCCCAGAAGTCACCTGGGTAGTCGCCCAGCGGAACGAAGTTGGTGTCGACCCGCGCACCCTGCGACAGCGAGAAGTCGCCGACGCCGAAGATCACCGCGTCGATCCGCCGGCTGGAGCGTGCGATCTCCTCGGCGTTGGCCAGCCCCTCGACCTCCTCGATGAGAACTTCCAGCCGAATCTTCTTGTCCAGTCCGAGTTTTTCCTCCAGTTGCTCGAGCAGCACCTCCGCCCACCAAACGTCCTTGGCCGTCTTGACCTTCGGGACGACGATGGTGTCCAGCTGGGCCCCGGCGCGGGTGACGACCTCGATGATGTCGTCATGGCACCACGGCGTGTCCAGTCCGTTGATACGCACAGCGCGGGCGGTGCGGCCCCAGTCGAGCTGGGTCAGCGCCTGGACAGCCTTGGCGCGAGATTCCACCTTCAGGGCCACCGGGGTGGCGTCCTCAAGGTCGAGGAAGACCAGGTCGGCGCCACACGTCACACCCTTGACGAACATGTGGTCATTGCACGCGGGAAGGGAGAGTTCGGAGCGGCGCAAAAGGTCGGCCATTGACACGGATTCCTTTTCGGGTTACAGCACACCGTCAGTGCGCAGGTTGTCGATATCTGTCTGGCTCAAGCCGAGGATTTCCCCGTAGACGGCGGTGTTGTGCTCGCCAAGTCGAGGGCCGAGGTGTTCCACCCGCCCGGGCGCGGACGAGAATCGCGGCACCGGGGCCTGCACCGTCATCGGTCCCAGTTCGTCGTCGTCGACGGCGACGAAGACCTCGCGGTGCTTGAGCTGCTCGTCGGCCAGCAGATCGGCGATGTCGTAGACCGGGGCCGCCGCAACCTCATGCGCATCGAAGATCGCCATCGCATCCGACAGCGTTTGCCCGGCAACCCATTCCGCGACCACGGCGTCGACTTCGGCGGCACGAGCGAGTCTGCGTTGCGGGTCGGAGAAGTCGGCATCGGTGACCAGATCAGCGCGGCCAATGGCCTGAAACACCCGCAACGCGAGCGTCGGCGAGCTGCCCGACATCGCCAGCCACTTGCCGTCGGAGGTCTGATAGGTGTTGCGCGGCGCAGAAATATCCCACCGGTTGCCTGCGCGCTGTGGCGTCAGGCCGAGCTGATCATGCGACAACAGGGTCTGCTCGAGCAGGCGCGCCAGCGGGTCGATGAGGTTGACATCGATCAGCTGCCCCGAGGCGCCGTGGACGTCGCGGTGATACAGCGCCATCATGACGGCATATGCCGCATTGAGGGATGCGACCCCGTCGGCCAACATGAATGGCGGCAGGGTCGGTGGACCGTCGGCTTCGCCGGTGAGGTGGGCGAAACCGCTCATCGCCTCGCCCAGCGTCCCAAATCCCGGACGCTCACTCTTGGGCCCGGACAATCCGAATCCCGTGATGTGCAGCATGACGATTCGATCGTTTGCTTCACGTAGCCGCTCATAGTCCAGGCCCCATCTGCGCAAGGTGTGCGGACGGGTATTCACGATGACGACATCGGCCTCGACGGCCAGACGGCGGGCCAATTCCTGTCCTTCTGCGTGCCGCAGGTTCAACGTGATCGATCGCTTGTTGCGTGAAATCGACTTCCACATCAGCCCGACACCGTTGCGCTGACTGCCCCAGCTGCGGATCGGGTCGCCGCCGTTGGGGTCCTCGACCTTGATGACCTCGGCGCCGAACTCACCGAGGTAGGTGGCCACCAACGGTGCAGCCGCCAGGGTCGCGAAGTCGATCACCCGGATGCCATCGAGCAGTGCACGGCTGCTTTCCTGTGCCGCCATCTATGATGCCGCCCGGGCGGTCTGAGAAATCGGCCGCGCGAGACCGAGATTGTCGCGCAGCGTCCTGCCCTCGTACTCGGTGCGCGCCAACCCACGGCGCTGCAACTCGGGGATGACCATGCGGACTATATCCTCGAAGGCACCCGGCAGATGAGTTGCGGCAAGGACGAACCCGTCGCACGCGCCCGATTCGAACCAGTCCGCCATCTGGTCGGCCACCTGCGGCCCGGTTCCGACGAACCGGGGACCCTGCAGCAGGGTCGCGCGATGTTCGGCGAGGTCACGAACCGTGACGGTGTCCCCACCGATGTGGGTACGAAGGTTCTGCACCAGGCCGCGGATGCCGGAAACCGAGGCGATCAACTCGTCGGTGACGGGGTCGTCGAGATCATGTTGGGCGAAGTCATAGTTCATCAACTCCGACAGCAGCGTCAGTGACGCCATCGGGTGCACCAGATCGTTCAGCAGCATTGCCTCGCGTTCCTTGGCGTGGGACTCGGATTCGCCGACCACGGCGTAGGCCATCGGGCAGATGCGCACCGATGCCGGGTCGCGGCCTGCGTCGGCGATGCGTTGTTTCTGGTCGCGATAGTGGTCAAGCGCGACCTTCAGGCCAGGGTCGCCGGTGAAGATCAGATCGGCCCAGCGAGAGGCGAATTCGTGTCCGCGTCCGGACGATCCGGCCTGGATGATGACCGGACGACCCTGCGGTGTGCGGGGCACGGTGAGCGGTCCGCGGGCCGAAAAGTATCGGCCCACATGGCCGAGCTCGTGGATCTTTTCCGGGTCGGCGTAGATGCCGGAGGCGCGGTCGCGCAGGACCGCGTCATCCTCCCAGCTGTCCCACAAACCCGCGACGACGTCGAGAAACTCGTCGGCGCGGTCGTATCGCTCGTCGTGGCCGAGGTGCGATTCCAGTCCGAAGTTCTGGGCCTCGCTGTCATTGACCGAGGTGACCACATTCCAGGCGGCCCGGCCACCCGACAGGTGATCCAGGGTGGCGAAAGTCCGCGCGACATGGAACGGCGCGTAATAGGTGGTCGAATACGTCGCGCCTAAACCGATGTGCGAGGTGGTCTGCGCCAACACGCCCAGGATCACGCTGAGGTCGAGCTTGACCGGACGCGCGCCGTAGCGGGCAGCCTCGGCGACCGATCCTCCATAGATCCCGGGCATCGCCAGCCGATCATCGAAGAACATCAGATCGAAGCAGCCCTCTTCGAGCTGCCGCCCGATTTTCGCGTAGTAACTCGCATCGAGGTACCGGTGCTCGGTGGCGGGGTGCCGCCACGAGCCCGCATAGACAGACGTGCTTCCGGCCTGCATGAACGCGACCAATGCCATCTTGTCGCGTCGCCCTAACGTTGACATGAGCGAAAATCTAACATCTGATATGTCAGGTATCAACGGTAGGGTGAATTAGACGCTAAAGTGCCGCTATGACGGTTGATATCGCCGGTACAGTGCGCGAACGCGCCGCCCGCGAGCTGCGCGACCGCATTTTGACCGGAGCGCTCCCGGCGGGGTCTCGCATTGACCTCGACGCCATCACCGCGGAATTCGCGACCAGTCGCACACCCGTCCGCGAGGCACTGTTGGAGTTGTCCTACGAGGGCTTGGTCCGAGTGGCTCCCCGCAGCGGAATCACGGTCATCGGCATCCAACCCGAGGACGTGATGGACAGCTTCACCATCCTGGGTGTGCTGACCGGACAGGCCGCGGCGTGGGCGGCACAACGCATCAGCGGGCGTGAACTCGAGCACCTCCGTGAGCTCGCCGCCGATGTGGCTTCCCGTTCCGGGAGCGACACCATCGGCGAGGCCAACTGGCGGTTCCACCAAGAGATTCACCGCGCCGCCCACTCCCCCAGACTCATGACGCAAATTCGGCAGGCAGCGCGTGTGGTGCCGTTGAACTTCCTCACGGTTTTTCCCGACCATGAGCGGCATTCCCTCAGTGAGCACGAGGAGCTCTTGGACGCGTTCGCCTTCAAGGATCCCGTGCACGCCCGCACCATCGCCGAGCGGCACGTGTTGGAGGCCGGCCGTTCGCTCGCCGCGTGGCTGGATCAGAGCTTGCCCTCAACGCAACCTGGCGATCAGGTGAACGGGTGAGAAAAGGCGGTCAGCGGGGATCGGCCGCGCGGAGCACGGCTGAGACAAAGGCTCACCTTTCCGAGTGGGGGCTCGGGTCGGGAAAGCAACATGAACGGATCACCGCCACTGTGTCGGTACGTGCCTGGACAAGCCGCTCGGCGCGGTCGCGACCCCACATTCGGGTCGACTTCACGGGCAGCTGGCCTCTCGCGCCGACTCAGCGCGCCGGAGCGACGTCGTCGGCGAGGAACTCGAGCAGCACCCGATTGAACTCGTCGGCATGGCTGACCGGTATGCCGTGGGGACCGCCGGCGATGACATGCAAGCGCGCGTCGGGCAGCGCCGCGTGGGTACGGGCGCCACAGCTCTGCAGCGGCGTGGTCACGTCGGCGTCACCGTGAATGACGAGCGCGGGCACCGTCACCTTCGGCAGGTACTCGCGGAAGTCGGTGTTGGCGAACGATGCCATGCATACCAGTGCCGCGTTCTTGCTGGCCTGCGCGCACATGTCGAGCACCTGCTGAAACGCGTCCTCGGAGGTGGTGAGCACGCCGTTGGCCGAGAACACCCCGGTCATCATCTCGCGGTAGAACACATCGGAGTTGGTCGTCAGTGCCGCGGCCATCTGCGCGGCCTGTGTCTTGCTGACAGGGCCCTCCGGGTTGTCCGACGTGTTCAGCATGTACGGCGTGACCGCCGCGGCGAACACCACGCTGCGCAGCCGCTCGGTGCCCTTGCGCGCGCAGTAGCCGGCGACCTCTCCGCCGCCCATGGAGAAGCCGACCAGGGTGGCGTCACGCAGATCGAGTTCGGTGAAGATCGCCGACAGGTCGTCGGACAGCGCCTCGTAGGTGTAACCGACCAGGGACGTGTCGCTGCGTCCGAAGCCGCGGCGGTCGTAGGTGATCACCCGGTAGCCCGCGTCGGTCAACGCCTCGACCTGCCGCGCCCACGACTCGCCGGTCAGCGGCCACCCGTGGACCAGCACCACGGGACGCCCGTCACCACCGGTGTCGTCCACGTGCAGATCGATCGACCGGAGCAGGCCACGGTGGGCCGTGATGGCAGCCACGAATCCTCCAAGAGCGTCACACAGGGGTCGACAGTCCTCTACCCGGCTCGGTCCTGTTCGAAACCAGCCAGACCCCAACCACGTTCACCACGCCGCGTGCAGCCCGCCGCGCGGCGCAATACGCGCCGCGGCGGATGGCGGCGGTCGATCCGGCGGGACCGGCATCGGCGGTCAGTACCACGGTGCCTGTCACGTCGGGAGTCTGCCGAAGAGGCAACCGCCCTACGTGGGGTTACGGAGGATTCCGCCCCTGCGTGGCACAGTCGATGGCGTGCCATCTCCCGCGTACTGGAATCACAACACCGCATACCACCCGTGGTTGCGGCGGATCGCCGCGCAACACCGCGGCGACGTCCTGGACGTGGGATGCGGTGACGGCCTGCTCGCGCAGCGCCTCGCGCCGGTCTCGCGGTCGGTGACCGCGATCGAACCGGATCCCCAGACGTTGCAACGTGCCTGGGTCCGTCTTGCGCACCTGCCCAATGTGACTGTGGCTCAGAACGATTTCGATACTTTCGACCCGGGGACCCACCGCTTCGACGTCGTCACCATGGTGGCGACCCTGCACCACATGGACCTGCGTGCCGCGTTGACCAAAGCGCGAGAACTGCTCACCCCGACCGGCGAGATCGCGGTGGTGGGGCTGTCGGCCAACAAGACCCTGCGGGACTGGGCGTGGTCGGGATTGTGCCTGCCTGTGGTGCGGCTGGGATCGTTCTGTCACCGCGAGACCCGCGACATCGGGGTGCCGGTGGCCGAACCGGCCGAGAATCTCGACGAGATCCGGCGGGTCGCCGCGGACGTGCTACCGGGCGCGATGATCCGGCGGGCCCTGTACTACCGCTACCTGCTGCGCTGGCAGCCCGCGAACTAAGCTGGCCGCCGTGGCCGATTCCGTACTGGTCGAAACGTCCGACCGCATCGCTGTGATCACTGTCAACGATCCCGATCGCCGCAATGCGGTGACGTTCGAGATGTCCGCGGCGCTGCGCAGTGCCGTCGAGGCGGCCGAGGCCGATCCCGATGTGCACGCGGTGGTGGTGACCGGCGCGGGCAAGGCGTTCTGCGCGGGCGCGGACCTGGCCGCCCTCGGCACGGCGACCGAGGACGGGCTTCGCAAGATCTACGACGGCTTCCTGGCCGTCGCCCACTGCACACTGCCCACCATTGCCGCGGTGAACGGCGCCGCGGTCGGGGCTGGGCTCAATCTGGCGCTGGCGGCCGACGTGCGCATCGCCGGTCCGCACGCGCTGTTCGATCCGCGCTTCCAGAAGCTGGGGATCCACCCGGGCGGCGGCGCCACCTGGATGCTGCAGCGCGCCGTCGGGCCCGAGGTCGCGCGTGCGGCGCTGCTCTTCGGGATGCGGTTCGACGCCGAGGCCGCGGTTCGTCACGGCCTCGCGCTCACCGTGGCCGACGATCCCCTCGCCGCGGCCAGGGAACTGGCCTCAGGGCCGGCGAGCGCACCGCGCGAGGTCGTGCTGGCCACCAAGGCGTCCATGCGGGCGACCGCGAACCCCGGCGTGATCGACACCGATCAGCACCGCGCGGCCGTCGACATCGAACTGGGCCCGCAGGCCCGCTCGATCGAATCACCCGAGTTCGCCGCGCGTCTCGCCGCCCGGCGCAAGTGACCTCAGAGATCGAGGAGAGCCAGGTCGGGTTCCTCGATCAGCCCGCGTAGTTCGCCGAGGAACGCCGCGGCCTGGGCCCCGTCGGCGATGCGGTGGTCGAACACGCAGGTGAGCGACATCGTCGGGCGAGCCACGACGACTCCGTCGACCACGACGGGCCGCTCCCGCAGCGAGCCCATGCCGAGGATCGCGGCCTCGGGGTAGTTGATCACCGGAACGCCGTCGTCGACGCCGAGCGCGCCGAAGTTCGACACCGTGAACGTCGACCCCGTCAGTTCGGTCGGCGACAGCGTGCCCGCGCGGGCACTCTCGACGAGCCGGGCCACCGTGACGGCGAGTTGCCGCGTGGTCATGCCCTGCGCATCGCGCACCACGGGCACCAGCAGACCGCGCGGCGCGGCGACGCCGATCCCCAGGTGCACCGCCGAGTGCTGATGGATCTGGGGACCGCCGGTGGTTTCCATCCACGTTGCGTTGAGCACCTCGTGGCGACGCAACGCGACGGTCAGCAGGCGCAGCGTCAGCACGAACGGCGTGACGGGCAGGTCGGGTTCGGCGTCGCGGATGCGGTCGCGCAGGCGCAGCAGCGCGGTGCAGTCGACGTCGACGCGCGCGTGTGCGTCGGGGATCTCGCGGCGCGACAACGCCATTCGCCGCGCCATCTCGGCCTGCACACCCCGCACGTCGCGGGTCTGCGACGGCTGAGGCACGACGACGCTCTGTGCTGCCGGGGATGTGCCCGCCGCGGCCAGCACGTCGTCGCGCGTGATGATGCCGTCAGGACCGGATCCCGGGCTCAACGCACCGAGGTCGACGCCGAGATCGGCCGCCAGTTTGCGCACGGGCGGCTTGGCGCGCGCCCGCGGACCGTGCGTGCGGCGGCGGCTGGCATCCATCGAGTCGTCGGCGCCGTACCCCACGAGCACCGACTTGCGTTGTGGAACTTCACCGTTCATCGGCTGCGCCTCGACCGGCTCGTCGGAGGACGTGGCGATACGCACCAGCAACGACCCGACGGCAAGGGTGTCCCCCGCCGCGCCGCCGAGCGCTTCCACCTTGCCTGCATACGGGCTGGGGATCTCGACCTCGGCCTTGTTGGTCTCGACGGTGCACAGCGTCTGGTTCAACTCGACGGTGTCGCCGACGTCGACGTTCCAGCTGGTGATGGTCGCGTCCTGGAGGCCCTCACCGAGATCGGGCACCAGGAAGTCCCGGGTGCTCACGGCTGCTCCATCGCGCGTTCGACGCAGTCGAGCAGTCGGTCCACGCCGGGCAGCCACAGCTTCTCGAGCCGGGCCGGTGGGTAGGGCGTGTCGAACCCGGTGGCCCGCAACACGGGAGCCTCAAGGTCGTAGAACAGCTCCTCGGAGATCCGTGCGGCCAGTTCGGCGCCGAAACCCAGTGTGCGTGGGCCTTCGTGCATCACCACGGCGCGACCGGTGCGCCGCACCGAATCCGCGACGGTGTCGAAGTCGAGCGGGTTGAGCGATCGCAGGTCGACCACTTCCATGCTCCAGCCGCGGTCCTCGGCGAGTTCGGCCGCCGACAGTGCGGTGGCGACCAGCCCGCCGTAGGTGATCACGGTGACGTCGGATCCGTTGCGCCGCACCGCGGCCCGGCCGATGGGCAGCGCCGGCGTGGTGGTGTCGACGGCCTCGCGGGCCCAGTAGCGGCGTTTGGGCTCCAGATAGATCACCGGGTCGGGGCTGCTGATCGATTCGCGCAGCAGCCAGTACGCGTCCGACGGCGTGGACGGCACGACGACCTTGAGGCCCGCGGTGTGCAGCCAGTAGGTCTCAGTGGATTCCGAATGGTGCTCGACGGCCCCGATCCCGCCGAACGACGGGATGCGCACCGTCACCGGCATGTCGATGTCGCCGTGGGTCCGCATCCGGTATTTCGCGAGATGGCTGGCGATCTGGTCGAACGCCGGGTAGCTGAAGCCGTCGAACTGGATCTCCGGGACCGGGACGAAACCACGTATCGCGAAACCCACGGCGATGCCGATGATCGCCGATTCGGCGAGCGGGGTGTCGAAACACCGTTCGGCGCCGAAGCTTTCGGTGAGCCCGTCGGTCACCCGGAACACGCCGCCGAGCGTCGCGACGTCCTCCCCGAAGACCAGGACGCGCTCGTCGGCGGCCATCGCGTCGCGCAGCGCACGGTTGATCGCCTGCACCATGGTGAGTTCGGTGACTGCCGGGACGGGAGCCTGGGCTGCAGCCGGGGTCAGGATGCTGCCCCACGGCTCGGGCGCGTCGCCCTGCGCCGCGGGTCGGTCGATGATCTGGGTCATCTCAGGCCTCCTTCGCCAACTCGGACAGCAACTGATCACGTTGACGCGCCAGTTCAGGTGTGATGTCGGCGTAGACCGTGTCGAACATCTCGGCCGGGTCGACGTCGGGTGCACCGACGATGGCGTCGCGCAACTCGGCGCACAGCCGCGAGGACCGCGCGGCCACCCGCTCTTCGAGGCGCTCGGTCCACACCCCGATGTTCTGCAGGTAGGTGCGGTACCGCGCGATGGGATCGCGCGCCGCCCACGCCTCGACCTCCTCGGCCGGGCGGTAGCGGGTCGGATCGTCGGAAGTGGTGTGCGGGCCCATCCGGTAGGTGACGGCCTCGATCAGCGTCGGCCCCTCGCCGCGGCGGGCCCGCTCGGCGGCCTCGGACATCACCGCGTAGCAGGCGAGCACGTCGTTGCCGTCGACGCGGATGCCGGGCATGCCGTAGCCGATCGCGCGGTGGGCGATGGTCGGGCCTGCCTGCTGGCGGCTGACCGGCACGGAGATCGCCCACTGGTTGTTCTGGATGACGAACACGCACGGCGCGCGGAACACCGTGGCCAGGTTGAAGGCCTCGTGCGCGTCGCCTTCGCTGGTGGCGCCGTCCCCGAGGAACGCCACGGTCACCGAGTCCTCGCCGAGACGCTGCGCGGCCATCGCCGCGCCGACCGCGTGCAGACCGTGGGTGCCGATGGGGATCGCAATGGGTGCGACGCACTTGTCGGTGAACGACAGGCCGCCGTGCCACTTGCCGCGCCACACCGCACCCATCTGGGCCGGCGTGATGCCGCGCAGCAGGAACGCGCCGATCTCGCGGTACTGCGGGAACAGCCAGTCGGTCTTGCGCAGGCACGCCGCCGCGCCGATCTGCGCGGCCTCCTGACCGCGGCACGACGCGAACAGCGCCAGCTCACCCTGTCGTTGCAGGTTGACGAACTCGACGTCGAGGTTGCGCGTGACGACCATCGACTCGTAGAGCCAGCTCAGCGTCTCCGGAGGGAGGTCGCGGCTGTAGCGCGAGGGGGGTCTGTCAGATGGGGGTGAACCGTCGGCAGCAACCAACTGCACAGGCTCGGGGTCGAACCCGGTGTCGTACCCGGGCGCAGACGAATACTGCATGGCCATACCGCCTCCTTCAGGTGACGGCATGTTGCGCCGTCATTCCACGAGGTGCTCAGTGCGACGACGGTTCGAGCAAAACCCCAGGTGAGGGGACTCCGGTGGGGACCAGGGTGCGGTACCGGCCGGACAATGCGCTCGTCACGTCGCTGCACAGGGGCAAGGCCCATTATGCCAGCGGACGGCCACGTGCTGTGACCGTCGCCACAATGTGTCGCTAACCGTTATCGGGTGCCAGCGCGGCGATGCGTTCGGCGCGACGCAGGACGGGCGCGTCGACCATCATTCCCTCGAACGCGAAGGCCCCCGGCTGCGTCTCGGCGGCCGCGAGCACCTCCTGCGCCCACCGCGCCTGCTCGGGCGTGGGCATGTAGCCCTCGCGGATCACCGCGACCTGGCTGGGATGGATGGCGACCTTGACGTCGAAACCGACCGCGACGGCGTCGTCGACCTCGGCGCGCAGTCCGTCGAGATTCCTGATGTCGATGTACACCGAATCCAGGGCCTGCTTGCCGAAGGACTTCGCCGCGAGCAGTGAGCGCGACCGGACGTACTTGGCGACGTCGCGGTAGGAGTCGTCGGGGAACCGGTTGTTCGTGCCGCCGAGAAAGCCGAACAAATCCTCCGCACCCCACATGACGCCCCAGGTGTTCGCGGCCGCGGCGGCCTCGTCGACCTTGAGCGCGCCCAGCGGGGTCTCGACGATCAGCACGACCTCCAGCGGCGCCAGAGCGGTGACCTGTGCGGCAGATTCGCACTTGGGCAGCATGACGGTGGTGTACGCGGTCTGCGACAGCACGTCGAGGTCGAGTTTCTGCTCCGGTGAGTCACCGGGGTTGATGCGCACCACGGTGCGGGCGGGATCCAGCGGGGTACTCAACAGCGCCTCGCGGGCGGCCGGTTTGTCGCCGGCCCCGTCTTCGAGGTCGAGGATCACCACATCGGCCGCCGCGGCGGCTTTCTCGAAACGTTCCGGGCGGTCGGCCGGGCAGAACAGCCACGCCGGGCCGGTGGTCGCCAGACCCATCACGCCTCTCCTTCCGGACGCATCCGCACCATGGTCTTGCGCTGGGCGGTCGCCACGATGTCACCGTGCTGGTTACGGCCGGTGTGCGCGAATGTCAGGATGCCCTCCCCCGGCCTGCTCTTGGAGGCGCGCTTCTCCAGGATCTCGGTCTCGGCGTAGAGCGTGTCGCCGTGGAAAAGCGGTTTGGGAAACGCGATCTCGGAGAATCCCAGGTTGCCGACGATGGTGCCCTGCGTCAGTTGCGCCACTGAGAGACCGACCAGGGTGGACAGCGTGAACATCGAGTTCACCAGTCGCTGGTTGAACGGCGGCAGCGCATCGGAGAACGCCGCATCCAGGTGCAGCGCCTGGGTGTTCATGGTCAGCGTGGTGAACAGGACGTTGTCGGCCTCGGTGATGGTGCGCCCGGGACGGTGTTTGTAGATCACACCGATCTCGAACTCCTCGAACCACAGACCGCGTTGCTCCACCACCTTCTTCGCGCCCACTGCATCCGTCACAGACCGAGCTCCCTTCCGATCAGCATCAGCTGAACTTCCGTTGTGCCTTCCCCGATTTCGAGGATCTTGCTGTCGCGGTAGTGCCGGGCCACCGAGTACTCGTTCATGAACCCGTAGCCACCGAAGATCTGCGTGGCGTCGCGTGCGTTGTCCATCGCGGCCTCGCTGGCCACCAGCTTGGCCACCGAGGCGGCCTTCTTGAACGGCTTGCCTGCCAGCATGAGTGCCGCGGCGTCGTAGTAGGCCGTGCGGGCGGCGTGTGCGCGGGCCTCCATCCGGGCGATCTTGAACGCGATCGCCTGGTAGGTGCCGATGGCCGCGCCGAATGCCTGACGTTCCTTGGCGTACTTCACCGATTCGTCCACGCAACCCTGCGCCGCGCCGACCGACAGCGCCGCGATCGCGATGCGGCCCTCGTCGAGGATGCGCAGGAAGTTGGCGTAGCCGCGGCCGCGCTCACCGAGCAGGTTCTCCTCGGGCACGCGCACGTCGTCGAAGCTCAGCGGGTGGGTGTCCGATGCGTTCCAGCCGACCTTGTTGTAGGCCGGTTCGGCCGTGAACCCCTCGGTGGGCACGGGCACCAGGATCGACGAGATCTCTTTGCGGCCATCGGGTTTCTCACCTGTCACCGCGGTGACGGTGACCAGGCGGGTGATGTCGGTGCCCGAGTTGGTGATGAACTGCTTGGACCCGTTGATCACCCAGTGCCCGTCGTCGAGACGCGCGGTGGTCTTGGTGGCACCGGCGTCGCTGCCGCCGCCTGCCTCGGTGAGGCCGAACGCGCCCAGAGCCTTGCCACTGGCCAAGAGCGGCAGCCACTCCTGCTTCTGCGCGTCGTTGCCGAACCGGTACACCGGCATCGCGCCCAGCGACACTCCGGCCTCCAGGGTGATGGCGACACTCTGGTCCACGCGGCCGAGTTCCTCCAGCGCGAGGCACAGCGCGAAGTAGTCGCCGCCCATGCCGCCGTACTCCTCGGGGAACGGCAGACCGAACAGGCCCATGTCGGCCATGCCCGCCACGACCTCGTACGGGAACGAGTGCTCCTCGTCGTGTTTGGCGGCCACCGGCGCCACGACGCTCTGGGCGAAGTCCCGCACGGTCTTGGCGAGTTGCTCGTAGTCGTCCGGGAGGCTCCCGGTCGAGAGGAAGTCGGTCATGATTCGTTCTCCTGGGTGTGGGCGGTGATACGGGCCAGGGGCTGACCCACTTTGACCTGATCGCCGACGGCGACGAGTATCTTGGCCACGCCGTCGACCGGCGCGGTCAGTGCGTGTTCCATCTTCATGGCTTCGACGGTGACCACCACGGTGCCCGCGGTCACATCGGATCCGTCGGGAACACCCACGGCGACAACAGATCCCGGCATCGGGCTGACGAGTTCGGCGTCACCGCTGTGCGCGTCGTCGGGACGCACCGGCTCTTCGCGCACCTTCTGAACCGACCACGTGCGCCCACCGCCGGACAACCAGATCTGACTGTCGGTGACCGCGACGCGGTAGTCGGTGCGCAACCCGTCGAGGGTGACGGCGAACGTATCAGAACCCGGCGTGAAATCCGCACTGACGGTGTGGGTGTCGCCGTGTTCGACCGCGGCGGAGGCCCGCTCGGGGTTTCCGGTGATGTAGACGTGGTCGGTGCGGTCACCGGCGTGCAACCGGAACGTCGCGGGTGCCCACTCGCCGACGCGCCATCCCGACGGCACGCGCCACAGGTCGCCCCCGGCGGCCGACCACTGCCGTGCCCACAGGTAGGCCGCGGCCGCGATCAGCTGTTCGTCACCGACCGTGGCGGGCGCGAAGTCGGGGGCCCTGCGGTCCAGCAGGCCTGTGTCGAGGCGGCCCGCGGCGACGTCGTCGTCGGCGAGCAGGAAGCGCAGGAACTCGATGTTGGTGGTGACGCCGAGCACCGCGGTGTCGGCCAGTGCGCGGTCCAGGATCTGCAGTGCGGACGCGCGGTCGCTGCCGTGGGCGATGATCTTGGAGAGCATGGGGTCGTAGTCGCTGCCCACGACGGTGCCTGCCGCAAGCCCCGAGTCGACGCGCACGCCGCGGCCGGTGGGCTCACGCAGGCCGAGCACGTCTCCGCCGGTGGGCAGGAAACCGGCCGCCGGATCCTCGGCGTACACGCGGGCCTCCACGGCGTGACCGGTCAGCGTGATGTCGTCCTGGCCGATCGCCAGCGGTTCGCCCGCGGCGATGCGGATCTGCTGTTCCACCAGGTCGATCCCGGTGACCAGTTCGGTGACCGGGTGCTCGACCTGCAGCCGGGTGTTCATCTCCATGAAGAAGAACTCGTCGGGGCGGTCGGCCGAGACGATGAACTCGACCGTGCCTGCCCCGGTGTAGTCGACACTACGCGCGGTGGCGCACGCCGCGGCCCCGATCCTGGCGCGGGTGGCCTCATCCAGCAGTGGCGACGGCGCTTCCTCGATGACCTTCTGATGGCGGCGCTGCAGGCTGCATTCGCGCTCGCCGAGATGGATGACGTTTCCGTGGCCGTCGGCGAGCACCTGCACCTCGATGTGGCGCGGACGCTGGACGAACCGCTCGAGGAACAGCGTGTCGTCACCGAACGCCGCACCGGCCTCTCGCCGTGCCGACACCAGCGCCGCGGGCAGATCGGCGGCCGCTTCGACCACCCGCATGCCCTTGCCGCCACCGCCGGCGGACGGTTTCACCAGCACCGGGTAGCCGACCTCGGCGGCGCCGGCGATCAGGTCGTCGTCGGCGAGCCCGGGCCGGGAGATGCCGGGGACCACCGGGACACCGAACGCCGACACCGCGGCCTTTGCCGCGATCTTGTCGCCCATCGTGGCGATCGCCGAGGCGGGCGGGCCGATGAACACGATGCCCGCTGTGGCCAGCGCGGACGCGAATTCGGCGTTCTCGGACAAGAATCCGTAACCGGGATGCACGGCCTGGGCGCCGGTGCGCCGCGCGGCGCCGACGACCGCGTCGATGTCGAGGTAGCTCTGCCGCGCGGCGGCCGGGCCGATGCACACCGCGACGTCGGCCTCGGTGACGTGGCGCGCGCCGGCGTCGGCCTCGCTGAACACCGCGACCGAGCGGATACCCATGGCGCGCAGGGTGCGGATGACGCGCACCGCGATCTCGCCGCGGTTGGCGACGAGGACTGTGTCAAAGGTTTGCGAGCTCATCATCACATCCGGAATACGCCATAGGAGACCGGCTCCAGCGGAGCCTGGCCGACAACGGAAAGGGCGAGCCCGACAACGGTTCTGGTGTCGGCAGGGTCGATGACGCCGTCGTCCCACAGCCGCGCGGTCGAGTAGTAGGGGTTGCCCTGGTGCTCGTACTGCTCGCGGATGGGCGCCTTGAACTCCTCGGCTTCGGCGACGGTCATCTCGCCGCGCACCGTGGCGAGCACCGATGCGGCCTGCTCGCCGCCCATCACCGAGATCCTGGCGTTGGGCCACATCCACAAGAACCGCGGCGAGTACGCGCGTCCGCACATCGAGTAGTTGCCCGCACCGTAGGAGCCGCCGATCACGACGGTCAGCTTGGGCACCCGCGCGCACGCGACCGCGGTGACCATCTTGGCACCGTGTTTGGCGATGCCGCCGGCCTCGTAGTCGCGGCCCACCATGAATCCCGAGATGTTCTGCAAGAACAGCAGCGGCGTCTTGCGCTTGTCGCACAGTTCGATGAAATGTGCTCCCTTGACCGCGGATTCGCCGAACAGCACACCGTTGTTGGCGATGATCCCGACCGGGTGACCGTGGATACGCGCGAACCCGGTGACCAGGGTGGTGCCGTATTCGGCCTTGAACTCGCCGAACTCGCCGCCGTCGACGATGCGGGTGATCACCTCGTGTACGTCGTAGGGCACGCGGGCGTCGACCGGGACCACGTCGTAGAGCTCGGTCTGATCGGCGATCGGGTCGACCGCGGGCAGCACCTGCCACGGCGGCGGCTCGGCCGGGCCGAGCGTGGCGACGATGTTGCGCACGATGCGCAGCGCGTCGCGGTCGTCGTGCGCGAGGTGGTCGGTGACGCCCGAGGTCCTGGAGTGCAGGTCGCCGCCGCCGAGTTCCTCGGCGGTCACCACTTCCCCAGTCGCAGCCTTCACCAGGGGCGGGCCGCCCAGGAAGATCGTGCCCTGATTGCGCACGATGACCGCTTCGTCGCTCATGGCGGGCACATACGCCCCGCCCGCGGTGCAGGATCCGAGCACCGCGGCGATCTGGGCGATGCCCTGGGCGCTCATGGTGGCCTGGTTGTAGAAGATGCGGCCGAAGTGGTCGCGGTCGGGGAACACCTCGTCCTGGCGCGGCAGGAACGCGCCGCCGGAGTCCACGAGATAGATGCACGGCAGTTTGTTCTGCAGCGCGATCTCCTGTGCGCGCAGGTGTTTCTTGACCGTGATCGGGTAGTACGTCCCGCCTTTCACCGTCGCGTCGTTGGCGACGATGACGCACTCGCGCCCGGACACCCGGCCGATACCGGCGATCATGCCCGCGCCGGGGCACTCGTCGTCGTACATGCCGCCCGCGGCCAGCGGCGCGAGCTCGAGGAACGGGCTGCCGGGGTCCAGCAGGCCGTCGACGCGGTCGCGCGGCAACAGCTTGCCCCGGCCGACGTGGCGTTCCCTCGCGCGTTCGGGCCCGCCGAGGGCGGCGGCCGCGAGCTTGCTGCGCAACTCGGCGACCAGCGCCAGATGCTCGTCGCGATGCGATGACAAGGCGTCTCCATCTGAGTTAATGACGACTAACTCGTGGTACGTTAGTCACGATTAACCGAGTTGTCCATACCCCTACCTCCGGAGCCCGTTATGTCGTCCGTGACGCGCCGCAGCCAGGCCAAATCGGACCGGCGCAGCCAGCTGATCGCCGCGGCCGAACGTCTCGTGGCCGAGCGCGGCTACCTCGCCGTGCGGCTCGAGGACATCGGCGCGGCCGTCGGGGTCAGCGGCCCCGCCATCTACCGGCACTTCCCCAACAAAGAGGCCATGCTGGTCGAATTGCTGGTGGGTATCAGCACACGCCTGCTCGACGGTGCCCGCGAGGTCGTCGAGACCCACGACGACCCGGCCAAGGCTCTCGACGCGCTGGTGGACTTCCACCTCGACTTCGCGTTCGACGAATCCGACCTGATCCGCATCCAGGACCGCGACCTCGCCCATCTGCCCGACACCGCCAAACGGCAGGTGCGCCGCGCGCAGCGGCAGTACGTCGAGATCTGGGTGTCGGTGCTGACGCGGCTGCGGCCCGACCTGCCCGAAGAAGAGGCCCGCGTCATGGCGCACGCCACCTTCGGGCTGCTCAACTCGACTCCGCACAGCGTCAAACCCGCTGTGTCCAAGGCACAGTCGAGCACCGCGCAGTCGCGTGGGGTGCTGCGGAGGATGACCGTCGCGGCGCTCACCGCGACGGGCTGAGCTCTCAGGCGGTGAACGCCTTGACCAGCCAGCGTTCCATGGCGTCGACGAGCACCGCGCGGTTCTCACGCTTGATAATCTCGTGACCGTCGTCGGCGAACATCAACAATTCGACCGGGCGCCCGAGGTCGTGCAGCGCGTCGTACATCTGCAGCGACTCGCTCGGCGGCACGTTGGTGTCGTTGGCGCCGTGCACCAGCAGCAGCGGAGCGGTCAGCGCGTGCGCGCGCGGCAGTGGCGACAGCTTCTCCAGCAGGTCCCGGTCGGCGACGGGGTGGCCGTACTTGGGATAGGCCGCCGCGGCGATCCACGGTTCGGTGTTGCGGTAGAAGGTGTTCAGATCGCTCATACCGCAGATGCTGATGCCCGCGGCGAACAGTTCGGGATGGAACGTCAGCGCGGCCAGCGTGAGATACCCGCCGTATGACCAACCCGTGCAGGCGATCTTGTCGGCCGGTGCCAGACCCTTGTCGACGAGGTACTGCACGCAGTCGGCGACGTCGTCGATGGCCGCGAAGCGTCGCTCCTTGTCGTCGGCGTGCATGAACGCGCGCCCGAATCCGCCGGAGCCGCGCACATTCGGCGTCAGCACGGCGATACCGGCCTCCAGCAGTTGCGGATAGAACTCGTTGTACTCCGGGCGCGCCTGTCCCTCGGGACCGCCGTGCAGGAACAGCATCGCGCCGATCGGTTCGGTGTGCGGCCAGTACAGCCACGAGTTGAGCTCAAGACCGTCGCGCGCGGTGATCATCTCCAATGTCGGTGTGCCCGTCACGGGCCCGCCGCTGGGCTCGCGGTCGATGCGTTCCCACTCTCGGGTGCGCGGGTCGACCAGTTCAACCGTCGGCGGCAGCGACGGACCCTGCACGGTCATCGCCACCATGGAACCGCCCGCGCTGATGCTCAACTGGCTGGCCACCATGCCCGGCAGCGGAATCGGTTCCGACAGTGTCTCATCGGCGTACTCGAGGATCTGCAGTTCGCTGCGGCCGTCGACGTTCCACAGCATGGCCACGGTCGACAGATCGTCGCTGACCACGAACTCGTCGAGTTCGTACCCGGGGCGCTCGGCCACCACGTGGTAGGAGACGCCGTCGGCGGTGACGGTGACCTCGAGCAGGCGCGCGTGGGATGCGCCGTTCTCGCTGCGGATCAGTGCCCGCACGTAACCCTCGGTGGTGCCCTCGGTGGTGTGGGACTCCCCGTCGGCCTGGAAGTACTTGTGCGGTTCCATCAGGGTGACCGTCTCGCCGTCCAAGCCGGAGCGCACGCGCCGCGGGCTGTGGTCGTCGAGAATCACACCGTAGTCGGTGGTGGAGCCGGGATCGTAAGGCAGCAGGGCGATTTCGCGCTGACCCCACAGCATGATCAACTCGCGGTAGCCGCGCGGGCCCACCCGGATGAGCGAAGCACCCTGCCACGAGTCGACGAGCCTGCCGCTCGAGCGGCGATCGAGCACCGTCGTCTCGCCGGTGCCCGGATCGATCAGGCACGAACTGCCGACGCCGTCGTCACCGGTGAGGATGGCGGCCACCTTGGTGCCGTCCCAGCCGATCAACTCGGCGGTGCCCTCGGTGCCGTCGGGCCACGAGTCGATGCGGCGTGCGTCACGATCGTCGGGATCTGTGGTCACCACCCAGATCTGGCTGCGGGTCGCACCTTCGGGAGCGACCTCACAGGCCAGCCAGTGACCATCGGCCGAGTGCAGGACACGAAGGACCGGGCCGACGACGGGAAGTTCGACGTCACGCGACGAACTCGCACGCCATCCGCGCAGGAAGCGCTGCACGGCCCGCGGGAAACCGCCGTCGTCGACCAGATGCGCAAACGCCGTCGCATCCGGCGACAACGACGCGCCGTAGTTCACCCGAACGTGCCGTTCCGCGCTCACTCGTCTCCTCCCAGGCCGGACGGCCGTATGCGGCAAGCGTGCCACACCGATGGCTACCCTCGACTCCGTCTCGGCACACTGTGCAGTCGCACAGGTACCCTGCAGCCATGAGGTGGGCATGACCGATTCACCACGCCGCGACGGCAACGAACCGACCCAACAGTTCGGAAGCGGCTATCCCGTCGAATATCCCGATCCGGCGTACGCGAACCAGACCCCGTACGGCGGCGGGTACCCGGCTGCGCCCAATCCGGTGTCCAATCCCCCGGCCAACCCGCAGCCCACCCAGCAGATGCCGGCGTACCCGCCCTACGGTTACGACCCGTACGCCTCAGGTCAGTACGGCTCGGGTCAGTACGGCGGATTCCCGCCTGCCGGGCCACCTCCGGAGCCCGAGCCCGAGGACCGCGAACCCCGCATGTGGCTGTGGGTGCTCGCGGCGCTCGCGGTGCTCGTCGTGGTGGGCCTGGTGATCGCGCTCGTCATCGCCAACGGCTCGCGGCAGGAGACCGTCGTCGCGCCGCCGGTGTCACCCCAGCCCAGCTCCAGTGAGCCCACCACCACGGCACCCTCGCCGTCGCGGACGCCGCGTCCCGTGCCCGTGCCGCCCCGCACGTCCGCGCCCACCTCGCCCACGACACCGGGCGCCACCGAGACCGTGGTGTACGAGGTCGCCGGTGAGGGCCGCGCGATCAACATCACCTATCTGGACACCGGCGGCATGCTGCAGACCGAGTTCAACGTGCTGCTGCCGTGGAGCAAGCAGGTCGAACTGCCCGAGCCCGCGAAAGAGACCGCGAGCGTGAGCGTGCTGAACTTCGGTCCCGAGGTGTCGTGCACCGTGACCGTCGACGGCGTCCAGACGCAGCATCGGACCGGTTCCGGCCTGACGATCTGCGTCGGCACCATGCGGTAGCTCAGCGCGCGGTGACCCGCTCGGGCGTGCGCACTGCCGCCATGCCCACCAGGCCTGCCACCAGCACCAGGCACAGGCCGCCCATACCGGCGCGGTCGGTGCCGAAGATGTCGATGAACATGAAGAACAGCCACGGCGCGAGGAACGACACGGCGCGGCCCACGGTGGTGTAGAGCCCGAAGGCCACACCCTCCTTGCCCTCGGCGGACATGCGCAGCATCAGTGTGCGGGCCGATGACTGCGTGGGGCCGATGAACAGGCACAGCGCGAGCCCGCACGCCCAGAACGCCACGGGCCCCGACAGCACCATCATCACGACGCCCGCGGTGATCATCGCGGCCAGCGACCCGACGATGATGGGCTTGGAGCCGATCCGGTCGTCGAGTTGTCCGCCCACGACGGCGCCGATGGCGGCGATCACGCACGCGCTGATGCCGAACAGCAGTACGTCGGCGTCGCTGATGCCGTAGACGCTCACGCCGAGCACGGCACCGAACGTGAACACGCCGGCCAGCCCGTCCCGGAACACGGCGCTGGCCAGCAGGTAGTAGACGATGTTGCGGTCACGCTCCCACTCCGAGCGCACCTCCGACCACAACTTGCGGTACGCGCCGATGAAGCTCGTGCGCGCGGACGGGACGGACACGTGCGGCGACGGCACCGCGAAGAACACCGGAACCGCGAACAGCGCGAGCCACGCCGCGGCCAGCAGCATGACCGCCCGCACGTTCTGCCCGTCGGCCACCGGAAGGCCCAAGAGGCCCCTGGTGTCGCCGTCCCCGGCGATGAACCCGAAATAGACGAGGACGAGCAGGACGACGATGCCGGAGTACCCCAGCGCCAGACCGAGTGCCGACACCCGCCCGGAGTTGTCCGGTGTGGACAGCTGACGCAGCATCGCGTTGTACGGCACGCTCGCCAGTTCGCCGCATGCCCCCGCGAGCGCCAGCAGCACCAGACCGGCCCACAGGTAACTGTGGTCGTCGCGGATCAGGCTCATCGACGCCGTCACCACCACAACACATCCGGTGAGCACCGCGAGTGCGGGACGCCTGCGCTCCGGTGCGTCGACCCAGACCCCGGTCGCGGGTGCGAGGAACGCCACAGCGATGCCCGCGACGGTCAGCGCGCGGCCGAGCCAGCTTGCCGGGGTGGTGTCGCCCGGCAGGCCGGCGCCGACGGATCCGGTGAGGTAGACCGAGAAGACGAACGTGATGACGATCGCGTTCAAGCCGGCAGAACCGCAATCCCACAGGGCCCACGCAACCACCCGCGCGCGGCCGGGGTTGATCATGTCCGACACTTTATGGGGTTGGGCGGCTTCTAGGATGAGCCGCATGCCAGTACCCGCACCCAGTCCGGATGCCCGTGCCGTGGTCACCGGCGCCTCGCAGAACATCGGCGAAGCGTTGGCCACCGAACTCGCTGCCCGCGGCCACCACCTGATCATCACCGCGCGCCGCGAGGAGGTGCTGACCTCGCTCGCGCAGCGGTTGACCGAGCGCTACGGCGTCACCGTCGAGGTGCGTGCGGTCGACCTCACCGACCCCGCCGCGCGTGCGACGTTGTGCGACGAACTCGCCGAGCGCGAGATCTCGATCCTGTGCGCCAACGCGGGCACCGCGACGTTCGGTGCCGTCAAGGATCTGGACCCGGCCGGCGAGAAGGCCCAGGTGCAGCTGAATGTCCTTGGCGTGCACGATCTTGTGCTCGCGGTGCTGCCGGGTATGGTCGCCCGCCGCGCGGGCGGCATCCTCATCTCGGGTTCCGCCGCGGGCAACTCGCCGATCCCGAACAACGCCACCTACGCCGCGTCCAAGGCGTTCGCCAACACGTTCAGCGAGTCGCTGCGCGGTGAACTGACCGGTGTCGGCGTGCACGTCACGCTGCTCGCACCCGGCCCGGTGCGCACCGAACTGCCCGATCCGTCCGAACAGTCCCTCGTCGAGAGGCTGATCCCCGACTTCCTGTGGATCGACACCGAGTACACCGCGAAGCTGTCCCTGGATGGCTTGGAGCACAACAAGATGCGCGTGGTGCCGGGTGTGACGTCCAAGGCCATGTCGGTGGCCAGTGGCTACGCGCCGCGCGCCATCGTCACGCCGATCGTCGGCGCGGTCTACAAGAAGCTCGGCGGCGAGTCTGTTCGAAGTCCCTGAGAGCGATGATCCGTGGTTGATGCCGTCATCTACTGCGAGAGCGAAGTCGTCGACCCCGCTGACCGAGGCGCGGATTTCCTTTACCGCCCAGCAGCGCGATTGGATCGAAGAGAAGATGTCGACGGTGAAGGTCGGCACCTTCTCGGAGTTCATCGCCCGGGTGCTCGAACATCACTTGCTGCAGCCGAAGCCCAAGCGCAGCAAGAAGGCGGTGTCTCGGGAACCGAGCACTCACGGCTGACCTGGGCACGGTTGGTCGTCGCGGCCGCGCGCCCTTTCGGCGGCAGCCTTGATCTGGCGGATGCGTTCGAGGCGTTCGAAGTGGTCCTGGCCGAGAAGGTGTCCGTTCGCGACTGGGTGCACAGGTCGGTTCCGGTTGAAGATCTGCGAGTGGTGCAGATCTTCAAGCGAGCGGTGCCAAAAGTGCAGTTTGGACTCGTGGGTGAAGGCTCCGCGTAGTGACTTCGTGGCGGAGTCGTCGGTGATCCACCGGTACCGGGATGCGGCGATCAGCTGGTAGTCGATCGCACGCGTTATGCAGGCTGCGACCCAGTCGGCGAACTGGATGTTGCAACTGAGCTTGCTGTCGACGTGCATAGGCGGTTCGACGATCAGCTTCATCTCTTGGAAGTCCGCGGCTCGTCCGAGTATGTGGCCGTACATCTGCTGGAGACGCTCGATGCGGGTTTTCTCGTTGATCTGATCGATCATCACGAGAATGTTCGTGTCGTTCTTGCGTTGAGCATGGCGTGCGAGCCGATTCAGCGCCTCGCGCATCGCCGCGGTCTCCCTGGCGTCCGTGTCGAGACTGGTCTGTTTCGGTGTGCCGGTCGGCTTCTCGTCCGCGTAGTAGAACAGGGCGCCGTCGAGGCTGCGGAGCTGTCCTACGAGGCTGTTGAAGACGCGGACTTGCTGGGGAAATTGTTCTAACGTCGTGGGTCGGAAGAGGTCCGCTCCTTTGCGTTCAAATCGGGCGGGGTCACTCTCACCGATTTCGGTCTTGAACAGGGTCCGCTTGTTCTCGGTGAATGCTGCGCCGAAGCGTCGGGCGTTCGCTGCGGGGATGACAAATCCGGCGTATCCGAATGCGGGGCTCGTCTTGTACTTCGGGTGGTCCCGGGAGACGAACGCTCCGGTCTCGCCAATCTCATCGATGTACGCGAGCAGCATGGCGGTCAGTATTTCAGCGTCTTGCGCCCGGAAAGCGTAGAACCCCGCACCTCAAGAGGCACGGGGTTCTCGAATTAGCGCTCGGGGAGCTGTTTCATCCCTAGCTACTGGTTGTGAGATTAGGCGATTGCTTATAGGGCGGCAAGTGCGATCGCATCACAGTTCCGGCCGCGCACCGACTACCGAGGATGCCTGTCGTGCGGCACAGACGTCAAAGTCCGGTGCACCTTCTGCTTCGAAAGCCTTGCTGCCCGATCTGGCTGGGGAGCGTGGCGAGTTCGAGCGGGCCTGATGTGAGCGGATGCTGGCGCGCAGGGTGTGGTGGCGGTTGTGGTGGTCGCTGTAGCTGGCGCTGTCCTCGGTCTCATGGTGGTGTTCGTTGTGCGTGTCGTTGCGCATTGGCCGTCGTTCAGGCCGGGGGAGTGCTGTTGTTATACAGCCTGTTCAGCGCTAGTTTTGCGGCACTGGCGCTGGTTCGCGCAGCCCCTTTGCGGGCCTGGGATTCGTGGCGTGGTTCGGGGCGCGCCATAGTTCAGCGATCGATCGCTGCTTGGGGTGGTCTCGGGCGGGGGTGAACGCGTGTTGTTTGGCGAGGCGACACTTTGCCCGCAGGAGCGCGGTAGGCTACCCGGCTAGAGAACTAGCGTGGCTTTTTGTGTGGAGGTGAGCGTTGCTGCAACTCGGCAAGATCGACCCGTCATCGGACCGGCCACCGTTCCGCCAGATCGCGGCCATTCTGCGCGAAGAGATCGCCTCAGGCCGACTGGCCCCCGCGGAGCGGTTACCTTCGGAGCCGGAGATGCTGACGCACTTCGGCGTTGCGCGCGGATAGTGCCCCTTGGGGTGGTGGACTTCGGATCGGCGTGGGTGCACGCGTGGTGATCAACGAGTCGTGGTGAATGTTAGGCGATTTGACGTTGTTCGGCGATGGGTTCGGCGGCGGCCTGTTTGTC
>Ga0180218_1000303_pt1 | contig 58725 bp, 41 predicted proteins | sample eDN3rd37CKraftBY_FD_151334 | JGI IMG/M metagenome (GOLD analysis project Ga0180218, IMG submission 151334) | Enriched backyard soil microbial communities from Emeryville, California, USA - eDNA 3rd pass 37_C Kraft BY (version 2) (version 2) | ecosystem: Environmental > Terrestrial > Soil >... | reverse complement strand
GGGGGGGGTAGGAAAAATCAACATCAGGAGGGTCTGACCGCTGGCTTTCAGGGGAGGTGGCGTTGGCGAGACTACGTCCACGCCGCACTGTTCGTGCCGGGTGGCGGCGAGATGTTGATGCACCCGGCGCATAGCAATCCTGCGGCGGCTGCGCTTCTTGCCGGCAGCGCCGCATGGATGTCACCCCTCTCCTGTACCCATGTCCTCAGACTCATCCATTTCATGCAAATTCCAATCTCGATCAATGGCTCCGGCGCGGCGGCGTCTGGCCTGGCCCGGCGTATGCGGCGCATTGTCGCTGGCGGCCTGGCTGGCGCCGGCGCAGGCCCAGAATGCCATGGCTGCGTCCGGGCCGCAGGGCGCGCCCGCCGTCAGCGTACCCATGCTCGATGGCGGGCCGGTCGACGATGAAAGCGGCTGGACAACGATAGATCTGGGTGGCTGGAACATCGGCGATGGCTGGAACGACATCCTGCTGCCGGCGCCCGGCCTGGACGGCCGCCCCATTGGGGAAGATGGCAGGCCCGTCGACGATCAGAACGGCTGGACAACGATAGATCTCGATGGCATGGCCATCGACGATGGCTGGAACGACATCCTGCCGCCGCCACCGCCGCCCGGCCTGGACGGCCACCCCATTGGGGAAGATGGCGGGCCCGCCGACGATGGCTGGACCCACATCGATATTCCGCGTCCCGAACTGGACGGCACTCCCGCCGAGGGCGAGGACGGCCGGTTGCCTTCGCCGCCCGGAGAGGCGCCTCAGGCGGGGCCCGATGCGTCCAAGCAGCGGCCGGAGGGCCTGCCCGCGCCCGATGCCAATCCCCAATCCGATGCAAAGCCCGGGCCTGAGATGAAACCCGGGCCTGAGATGAAACCCGGGCCTGAGATGAAACCCGGGCCTGAGGTGGAGCCCGGACCTGGGGCGGAACCCGGGCCTGGGGCGGAACCCGGACCTGGGGCGCAACCCGGGCCTGGGGCGGAACCTGGTGCGCAGGGGCAGCCTGGTCCCCAGCCCGGAGCCCGGCCGCAGGACGAACCGCACGCGCAGCCGCTGCCGCCCGCCGGCAATCCCGGCGATGGAATCTACATGCCCCGCAGCGGCATCCTGACCGGGCCGGTTCTGGCCATGCTGGGCACGGCAAGTTCGCCGCAAGGTATCTGGCAGGCGGAGATGAACGCCCTGAGCAAACGCATGGGTGAATTGCGGCTTACGCCGGCAGCCGGCGGGGTGTGGGCACGCTCGTTCGCGCAACGCCAACGCCTGGACAACAAGACGGTGGACAGGTTCACCCAGACCGTGGGCGGAATCGAGATTGGTGCCGATACGGCGTTGCCGGCGGCCGAGGGACGTTGGCACGTGGGTGCGGTAGCCGGCTACAGCCGTGCACGCCGCAAGCTGGCGCAGAGCGCCCGTGGCAACAGCGACAGCCTGCATGTGGGCGCCTATGCGACGTATATCGGCGATGGCGGCTTCTACCTCGACGGCATTGTGCGCGTGAACCGCTACGAGCACGATTTCAAGGCCGACGGCCAGCGTGGCGCGCGTGTGACGGGCAAGTATCGCGCCAATGGCATCGGGCTGTCGCTGGAGACCGGCAGGCGTTTCACATGGGCCGGCGATTGGTTCGTGGAACCGCAGGTCGAAGTGGCGCTGTTCCGTTCGGGCGGGGCGGACTATACCGCCAGCAATGGCGTGCGCGTCGACGTGGAAAGCACCAAGTCGCTGCTGGGCCGGGCAGGCCTGCAGGTAGGGCGCAGGCTGGATCTGGGCAACGGCAAACTGGTGCAGCCGTACGCCAAGCTGAGCTGGCTGCAGGAGTTCGATGGCGTGGGCAAGGTGCGCACCAACGATATCGGCCATGACGTCAAACTGCGGGGCGGGCGCGCCGAACTTGACTTGGGTGTGGCGGCGGCGCTTGGCAGGCACAGCAGCCTGTTTGCTTCGTACGAGTACAGCAAGGGCAGCCGCTTCACCATTCCATGGAGCTTTCACGTCGGCTATCGGTACGCCTGGTAAGCCAAACCCGTCATGCCACCGCGCGTCGGAACATCCGGCGCGCGGTTTTTTTCCCTTTGGCGTTTTGCCCTTTTTGCCGCCGGGCCGTCCCAAGGCAAAAAAGCCCCCTTGGGGGGCAGCAAGCCCGCGTAGCGGGCGCAGCGTGGGGGCACGACTTTTGCCGCCGGGCCGTCCCAAGGCAAAAAAGCCCCCTTGGGGGGCAGCAAGCCCGCGTAGCGGGCGCAGCGTGGGGGCACGACTTTTGCCGCCGGGCCGTCCCAAGGCAAAAAAGCCCCCTTGGGGGGCAGCAAGCCCGCGTAGCGGGCGCGGCGTGGGGGCACGACTTTTGCCGCCGGGCCGTCCCAAGGCAAAAAAGCCCCCTTGGGGGGCAGCAAGCCCGCGTAGCGGGCGCGGCGTGGGGGCTTCTTTCTTCGTCGGCTCAGTGCAGCGGCTGGGTGCGGATCAGGCCGACCGCGATGCCTTCGAGCGCGAATTCGTCGGTGTTGGCCACGACGATGGGAGCAAAGTCGGGGTTCTCGGGCAGGAGCTCGATGCGGCCGTTCTGGCGCTGCAGGCGCTTGACCGTGACCTCGTCGCCCAGTCGGGCCACCACGATCTGGCCGTTGCGGGCCTCGGCGGCGCGCTTGATGGCGAGCAGGTCGCCTTCGAGGATGCCGGCGTCGCGCATGCTCATGCCGCGCACCTTCAGCAGGTAGTCGGGCGTCTGGGCAAACAGGCCCGGGTCGACGCCGACCTCGCGCTCGACGTGCTCGCTGGCCAGGATGGGGCTGCCTGCCGCCACGCGGCCCACCAGCGGCAGCACGAGTTGCGCCAGCAGCGGATGCGTAAGCTGGGCCGAGGGCGTTGCGCTGTCGGGCGCCTTGAGACGGATGCCGCGGGAGGCGCCTGCGGTGAGTTCGATGGCGCCCTTGCGCGCCAGCGCCTTGAGGTGGTCTTCGGCGGCGTTGGGCGACCGGAAGCCGAGCGCCTGGGCGATTTCGGCCCGGGTGGGCGGAAAGCCGGTGCGCGCCACGGTCTGGCGGATGAGATCGAGGATTTCCTGCTGGCGTTCCGTGAGTTTGGTGGCCATGGCGATGACCCGCTTTTGCGGACTGTATGGATATACAGCGCCATTCTGGCGGACGGGCGGGAAAAAAGCAAGCCGCAAAAGAAAAGCGGAGCCAGGGGCTCCGCTTTTCGATGCCGGCCGGGTGGCGCTTGTTACTTCAGCACCGCGGCAATGCCGGCCGCGACCGCGTCGATGTTGCGACTGTTGAGCGCGGCCACGCAGATGCGGCCGCTGGACACGGCGTAGATACCGTGCTCTTCGCGCAGGCGATCGACCTGGGCGGCGGTCAGGCCCGAGTACGAGAACATGCCGCGCTGCGCCAGCACGAAGCTGAAGTCCTGCGCCACGCCCTGGGCCTTGATCTTCTCGACCAGTTCCTTGCGCATCAGGCGGATGCGGTCGCGCATGCCGGCCAGTTCCTTTTCCCAGAGGGCGAACAGTTCAGGCGTGTTCAGGACCGTGGACACCACCGTGCCGCCGTGCGTGGGCGGGTTGGAGTAGTTGGTGCGGATCACGCGCTTGAGCTGGCTGAGCACGCGGGCGGCCTCGTCCTTGCTGCCGGCCACCACGGTCAGGGCCCCGACCCGCTCGCCGTACAGCGAGAAGGACTTGGAGAACGACGAGCTGATGAACATGGTCAGGTCGAGCGCGGCGAACATGCGCACCACGGCGGCGTCCTGTTCCAGGCCTTCGCCGAAGCCCTGATAGGCGATGTCGAGGAACGGCACCAGATTGCGCGCCTTGACCACGGCGGCGATCTGTTCCCACTGTTGCAGGGTGGGGTCCACGCCGGTCGGGTTGTGGCAGCAGGCGTGCAGCACCACGACGGTCTGTTCGGGCGCGGCCTGCAGGGCGGCCAGCATGGCGTCGAAGTTCAGGCCATGGGTGGCGGCGTCGTAATAGGGATAGGTCTCGACCGGGAAGCCGGCGCGCTCGAACAGGGCGCGGTGGTTTTCCCAGCTGGGATCGCTGATGAGGACCTTGGACTGCGGCAGCAGCTGGCGCAGGAAGTCGGCGCCGATTTTCAGCGCGCCGGTGCCGCCCAGGGCCTGCGCGGTCAGCACGCGGCCTTCGGCGGCCAGCGGCGAGTCGGCGCCCAGCAGCAGCGCCTGCGCACCCTTGTTGTACCCGGCGATGCCTTCGATCGGCAGGTAGCCGCGCGCGGCGGCGGCCTCGATGCGGGCCACCTCGGCCTTGCGCACGGCCTGAAGCAGCGGGATGCGGCCTTCGTCGTCGTAGTACACGCCCACGCCCAGGTTCACTTTGCCGGGACGGGTATCGGCGTTGTACTGTTCGTTCAGGCCAAGAATGGGGTCGCGCGGCGCGAGTTCGACGGAAGCGAAAAGAGTGCTCATGGGTGTAGGGAAGGGTGGGTGGACGCGGTAGGAAGGGCTGTGGATAATGGGGGGTTTACCCTGAGAGACAGTCTATCATGACCGCTCCTGGATTCGTCGAATTCCCCGATAGCCCGTTTCACCTCTATCAGCCGTATCCTCCCGCGGGCGACCAGCCGGGGGCGATCGACGCGTTGACCGAGGGCATCTCGGACGGCCTGATGTTCCAGACGCTGCTGGGCGTGACGGGCTCGGGCAAGACCTACACCATGGCCAACATGATCGCCCGTCTGGGCCGTCCGGCCCTGGTGCTCGCGCCCAACAAGACCCTGGCCGCCCAGCTGTACGCCGAGATGCGCGAATTCTTCCCCCGCAACGCGGTGGAGTATTTCGTGTCGTACTACGACTATTACCAGCCCGAAGCCTATGTGCCGACCCGCGACCTTTTCATCGAAAAGGATTCGTCGATCAACGAGCACATCGAGCAGATGCGCCTGTCGGCCACCAAAAGCCTGCTGGAGCGTCGCGATACGGTCATCGTGGGCACGGTTTCCTGCATCTACGGTATCGGCAATCCGGGCGACTACCACGCCATGGTCCTGATCCTGCGCACCGGCGACCGGATTTCCCGGCGCGAGGTGCTGGCGCGGCTGGTGGCCATGCAGTACACCCGCAACGATGCGGACTTCACCCGCGGCGTATTCCGGGTGCGCGGCGAGACCATCGACATCTTCCCGGCGGAAAGCCCGGAACTCGCCCTGCGCCTGACGCTGTTCGACGACGAAATCGAGTCGCTGGAGCTGTTCGACCCCCTGACCGGGCGGGTCAGGCAGAAGCTGCCGCGCTTTACGGTATACCCGGGCTCGCACTACGTGACGCCGCGCGAAACCGTGCTGCGCGCCATCGAGACCATCAAGGAAGAGCTGCGCGAGCGGCTGGCCCAGTTGACGGCCGACGGCAAACTGGTGGAGGCGCAGCGGCTCGAGCAGCGCACCCGCTTCGACCTGGAAATGCTGCAGGAGCTGGGTTTTTGCAAGGGCATCGAGAACTATTCGCGGCACCTGTCCGGCGCGGCGCCGGGCGAGCCGCCTCCCACCCTGATCGATTACCTGCCGGCCGATGCGCTGATGTTCATCGACGAAAGCCACGTCACCATCGGGCAACTGGGCGGCATGTACCGCGGCGACCGTTCGCGCAAGGAAACCCTGGTGCAGTATGGCTTCCGGCTGCCGTCGGCGCTGGACAACCGGCCCCTGCGCCTGGAGGAGTTCGAGGCGCGCATGCGCCAGTGCGTGTTCGTGTCGGCCACGCCGGCAGCCTACGAGCAGGAGCACTCCGATAACGTGGTCGAGCAGGTGGTGCGGCCGACCGGCCTGGTCGATCCGATCGTCGAGGTGCGTCCGGCGCACACCCAGGTCGACGACCTCCTGGGCGAGATCCACAAGCGGGTGGCGGTACAGGAGCGCGTGCTGGTGACCACGCTGACCAAGCGCATGGCCGAGGACCTCACGGACTTCCTGTCCGAGCATGGGGTGCGGGTGCGCTACCTGCACTCGGACATCGATACCGTCGAACGGGTGGAAATCATCCGCGACCTGCGGCTGGGCACCTTCGACGTGCTGGTGGGCATCAACCTGCTGCGCGAGGGCCTGGATATCCCCGAGGTGTCGCTGGTGGCCATCCTGGACGCCGACAAGGAAGGTTTCCTGCGGTCCGAGCGCAGCCTGATACAGACGATAGGCCGGGCCGCCCGCAACCTGAATGGCCGGGCCATCCTCTACGCCGACCGCGTGACCGACTCGATGCGGCGCGCCATCGACGAGACCGAGCGGCGCAGGGCCAAGCAGATCCAGCACAACGCCGACCATGGCATTACCGCGCGCGGGGTCAGCAAGGCCGTGCGCGAACTGATCGACGGGGTGGTGGCGCCGGCCGGCCATGATGCGCTGGAATCCGCCGTGCCCGCCGATGTGCTGACCGACGAGAAGGCCATGGCGCGCGAGATCCGGCGCCTGGAAAAGCTGATGATGGATCATGCCCGCAACCTGGAGTTCGAGCAGGCCGCCGCGGCGCGCGATGCGCTCAATGCCCTCAAGAGCCGGTTGCTGCTTGATGGGGTGGGTTCGTCTGGTTGAGCGTGCGAAATTCGGAAATTAGTGAAGAAAATTCGCGCGTTACAAACAGGCCGGCGCGTTATTGCGGCATAGCGGCAAAAGCGTTACACACTCCTCGCGAAAAGGCGCTTCAAAACCTCTTGTATTTTCTTGATAATCAAATTAAGTTTTTGATTTTAAAGGAAAAAATTATTTTTCTATAGCACTGGTGCGGAATGGTAAAACTGCAAAAAATACTTGCTATATTCCGGGTTTTCCCGCACACTTACACCCATGATGACCAAGGTACTTTTCGTTTGCATGGGCAATATCTGTCGCTCGCCGAGCGCAGAAGGTGTCTTCCGCCATCTGGTGAATGATGCCGGGATGGGCGATGTCGTGCGGGTCGATTCCGCGGGCACGCATGCCTTCCATATTGGCGAGGCGCCTGACGCCCGGGCACAGGCCGCCGCCCGCAAGCGCGGCTACGATCTCACGCACTGCGAGGCGCGTCAGGTGACGGCGGACGATTTCCGCGAATTCGACCTGATCCTGGCCATGGACTGGGACAATCTGGCTGCCCTGCAGCAGCAGTGCCCCAAGGCCTATCAGCACAAGCTGATGCTGCTGATGCGGTTTGCCAACGAGTTCGAGGAGGCCACGGTGCCCGACCCCTATTATGGCGGTCCCGAGGGTTTCGGCAAGGTGCTCGATTATCTGGAAGACGCCTGTCAGGGCGTGCTGGAGCTGGTGCGCAAGCGCGCCACGCAATACCAGGCGGCCTGATCCGCCGCCGTCCGCGGCGCTGGGGCAAGGGGGCGATCTGCAACGGATCCGTACCCCAAAATGAGAAAACCGCGCGACTGCGCGGTTTTTTCCGACCGAGATACTTAGCGTTTTACTCGGGAATTTGCTATACTTGACCCAATTACTCGGGTATTGATGCCCGGTCCAGCGCCCGATGCGTCGGGTTTTCTTCCGGATTCACAGGAAACACACCATGCGGTTAACTACCAAAGGGCGTTTCGCCGTGACGGCCATGATCGATTTGGCTATGCGGCAGCATAGCGGCCCGGTCACTCTCGCGGCGATCAGCCAGCGCCAGAATATCTCGCTTTCCTACCTCGAACAGCTGTTCGGCAAGTTGCGCCGCCACGAGCTGGTCGACAGCGTGCGCGGGCCCGGCGGCGGCTATTCGCTGGCGCGCCTGGCGCGCAATGTCACGGTAGCCGACATCATTTTCGCGGTCGACGAACCCCTGGACGCCACCAGCTGTGGCGGCAAGCGCGATTGCACCAGCGGCAACGACGGCAAGCCGGGCAAGTGCATGACCCACGAACTGTGGACCACGCTGAACCGCAAGATGGTCGACTACCTGGACTCGGTCTCGCTGCAGGATCTCGTCGATCAGCAGCGCGTGCGCCAACTCCAGGAAGCGGCCAACCAGGCGCAGGGCTGTTCGGCCGTGCGCGTGAACCGGTCGACGCCCGTTGCCGCCAACGCCACCGCATAAGTCAGGAGCAGTACAACATGAGCAATCGCCCCATCTACCTGGACTACTCGGCCACCACGCCGGTCGACCCGCGCGTGGTCGAGAAAATGATTCCCTGGTTGTACGAGAGCTTCGGCAACCCGGCCTCGCGCAGCCATGCCTTTGGCTGGGAAGCCGAGGACGCGGTCGAGAAGGCCCGCGAGGAAGTCGCCAAGCTGGTCAACGCCGACCCGCGCGAGATCGTCTGGACCTCCGGCGCCACCGAGTCGGACAACCTCGCCATCAAGGGCGCGGCGAATTTCTACGCCGAGCGCGGCAAGCACATCATTACCGTCAAGACCGAGCACAAGGCGGTGCTGGACACCTGTCGGGAACTCGAACGCCAGGGCTTTGAAGTGACCTACCTGGATGTCCAGGACGATGGCCTGCTCAGCCTCGACGCGTTCAAGGCCGCGCTGCGCCCGGATACCATCCTGGTGTCGGTGATGATGGTCAACAACGAGATCGGCGTCATCCAGGACATCGCCGCGCTGGGCGAGATCTGCCGCGAGAAGGGCATCATCTTCCACGTGGACGCGGCCCAGGCTACCGGCAAGGTCGAGATCGACCTGCAGAAGCTGAAGGTGGACCTGATGTCGTTCTCGGCCCACAAGACATACGGCCCCAAGGGTATCGGCGCGCTGTACGTGCGGCGCAAGCCGCGCGTGCGCATCGAGGCGCAGATGCACGGCGGCGGCCACGAGCGGGGTTTCCGCTCCGGCACGCTGGCCACGCACCAGATCGTCGGCATGGGCGAGGCGTTCCGCCTGGCGCGCGAGGAAATGGGCACCGAGAACGAGCGTGTCCGCATGCTGCGCGACCGCCTGTTGGCCGGCCTGACGCAGATCGAGGAAGTGTACGTGAACGGCAGCATGGAGCACCGCGTGCCGCACAACCTGAACATCAGCTTCAATTATGTCGAGGGCGAGTCCCTGATCATGGCGATCAAGGAACTGGCCGTCTCCAGCGGTTCGGCCTGCACGTCGGCCAGCCTGGAGCCGTCCTATGTGCTGCGCGCGCTGGGCCGCAACGACGAACTGGCGCACAGCTCCATCCGCTTCACCCTGGGCCGCTTCACGACCGAACAGGAAATCGACTTCACGATCGAGCTGATCAAGAGTCGTGTCGGCAAGCTGCGCGATATGTCGCCGCTTTGGGAAATGGCCCAGGAAGGCATTGATCTGAATTCCGTGCAGTGGGCCGCGCACTGAGCGCCCGCGCCGACCAAATAGTGGAGAAACATCATGGCTTACAGCAGCAAAGTTCTGGATCACTACGAAAACCCCCGCAACGTCGGCTCGTTCGACAAGGGTGACGACTCTGTCGGCACCGGCATGGTCGGCGCGCCCGCCTGTGGCGACGTGATGAAGCTGCAGATCAAGGTCAACGAGGCTGGCGTCATCGAGGACGCGCGTTTCAAGACCTACGGCTGCGGCTCGGCGATCGCCTCCAGTTCGCTGGTGACGGAGTGGGTCAAGGGCAAGACGCTGGACGAGGCGATGAACATCCGCAATACCCAGATCGCCGAAGAGCTGGCCCTGCCGCCCGTGAAGATCCACTGCTCGATCCTCGCCGAGGACGCGATCAAGGCTGCCGTGCAGGACTACAAGACCAAGCACGGGGCCGAGACGCCCGAGGCCGTCGCGGCGAACTGACATGGCGGTTACGCTGACTCAATCGGCCGCCAACCACGTCGGCCGCTACCTGCAGAAGCGCGGCAAGGGCATCGGGCTGCGGCTGGGCGTGCGCACCACCGGCTGCTCGGGCATGGCCTACAAGCTGGAGTATGTCGACGAGCAGGCCGCTGACGACGTGGTGTTCGACAGCTTCGGGGTCAAGGTTTTCATCGACCCCAAGAGCCTGTCGTACCTGGACGGCACCGAGCTGGATTACGCGCGCGAGGGCCTGAACGAAGGGTTCAGGTTCCGCAATCCCAACGAGAAGGCGACCTGCGGCTGCGGCGAGTCGTTCACGGTGTAGTCTTGGCCGCAGACGACCATTTCAGCCTGTTCGGCTTGCCGGCCCGGTTCGCGTTGGATCCGGTCCAGCTCGAACAGGCCTGGCGCGCCGTGGCGGCGCGCGTGCATCCCGACCGTTATGCCACGGCCAGCGCCGCCGAGCGCCGGGTCGCCATGCAGTGGGCCGCGCGCGCCAACGAGGCCTACCGGCAGTTGCGCGACCCCATGCTGCGCGCGCGCTACCTGTGCGAGCAGGCGGGCGTGGACTTGCAGACCGAAAGCAATACGGCGATGGATCCGGCTTTCCTGATGCAGCAGATGGAGTGGCGCGAAATGCTCGACGATGCGCGCCGCGATCCGGCTGCCTTCGCGGCCTTGCGTGCCGAGTTGGAGCAGGCGCGGCTGCGGATGCAGCAGACGCTGTCGGAGCTGATCGACGAGCGTGGCGACTACCAGCAGGCCGGCACCAAGGTGCGCGAATGGATGTTCGTGGAAAAACTGGCGCAGGAGCTGAGCGCGGCGCAACCCATGCAATAGCCCTGGTTCGGGGCGGCGGCGCGTGGCGCGTCCACGCGGCGACGGCCGGCCCGATGCGCGGCAACCGATGACCCGCTTGTGCGGCGCCGCGTCCGGCATCGCCAGGCACCAGAGATTCTCAAGCACAACATGGCTTTATTGCAGATTTCCGAGCCGGGCGATTCGCCCGCCCCGCACCAGCGCAAGCTGGCCGTGGGTATAGACCTGGGCACGACCAATTCGCTGGTGGCCGCGGTGCGCAGCAGCGTGCCCGAAGTGCTGGCCGACGCGCAAGGGCAGGCCCTGCTGCCGTCGGCCGTGCGCTACCTGGACGGCGGCGCCGTGCGAATCGGCCGCGAGGCCTTGCTGGAGCAGGCGCGCGATCCGCTGAACACCATTGTCTCGGTCAAGCGCTTCATGGGCCGCAGCGCGGCCGACGCACTGGCCAGCGGCGCGCCGTACGAGTTCGTCGACGCGCCGGGCATGGTGCGCCTGCGCACGGTCCAGGGCGATCTCAGCCCGGTCGAAGTCTCGGCGCAAATCCTGGCCGTGCTGCGCCAGCGCGCCGAAGACGTGCTGGGCGACGACCTGGTGGGCGCGGTGATCACCGTGCCGGCGTATTTCGACGATGCGCAGCGCCAGGCCACGCGCGACGCGGCGCGGCTGGCCGGCCTGAACGTGCTGCGCCTGCTCAACGAACCGACCGCGGCGGCCATCGCCTATGGGTTGGACCAGGCCGCCGAAGGCATTTACGCGGTGTACGATCTGGGTGGCGGCACGTTCGATATTTCCATCCTGCGCCTGACGCAGGGCGTGTTCGAAGTGATCGCCACGGGCGGCGATACCGCGCTGGGCGGGGACGATTTCGACAGCGCCATCGTGGCCCATGCGTGCGCCGGCGAGGACGTGGCGGCACTGCCCGCGGCCGACCGGCGCGCCTTGCTGGTAGCTGCCCGCGCCGCGCGCGAGGCGCTGACCGACCAGGCGCAGGCGCCGTTCGAGGTGACGCTGCGCGACGGCCGCACCATCCAGGCGACGCTGACCCGCGCGCAGTTCGAACAACTGGCCGGGCCGCTGGTCGGACGCACGCTGGACAGCGCGCGGCGCGCGCTGCGCGATGCCGGGCTGGCGGTCGGCGACGTGCGCGGCGTGGTGATGGTGGGCGGGGCGACCCGCATGCCGGTGGTACGGCAGCAGGTCGGCGCGCTGTTCGGCACCGAGCCGCTGATCAACCTGGACCCGGACCAGGTGGTGGCGCTGGGCGCGGCGCTGCAGGCCAACCTGCTGGCGGGCAACCGCGCCCCGGGCGAGGACTGGCTGCTGCTCGACGTCATTCCGCTGTCGCTGGGCCTGGAAACCATGGGCGGACTGGTCGAGCGCATCATCCCGCGCAACAGCACCATTCCGGTGGCGCGCGCGCAGGAGTTCACCACCTTCAAGGACGGCCAGACCGCCATGAGCGTGCATGTGGTGCAGGGCGAGCGCGACCTGGTGTCGGATTGCCGCTCGCTGGCGCGCTTCGAGCTGCGCGGCATCCCGCCCATGGTGGCGGGCGCGGCGCGCATCCGCGTCACGTTCCAGGTCGATGCCGATGGCCTGTTGAGCGTGACGGCGCGCGAGCAGAGCACCGGGGTCGAGGCGGCGGTGGCGGTCAAGCCATCGTATGGCCTGTCGGACGACGAGATCGCCCGCATGCTGGCCGATAGCGTCACCCAGGCCGACAGCGACGCACGCGCGCGCATGCTGCGCGAGCAGCAGGTCGAGGCGCGCCAGCTGGTGGAATCGGTGGGCGCGGCGCTGGCCGCCGACGGCGATCTGCTGGATCCGGCCGAGCGGGCCACGGTGGACCGTTGCCTGCAGGCGGCGGCGCAGGCGCAGTCGCTCGACGACGTCGAAGCCGTTCGGGCCGCGGTGCAGGCGCTTTCGGACGCCACAGAAGAATTCGCCGCGCGGCGCATGGACCGCAGTATCCGCGCCGCGCTGGCCGGCCGTAAACTCGATGAACTCGCCTGACTGGACACCATGCCGAAATTGACTGTATTGCCTCACCCCGACGTCTGCCCCGAGGGCGCCGTCATCGAAGACGCGCCCAAGGGCGTGTCGATCTGCCGGGTGATGCTGGATAACCATATCGAAATCGAACACGCCTGCGAGCTGTCCTGTGCCTGCACCACCTGCCACGTGGTCGTGCGCCAGGGTTTCAATTCGCTCGAGGACGCGACCGACGACGAAGAGGACCTGCTGGACAAGGCCTGGGGCCTGACGTCGACGTCGCGCCTGTCGTGCCAGGCGCTGATCGGCGAGGAAGACCTGACCGTGGAAATTCCGAAGTACACGATCAACCACGCGAAGGAGCAGCACTGATGAAGTGGACCGACATCTACGAGATTGCCGCCGCCCTGGCCGATACGCACCCCGACGCGGATCCCCAAACCGTGCGCTTCACCCAGTTGCGCGAATGGGTGCTGGGCCTGCCGGGTTTTGCCGATGACCCCGCGCATTGCGGCGAGAAGATCCTCGAGGCCATCCAGATGGCCTGGATCGAGGAAATGGACTGAGCCGCCGGCTGGCGCGCCATCCGGACAAGGGCCCCGTCATGGACGGGGCCCTTGTCGTTTCGGGGCCGCGCGGCCGGGGTATCATCGGTCCTGGCATTTTGCTTTCAACCGGACCGATCGCCCCATGACGACTGCTTCCCTGCGCTTCGGCCTCGCCGCCAATCGCCTGCACCACGAAACGCCCGACGCGGCCCTGTTCACCTGGCTGCGCGCCTGCTCGGCCACGATCCGCGAGATGGGCATCCAGTTGCATACGGTGGGCCGCACCCACGATGCGATCGTGCGCGAGGGCATGCTGCAGGGCTACAGTGGACTGGTGCGCTATCCGTACGGGCGCGAGGGCGGCCTGATGAAGCTGGTGGCGCGCGTCACCGAGGGCCGCGACGGCGACGCGCCGTTCGACGGCGCCATCTACCTGATCGACCCGGTGGATCCTTCGTCGATCTTTCCCGAGGCGCTGGCGCTCAAGCGCCAGTGCATCACGCATGGCCGGCCGTTCATCTCGACCCTGGCGGGCGCCATCGAGTGGGTCGAGGTCGAGCGGGTGCTGGCCGGCCTGGCGCCGGACGCCAGCGCGGCGCGGCTGTTCGATTTCACCGGCCAGACGTTGGCATTGATTTCCCACGACGCGCTCAAGGAAGAGATGGTGGCGTTCGCCGCCGGGCATTTCGACCTGCTGTCGCAATTCGCGCGGCGCGTGGCCACGGGCACGACCGGCGGCCTGCTCAATGACCTGGCCTGGTCGCGCGGCTGGCCGAAGGACCGCCCGTGGGTGCACCGCTACCTGAGCGGGCCCCTGGGCGGCGACGCGCAGATCGCCGAGCTGGTGCTGGAGCACCAGTGCCAGCGCGTGATCTTCTTCGAGGACCCGCACGTGGCGCGCCAGCACGAGGCCGACATCCAGTTGCTGGAGCGGGCGGTGCGCGTGGTGACCGCCTCGGCGACTTGCGCCACCTCGCCGTCGGTGGCGCGCCGCTGGGCGCAGGCGGTGGAGCGCCGGCAGGCCGGCCGCGCCTAGGGCGCGCGCCGCCCGGGCGGCCTCATGCGCCGGTGAAGCGGGGCGGGCGTCTGGCCAGGAAGGCCTGCACGCCCTCGGCGAAATCGGCGCGTCCGGCCGCCGCCAGGAAGGCGGCGGCTTCGTCCTCGAGCTGCTGTTCCAGCGATGTGGCTGGCGCCTGGCGCAGCAGGCGCTTGGCGGCGGCCACGCCATGCGGCGCATGGGCGGCCAGTTCGCGCGCATAGGCCAGCGCGTGCGCGGCGCGTTCGGCCGCCGGCGCCACGCGATCGACCAGTCCCCACTGCAGCGCCTGCGTGGCGTCGATGGGCTCGGCGCGCAGCAGCAGCGCCAGTGCGCGGCGGCGCCCCAGCAGATGGGCCAGGGCATGGGTCATGCCGGCGTCGGGCGTGGCGCCCAGTTTCAGGTAGGCCGTGACCAGCCGCGCGTCGTCGGCGGCGATCGCCAGGTCGCAGGCCAGCGCCAGGGACAGGCCCGCGCCGGCGGCCACGCCATGCACGTCGGCCAGCCACAGCTTGTCCATGGCGGCGATGCGCGCCACGCACTCGTTGAGCGGCGTGAACAGCGCCCGCAGGCTGGCGCGGATATCCTCGGCCGGGCCCTGGAACAGGGCGATGTCGCCGCCGGCGCAGAATGCCTTGCCGGCGCCGCGCAGCAGCACCACGCGCAGCGCCGCACGGTCTTGCAGCCAGCAGGCCGCGGCCCGCAGGTCGCGCGCCATGGCGATGTCGATGGCATTGAGCGCGGCGGGGCGGTCCAGGGTAAGGATGGCGAGCGCGCCATCGAGCTGCAAGGTCAGGGTGTCATAGCGCGGCGGCTGGTCGGCGGCGGGCATGGTTCGGTCTCCGTATGGGGTAAACACCAATTCTTGATTCAAAAACCGCGATGCTATGTTGCGAACCAAGCGCTTGCTCGGTTGGGGGATCGACCCGGCTAGCGTAACGCACCGCGCACCGGTGTGAACAGGCTGCAAGCAGTACTCGCTGCACGTAAGACCAGGCTGCACGAACGCATTCCGGCAGGATTGGCGCGCAAGCAGGCAAGGTTCGAGCCAATCCGCTGTCAGACCCAGAACACGTCGCAATAGACGCGAGGAGACGGCAGGTGGCGCAGTCAGAGCAAGACCCATTGCTGCGGGTCGATGGGGTGACGCTGGCTTTCGGCGGGATCAAGGCGCTGACCGGCGTCGGCTTCGAGGTGAGCCCCGGTTCCATCACGACGGTGATCGGCCCCAACGGCGCGGGCAAGACGTCGCTGTTCAACACGATCTCCGGCTTCTACACGCCCGACGCAGGCAGCATCCATTTCCTGGGCCAGGACATCACGCGCCTGCCGGCGCCGCGGCGCGCCCGCCTGGGCCTGGCGCGCAGTTTCCAGAACATCGCGCTGTTTCGCGGCATGACGGTGCTGGACAACATCAAGCTGGGCCGGCATGCGCACCTGCGCACCAACGTGCTGGACGCGCTGCTGTACCTGGGCCGGGCGCGGCGCGAGGAAATGGCGCTGCGCGCCGATATCGAGACGCGCATCATCGACTTCCTGGAGATCGACCATATCCGCCATGCGCCGGTGGCGGCGCTGTCGTATGGCCTGCAAAAGCGCGTCGAGCTGGCGCGCGCGCTGGCGATGCAGCCGCGCATCCTGATGCTGGACGAGCCGGTGGCGGGCATGAACCGCGAGGAAACCGAGGATATGGCGCGCTTCATCCTGGATGCGCGCGCCGAGTGGGGCGTGACCGTGCTCATGGTGGAGCACGACATGGGCATGGTGATGGACCTGTCCGATCACGTCGTGGTGCTGAACTTCGGACAGGTGATCGCCGATGGCACGCCGGCGCAGGTGCAGGCCGATCCGGAAGTGATCAAGGCTTACCTGGGCGCGGGCGAGGTGGGCGAGTTGCGGCGCCGGCTGGCGGCGGAGGCGGCCTGATGGACGTCCTGTTCCTCCTGGAGGTGACGCTGGCCGGACTGGGCGGCGGCGCGCTGTATGCGCTGGCGGCGCTGGCTTTCGTGATTGTCTACAAGGCCACGCGGGTGGTGAACATCGCCATCGGCGAGTTCCTGATGATGGGCGCGTACGCGTTCTACGCGTTTGCCGCCGACATGCAATGGCCGGTGTGGGCCGCGATCGGCGGCGCCATCCTGGCCTCGGCGCTGCTGGGCGCGCTGGTCGAGCGCGTGGCGATCCGGCCGATGCTGGGCGAATCGCCGATCGCGGTGTTCATGATCACGGTGGGGCTGGCGTCCATCCTGGTGGGGGTGGTCGAACTGGTATGGACGGCCGACCAGCGCCGCCTGCCCGAGTTCATGCCGCGCGATCCGGTCATGATTGGCGAGGCCTTCGTCGCGCCCAAGGTTTTCTACGGTTTCTGGGTGGCGGTGGGGTTGGCGGCGCTGGTGCTGCTGGTGTTTCGCTACTGGCGCGGCGGCGTGGCGCTGCGCGCCACGGCGGCCGACCAGGGCGCCGCTTACGCCATGGGCATCAACGTGCCGCGCGTGTTCTCGCTGGCCTGGGCGGCGGCCGGCGCCATGGCCGCGGTGGCGGGGCTGATCGTGGGCGCGATCGGCGGCATTTCCTCGTCCATGGGCGCGTTCGGCCTGTCGGTGCTGGTCGTGGTTATCGTGGGCGGCCTGGACAGCGTCGCGGGCGCGCTGCTGGGCGGCCTTTTCATCGGCCTGCTGGAGGCCTGGGCTGGCGCCTACCTGGGCGGCGAGTACAAGCTGCTGGTGACGTTCGTGGTACTGGTGGCGACGCTGATGGCGCGGCCTTATGGGTTGTTCGGAACCCGCGAAATCGAGAGGCTTTGACCCATGCGCATCGCGACCGCCAAGCAGACTTACCAGGCCGACGAGGCGCTGTTCGATACGGCCACGCAACGCGTGTGGCTGGCGTTGCTGCTGGCCGCCCTGGCGCTGTTTCCCTTCCTGGCCAACGCCTATTGGCTGTACCTGGCCTGCCTGGTGGCGATCCATGTGGCCAGCGCCACCGGGCTGAATATCCTGACCGGCTACACCGGGCTGGTGAGCCTGGGGCAGGCCGCTTTCATGGGCCTGGGCGCCTACACCGTGGCGGTGCTCGAGGCGCACACAGGCACGCCAGCCCTGCTGAACCTGCTGGCCGCCGGCGTGGTGGCCATGCTGGGCGGGCTGGTGGTGGGCGTGCCTTCGCTGCGCGTCAAGGGGCTGTACCTGGCGATCGTCACCATCGCCGCCTCGTTCATCGCCCATTTCCTGTTCGCCAATCTGCCGCTGACCGGCGGCACGGCCGGCCTGCAGGTGCCGCCGGCGCGCCTGCTGGGAGTCGACCTGGACACGTCGTTCAAGATCTACTGGTTGATCGTGCCGATCACCGTGCTGATGGTGCTGGGAGCGGCCAACCTGTTTCGCACCCGCATCGGCCGCGCCTTCATCGCCATACGCGACCGCGATATCTCGGCCGAAGTGCTGGGCATCGACCTGCTGCGCTACAAGCTGCTGTCGTTCGGCCTGTCGTCCTTCTATGCCGGCGTGGCGGGCGGCCTGTGGGCGTATTTCTTTCGCGTGGTCACGCCCGAGAGCTTCCCGCTGATCATGTCGATTTTCTTCCTGGCCGCCATCATCGTCGGCGGCATGGGCTCGATCCTGGGCGCCATCCTGGGCGCGGTCTTCATGACCATGGTGCCCGAGTTCCTCAAGCTGGTGGTGGGATGGCTGCCGGTAGGCGGCGACGCGCTCGGCCTGCTCTCGCCGGTGCGCACCATCGTGTTCGGGGCGCTGATCGTGGGCTTTCTGATTTTCGAACCGCTGGGGCTGGCCGAGATATGGCGGCGCGTGCGGCGTTTTTTCCACCTATGGCCGTTTCGCACCTGAGACGTGGCCGGCGAGTGACTACACCAGGAGACCAACCATGAAGCAATCTTCGATACGCGGCGGTCTGGCGAAATGGCTGGCGCCGCTGGCGGCGGCGGCAGTGCTGGCCGCGCCCGCGGCCCAGGCGGCCGAGGATCTGGTGATCGGCGGCTCGATCCCCTTGAGCGGCGTGTTCGCCTTCGCCGGCCAGGGCATCCACGCCGGCATCGGCGACTATGTGAAGATGATCAACGAAGAAGGCGGCGTGGCCGGCCGCAAGCTGGTGTACGTGCCCGAGGACACGGCGTACAAGGTCGACGCCTCGGTGGCGGCGTTCAAGAAGATCACCAGCCAGAACAAGGTCAATTTCTACTACGGCGATTCGACCGGCTTTTCCAAGACCATCAATGCCGAATTGAACCGTGCCGGCACCATGATCATGACGGGGGCGTCGTTCGCCACGGAGCTGAACGATCCGGCGAAGTATCCCAACCAGTTCATGCTGGGCCCGGACTACACCGAGATGTTCGGCATCCTGCTGCGCTACATCGCCAAGGAGCAGCCGGGCGCCAAGGTGGCGTTCGTGTATTCCGATACCGAGTTCGGGCGCGACCCGATCACCAGCTCGCGCGCGGTGGCCGAGAAGCTGGGGCTGAAGGTGGTCACCGAGATCATGACGCCGCCGGGCAGCGTGGATGTGTCGACCGAGGTGATCAAGCTGCGCCGCGCCGCGCCGGACTACACCATTTTCCACGGCTATGTCCTGGCGCCGATTCCGGAGTTCGTCGGACAGGGCAAGCGCATGGGACTGAAGACGCGCTACATGGGCACCTTCTGGACCATGGACAACTCCACCGTCATGCAGATGGGCGAGGACGCGGACGGCTTCATGGGCGTGATGCCCTATCGCTATTACTACGATGACGCCGCCGACGCTCCGATGCTGAAGAAGATCCGCGCCATGCGCCCGGAATACCAGAGCACCGGCTACATGCAGGGCTTCCTGGCGGCCATGCTGTTCGCCGAGACGGCCAAGCGCACGCTGGCGGCCGACAAACCGCTGACGGCGGCCAACATGAAGGCCACGCTGGACGGCATCAAGGACTTCGACACGGGTGGACTGATCGGCGTGCCGATCACGATCAAGGGCAATTCGATTCCGGTGGGCCGCATCTACCGCGCCGACGCCAAGCAGAAGAAAATGCTGCCGGTGTCGGATTGGATCGTGCTGGACTGAGGCGGCCGTGACGACATCCGCCGCGCCGCTGCTGGCCATCAACAACATCGAAGTGGTCTACAACAAGGCCGTGCAGGTGCTGCGAGGCCTGTCGCTGGAGGTGCCGCGCGGCGGCATCGTGGCCTTGCTGGGCAGCAACGGGGCCGGCAAATCCACCACGCTGAAGGCGGTGTCGCGCCTGCTGGAGCTCGAGGACGGGGCCCTGGTGAGCGGTGCCATCCGCTTCCAGGGCACCGACACGGCCGGACGCGCGCCGCAGGCGCTGGTGCGCGCAGGGCTGGCGCACGTGATGGAAGGGCGGCGGGTGTTCGAGGACCTGACCGTGGAGGAGAACCTGGTGGCGGCCACCTACGCGCTGAGCGGGCGCGCCGGCGCGCGCCCCGATTTCGACCTGGTGTACGGCTACTTCCCGCGGCTGTACGAGCGGCGCCGCGGGCTGGCGGGCTATCTGTCGGGCGGCGAGCAGCAGATGCTGGCGATAGGCCGGGCGCTGATCGCCCAGCCCAGCCTGATGCTGCTGGACGAGCCGTCGCTGGGCCTGTCGCCGATGCTGGTCGAGAACATTTTCTCCATCATCGCGCGCATCAACGCCGAACAGGGCGTATCGATGCTGCTGGTGGAGCAGAACGCCTCGGTGGCGCTGGCCGTGGCGCACTACGGCTACATCATGGAGACCGGCAAGGTGGTGATAGACGGCAGCGCCGAGCGGCTGGCCGGCGACCCCGATGTGCGGGAATTCTATCTGGGGGTGGGCGGCGGCGGCGAGGCGCGCGGCTTTCGCCAGCTCAAGCACTACAAGCGCCGCAAGCGCTGGCTGTCATGACGCGGGCGACGATGCATCGACGCGCCGAAGGCCGGCCGGCGGGCGATTGGCCGGCCTTGACCCTGCCGCAGATGCTGCGCGAGCAGGCGCGGCGCCAGCCGGCGCGCATCGCGCTGCGCCAGAAGGACTATGGCATTTGGCAGCCGATCGACTGGGCCACCTACTGGCGACGGGCCTGCCACGTGGCGCTGGGATTGCGCGCGGCCGGCCTGGAGCCGGGCGGCAAGGTGGCCATCATCGCCGAGAACCGCCTCGAATGGCTGCTGGCGCAGATGGGCGCGGGCGTGCTGGGCGCGGTGCCGGTCGGCGTATATTGCACCAGCCCGGCCGCCGAGGTGGGCTATGTGCTGGAGCACGCCGAAGTCGATATGGTGGTGTGCGAGGACCAGGAGCAGACCGACAAGGTGCTGGAAGTCGCGGCGCGCCTGCCCGGGCTGCGGCGCATCGTCGTGATGGAGACCAAGGGCCTGCGCAACTACGCCGAGGCCGAGCGCGCGCGCATGACCAGTTTCGCCGAGCTGGAAGCGCGGGGCGCGCAATGCGGCGCGGCCGGGCAGGCGCGCCTGGAGCAGGCGCTGGAGGCGCAGACGCTCGACGATGTCGGGCTGATGATCTATACGTCCGGCTCGACCGGCAAGCCCAAGGGCGCCATGATCAGCTATCGCAACATGCGCGGCGTGGCGCCGGGCATCGCGCAGCGCCTGGACATGGACGCGCGCAGCGTGCATTTGTCGTACCTGCCGCTGTGCCATGTGGCCGAACAGATGCTGTCGACCTTCGTGCCCATCTACCTGGGCTCGCAGGTCAATTTCGGCGAGTCCATCCGCACGGTGCAGGAGGATCTGCGCGAAGTGGCGCCCACGGTGTTCCTGGGCGTGCCGCGCATCTGGGAGAAGCTGCACGCGGCCATCTCGATCAAGATGCAGGAATCGGGGCGCTTGCGCCGCTGGCTGTATGCGCGCGCGCTGCGCGGCTGCGCGCCGTTCCTGGAGCTGTCGCGCGCCCGCTACGGCTGGCGCGAACGGCTGGTGTATGGCTGGCACTACGCGCTGATCCTGCGCGCCTTGCACAACTTCGTGGGGCTGCGGCGGGTAAAGGTGGCGATGACCGGCGCGGCGCCGATTCCGCCCGAAGTGCTGCGCTACTTCCGCACGCTGGGCATTCCCCTGATCGAAGTGTATGGGTTGACCGAGTCCACCGGGATGATCTTCGGCCAGCATCCCGACCGCGTGCGCGTGGGTACGGTGGGCGAGCCCACCCTGGGCGTGCAGGCGCGGGTGGGCGAGCAGGGCGAATTGCTGGTGCGCGGCGAGATGGTTTTCCACGGCTACTACCGGAACCCGCAGGCCAGCGCGGAAACGGTGCGCGACGGCTGGCTGCACACCGGCGACGTGGTGGCGCTGGAAGATGGCCAGTACCGCATCGTGGACCGGCTCAAGGACATCATGATCACCGCCGGCGGCAAGAACCTGACGCCCTCGGAGATCGAGAATGCCGTCAAGGGCAGCCCGTACGTGAAGGAGTGCATCGCGATCGGCGACCAGCGGCGCTATGTCGCGGCGCTGATCCAGATCGAGTATGACACCGTGGCCAAATGGGCCGAGCTCAACGGCATTGCCTATACGCATTTTCGCTCGCTGGCCGAGCACCCGCGCGTGCGCCAGCTGGTGCACGCCGAGGTCGAGCGCGCCAACGCCGGGTTGGCCCAGGTGGCGCGGATCAAGCGCTTCCATCTGTTGGTGAAGGAACTGGACCACGACGACGGCGAGGTGACCGCGACCATGAAAGTGCGGCGCGCCAGCATCGCGCAGGCCTACCGCAACGAGATCGAGGCGCTGTACCGGCAGGAGGAGGCGGCATGAGCGAGACAGGCAGGCAGGTGGCGGTGCGTCCCGGCGCTGTCCGGCGTTGCGTTCCCAGCGCCTGAAGGACGGGACCCATGCACGCCAGCCCGCGCGGGACCGAAGAGGCGGCCGGATCGCCGCGCCGCGCCGACGTGATCGCCACCGCCGGCGAGCTGTTCCGGCTGCACGGCTATGAGCGCACGACGGTGCGCGAGCTGGCGCGCGCGGTCGGCCTGCAGTCGGGCAGCCTGTTCCATCATTTCCGCAGCAAGGAGGAGATCCTGGTGGCGGTGATGTCGGAGGGCATCGAGGAAGTGCTGGAGCAGGGCGCGTTGGCGCTGGCGCATTACCGGGACCCCGGAGCCCGCCTGGCGGCGCTGTTCCGGGTGCACATGTGGAGCATGCTCAAGGGGGCCGGCGGCGACGCCATGAACGCGCTGGTGTACGAGTGGCGCAGCCTGTCGCCGGCGGCCCGCGGCGGGGTCAAGGCGTTGAGCGATCGCTACGAGGACATGTGGCAGGACGCGGTGGACGACGCGTTGCGCGCCGGGCTGGTCGACGGCGATGCGCGCGTCATCAAGCGCTACCTGCTGGGCGGGTTGAACCTGACCGTGCAATGGTACAAGCCGCAGGGGCGGCTGGCGCCGGGCGATTTCATCGAGGCCATGCTGCGCGCGGCGCTGCCCGGCTTGCCGCCGGGAACCGGGGCATGGCCGTTGCGCGACTAGCCGCGCTGCCGGAAGAACGACACCAGCGCCGCGATGGCGCAGACCACGCCGATGGCCAGCAGCACGATGGCGACCGGCTGCAGGAAGTCGGCCTGGCCGCGATAGCCGCCGCCGGCGACGCCGCCCGCCATGGCGGTCATCAGCAGGAAGCCGCTGAGCAGCGCGCCGGCCAGGGCCAGCACGGCGGCGATGCCGAGATACAGGGGCATGCGCCGGCGCCCGGCCGGCAGCGCGCGCAGCGGCCGCGGCGCGGCGACGGGACGCGCGCGCCGGGACAGCAGAAGGTAGGCAAGCGCCGCCACGCATGCGGCAAGCAGGATGATCTTGGCAAGCATGGCGGGCCGGCGCCGGTCAGTCTTCCCGGCGCAGGTGCGGGAAGAGGATGACGTCGCGGATGCTGGGGCTGTCGGTCAGGAGCATGACCAGGCGGTCGATGCCGATGCCGCAGCCGCCGGTGGGCGGCATGCCGTACTCGAGCGCGCGGATGTAGTCGGCGTCGAAGTACATGGCCTCTTCGTCGCCGGCGTCCTTGGCCTCGACCTGGGCGCGGAAGCGCTCGGCCTGGTCTTCAGGGTCGTTGAGCTCGGAGAAGCCGTTGGCGATCTCGCGGCCGGTGATGAACAGCTCGAAGCGCTCGGTGATGCCCTCGCGGGTGTCGGAGGCACGCGCCAGGGGCGAGACCTCGACCGGATAGTCGATGATGTACGTGGGCCGCCACAGCTTGGCTTCGGCGGTTTCCTCGAACAGCGCCAGCTGCAGCGCGCCCAGGCCGGCGCGCGCCAGCGGCGGGCCGTCGACGTTGGCGCCCAGTTTCTTGAGCTCGGCGCGCACGAACGCGGGGTCGTCGAGCTGCGCCTGGGTATAGCCTTCGGCGTACTTCAGGATGGCTTCGCAGATCGTCAGGCGGTCGAACGGCTGGGACAGGTCCAGTTCGCGGTCCTGGTAGCGGAGCACGGCGCTGCCGGTGGCCGCGATCGCGGCCTGGCGGATGAGGTCCTCGGTGAAGTCCATCAGCCAGCGGTAGTCGGCGTACGCGGCGTAGAACTCCATCATGGTGAACTCGGGGTTGTGGCGTGGGCTCACCCCCTCATTGCGGAAGTTGCGGTTGATTTCGAACACGCGCTCGAACCCGCCGACGATAAGGCGCTTGAGATACAGCTCGGGCGCAATGCGCAGGAACATCTGCATGTCCAGCGCGTTGTGGTGGGTGACGAAGGGCTTGGCCGCCGCGCCGCCGGGAATCGGGTGCAGCATCGGCGTCTCGACTTCGAGAAAGCCCGCATTGAGCATGGCCTGGCGGATGCCGCCGACGGCCTTGCTGCGCGCCTCGAAGGTGCGGCGGGTGGCGTCGGTCATGATGAGGTCGACGTAGCGCTGGCGGTAGCGCAGCTCCTGGTCGGCCACGCCATGGAACTTGTCGGGCAGCGGGCGCAGCGACTTCGACAGCAGGCGCGCCGAGTTGGCGTGTACCGACAGCTCACCCTTGTTGGTCTTGAAGACCGGCCCTTCGATGGCGATGATGTCGCCAATGTCCCATTGCTTGAAAGCGGCGTAGGGCTCCTCGCCGAGCGTGCCGCGCTCGAGGTAGATCTGGATGCGGCCGCTGCCGTCCTGCAGCGTGGCGAAGCTGGCCTTGCCCATGACGCGCTTGAGCATCATGCGGCCGGCCACCTTGACCGTGGCCGCCGCGGCCGTCAGCGCCTCCTGGTCCAGGCCGTCGTACCTGGCGTGCAGGTCGGCGGCGTGCGCGTCGGGCACGAAATCGTTGGGGAACGCAACGCCGGTTTCACGCAGTTTGGCCAGCTTGGCGCGCCGTTCGGCGATCAAGCGGTTTTCATCCTGGGCGGTCGGGGCGGGCGATTGGTCGGTCATGGTGGATTACTGGTAGTTGCGGATGTCGTCGATTTCGGTGGTTCCGAAGTCGTCGCGATCCAGGTAGGCGAGAATGCGGGCGGCCACGTCGGCGGGCGCGGACAGCTTGCCGGTGGCGTGGAATTCCTTGAAGCGTTCCAGGGCGGGGAAATCGGCCGGGTCGCTGGCGCGGATGGCGCCCTGCATGTCGGTATCGACGATGCCGGGCGCCAGCGCGACCACGCGCACGCCGTCCTGGCCTTGCTCCTGCTTGAGCACGCGGCTGTACATGTCGAGCGCGGCCTTGGTGGCGCAATAGACGCCCCAGCCCGCGTTCGGGCTGCGTCCGGCGCCCGAGGAAATGTTGAGCACGCGGCGCTCGGCCGGCAGGCCCTGCAGGGCCGCCACGAAACGGGCGGTCAGCAGGACGACGGCCGTGACGTTGAGGTTGAGAGCGCCGGCGATGGCCGCGCCGTCGGTCAGGCCGGCGGCCTGCGCCACCGGGCTGACGGTGCCCGCATTGTTGATGAGCAGGTAGCGGCGCGCATCGCGCGGCAGCCCGGCGCACAGACGCTCGGCGGCGGCCCCGGCCGCGGCCGGATCGGACAGGTCGACCTGCACCTGTTCCAGGCTCGCGCCGCGTGCCTGGGCGGCGGCTTCGAGGTCGGGGTCGGCGCGCCGGGCCAGCGTGATCAGGCGCGTGCCCGGCGCGAGCAGGCCGCGCGCCAGGGCGGCGCCCAGGCCGCGGGATGCGCCGGTCAGGATGGCTACGGTATCGGTCATGCGGGAACCTCCAGGGCAGGGGCGCGGCTCAGACGCCTTGCTTGAGGCTGGCCTGGATGAACGGGTCCAGGTCGCCGTCGAGCACTTTCTGGGTATTGGAAATTTCCACGTTGGTGCGCAGGTCCTTGATACGGCTCTGGTCCAGCACGTACGAGCGGATCTGGTGGCCCCAGCCCACGTCGGTCTTGGAATCTTCCAGCTTCTGCTGCTCGGCCATGCGGTTGCGCATTTCCAGCTCGTACAGCTTGGACTTGAGCATCTGCATCGCCTCGGCCCGGTTGCGATGCTGCGAGCGGTCGTTCTGGCACTGCACCACGATACCCGATGGCGCGTGCGTGATGCGCACGGCGGAGTCGGTCTTGTTGATGTGCTGGCCGCCCGCGCCGCTGGCGCGGTAGGTGTCGATGCGCAGGTCGGCCGGGTTGACCTCGACCTCGAAGGACTCGTCGACCTCGGGATAGACGAACACGCTGGCAAACGAGGTATGGCGACCGCCGGAGGAGTCGAACGGACTCTTGCGCACCAGACGGTGCACGCCGGTCTCGGTGCGCAGGTAGCCGAATGCGTACTCGCCTTCGATCTTGATCGTGGCCGACTTCAGGCCGGCGACGTCGCCTTCGGATTCTTCGAGGATCTCGGCCTTGAAACCCTTGCGCTCGGCGTACTTCAGGTACTGGCGCAGCAGCATCGAGGCCCAATCCTGCGCTTCGGTGCCGCCGGCGCCCGCCTGGATGTCGACGAAGCAGTTCAGCGGGTCGGCCGGATTGGCGAACATGCGGCGGAATTCCAGCGTTTCCAGCTTTTCCTGGAAGCGGTCGGCGTCGTGCTCGATGGATTCCAGCGTGGCGTCGTCGCCATCGGCCAGCGCCAGTTCGACGAGCTCGCACGAGTCGGCCAGGCCGCTGCCCAGTTCGGTCAGGGTTTCGACGACGTCTTCGAGGGATTTCTTTTCACGGCCCAGGTCCTGGGCGTGCTTGGGGTCGTTCCAGACGGCCGGGTCTTCGAGCTCGGCATTTACGACTTGCAGGCGTTCTGACTTGGCATCGTAGTCAAAGATACCTCCGTAGAGCCTGTTCGCGCTCCGCGTAGTCTTCGAGTCGGGCGACGAGCTGGTTCTGACGTTCGGCTTCCATGATTGATCCTGGTGGCTATTTGGCGAAACCGTCTATTTTAGCGTGGATGGCGGGCGCCGCCCCGGCCGGCCGGGGCGGTTTGTAACAGGAGGGCGGCGGCGCTCAGGCGGCGTGCTCGATGACCAGCTGTACCGACACCATGCCGTTCCAGATGTTCTGTTCGAGCCGGTAGGCGGCCTGGATATGTTCGGGCAGGGACTGGTCGTGGCCGAACCAGATGGCGTCGAAGCGCTGGTGGCCGCGCTCGAGCGCCAGCTTCAGGTGCTTGCCGCCCACCAGGCGCTGGCTGCGCACGGTGAATTCGTCCAGGAACAGCGGGGCGGCGAATCCCGCGCCCCAGACCTGCTGCTGCAGCAGGCCGGCGACCTCGGCATTGGCATAGCCGGTTTCGAGCGAGCCGTCGGTTTCGATCAGGGGCTCGAAGCGGTCGCGCCCGGTGAGCTCGCGCACCGCGGCGTCGAAGGCCGGGGCGAAGGCGGCGAAATCGCCGCTGCCCAGGGTCAGGCCGGCAGCCATGGCGTGGCCGCCGAACTTGCGTATCAGGCCCGGATGGCGCTTGGACACCAGGTCGAGCGCGTCGCGCAAATGCACGTCGGGGATCGAGCGGCCCGAGCCGCGCAGTTCGTCGTCGCCGGCCGGGGCGAAGGCCAGGGTGGGACGCCAGAATTTTTCTTTCAGGCGCGAGGCCACCAGGCCGACCACGCCCTGGTGCCAGCCGGGATCGAATACGCACACCGTGGCGCCGGCCGCGGCGTCGGGGGCTTCCATGGCGGCCAGCGCCTGGTCGCGCATCTCGGCTTCGATGGTGCGGCGTTCGCGGTTGATGTTGTCGAGCTCGCGCGCCATTTCGAGCGCCTGCGCCTCGTCGTCGGTGGTCAGGCAGGCGATGCCCAGGCTCATGTCGGCCAGCCGGCCGGCGGCGTTGATGCGCGGACCGAGCGCGAAGCCCAGGTCGAAGCCGCTGGCGGTGCGCGGTTCGCGGCCGGCCACGGCGAACAGGGCGCGCACGCCGGGCTGCATGCGGCCGGCACGCATGCGCTGCAGCCCTTGCGTGACCAGCAGCCGGTTGTTGGCGTCCAGCTTGACCACGTCGGCCACCGTGCCCAGTGCCACCAGGTCGGCCAGCGCATCCAGGCGCGGGCCGCCATCCGGGGCGTAGACGCCGCGGCGGCGCAGTTCGGCGCGCAGCGCCAGCATCATGTAGAAGATGACGCCGACGCCGGCCAGGTGCTTGGAGCCGAAGCCGCAGCCCGGCTGGTTGGGGTTGACGATGGCCAGCGCCTCGGGCAGCGTGTCGCCGGGCAAGTGGTGGTCGGTGATGACCACGCCGATGCCGGCGGCATTGGCGGCGGCCACGCCGTCGACGCTGGCGATGCCGTTGTCGACCGTGATGATGATGTCGGGCTTGCCGCGACGATGGCGGCAGGCCAGTTCGACGACCGCCGGCGACAGCCCGTAGCCGGTCTCGAAGCGGTTGGGAACCAGGAAATCGACGTCGGCGCCCATGGCCGACAGGGCTCGCAGGCCGACCGCGCAGGCCGTGGCGCCGTCGCAGTCGTAGTCGGCCACGATGAGCAGGCGCTTGCCTTGCTCGATGGCGTCGGCGAGCACGGCGGCCGCGTGGGCCGAGTGGGTGAGGCGGTCGGGCGGCAGCAGCGCGGGCCACGCCATGCGGGTCTGTTCGGGGTGGACGACGCCGCGCGCCGCCCACAGGCGCGAGAGCAGCGGGTGGATGCCGGCCGCTTCGAGGTGCTGGCAGGCTTGCAGATCGGCAGTACGGATAATCAGACGGGGCGAGACCACCAGGCGTTCCAGTTGTGCTTGGGCGCGGGCAGCCACCGGGCCAGCCCCGCGCGTGGTTTGAGGGTGAGGGCGGCGCGGCGGTCGTCGCCCAGCAACAGCAGTTGCAAGGGCTGGGCCGGCCGGCCGTGCGGGCCGGCCAGCGGCGCCAGTTGCGCCGCGTCCAGCGCGGCCAGCGCGTCGAGCCAGGCGGCCCAGTCGCCGGCGCGCTGGGGCGCGGCCAGTTCGTCGCAGACCCGCGCCGGCGCCGGCGTGCGAGGCGGCCACGGCGCGGCGCCGCCATACAGCCACAGTGCGTTGATCGGCGCGGCGCCGCGCGCGGCGCGCGCTTCATTGACAGGATGCTCGTACCAGACCATCTGGATTTCGTTGAGCAGGCGGCGCCATGGGCGCATGGCGGCGTCCTGGCTCCACCAGGCGCGCAACCGCTGGCCGGCCACCGCCGCGGGGCTGGCCGTTTGCGGCGCCATGCCGGCGGGCAGGGTCAGGCGCCAGCGCGCCGCGTCGACGGGCGTGGCGCCAAAACCGCTGTCGGCGAACAGCGGCGCGGCCGCCTCGAACAACTGCGCGCTTTCGTCGGCGCGCAGGTCGAGCAGGGCGGGGTCGAGCAGGGCGGCCTGGTCGGCGCCCAGCGCCAGATGAGCCAGGTCAGCCAGCCAGACCGGCTGGCCCGGCGCGCCGCCGCCGGCGCGCAGCGGGCCCAGGCCGGCGCCCAGCGGCAGGCCGGGCTGGGGCTGGTAGCCGGCCTGTTCGAGCTGCCAGGCCTCGAAGGGGGTGCAGCCTTCGCGCGCGGCGTCGAAGGCCTGGCTGCGGGCCGGCGCGGCCCGCAGCCAGCCGTGCAGGGTGGGGGCGTGCTGCGGCAGCAGGCGCGCCAGTTCCGGCGCGACGGCGGCTGGGGGCAGGGCGCCGGGGATCACGATGAGCATGGCGGCGATTGTAGTGCCGGTGCCGGTTAATGCCATAATGCGCTGGTGCTGAAAATACCCTATGAACTCTGGATCGGCGCCCGCTACGCGGGCATGGCCCGGATCCGCCAGCGACGCGGCCGCCGCGATCGCTTCATCTCCTTCATCGCGGCCACGTCCATGGCCGGCATCGCCCTGGGCGTGGCGGCGCTGATCGTGGTGCTGTCAGTCATGAATGGTTTCCAGAAGGAAGTGCGCGACCGCATGCTGTCGGTGCTGCCGCATATCGAACTCTATATACCGGGCGCGGCGCCCGAACGGGTGCTGCAGCAGTGGCGCCAGTTCGCGCAGGCCGCGCGCGCCAACCCCGAGGTCAAGGGCGAGGCGCCCTTCGTGGCGGCGCAGGGCATGCTGGTGCGTGGCCAGGCGCTGCGCGGCGTGCAGGTGCGCGGCATCGATCCGGCCACCGAAGGCAATGTGTCGGATATCCCCCGGCAAATGGTCAGCGGCAAGCTGAGCGACCTGGTCGCCGGCGGGTTCGGCGCCGTGCTGGGCAGCGACCTGGCCGACGGCCTGGGCGTCAAGCCGGGCGACACCGTCCTGATGCTGGCGCCGCAGGGCTCGATCAGCCCGGCCGGCTTCGCGCCGCGCATGCGGCAGTTCACGGTGGTGGGCATCTTCTCTTCCGGCCATTACGAATACGACTCGACCCTCGTCTTCATCGACGACGAAGACGCCGCCAAGGTGTTCCGCGAAAGCGGCACCGCCGGCGTGCGGCTGCGCGTGGCCGACATGCAGCGCGCGCCCGAGGTGGCCGCCGAGCTCACCAAGGTGCTGCCGCCCTATGTCATGGCGGCGGACTGGTCGCGCAACAACCGCACCTGGTTCGCGGCGGTGCAGACCGAAAAGCGCATGATGTTCCTGATCCTGGCCCTGATCGTGGCGGTGGCGGCGTTCAACCTGCTGTCCTCGCTGGTCATGGCGGTCAAGGACAAGCAATCCGATATCGCCATCCTGCGCACGCTGGGCGCCGGGCCCGGCGAAGTGGCGCGCATCTTCCTGGTGCAGGGGGCGCTGATCGGCGTGGTCGGCACGCTGCTGGGGGTGGCCGGCGGCATCGCCATCGCCTACAACGTCGACGTCATCGTGCCGTTCATCGAACGCCTGCTGGGCGTGCAGTTCCTGCCGCGCGAGGTGTACTTCATCAGCGCGCTGCCTTCCGACCCGCATTCGGACGACATCGTCACCATCGGACTGACTTCGCTGGTGCTGTCGCTGCTGGCCACGCTGTATCCGAGCTGGCGCGCCTCGCGCCTGCAACCCGCACAGGTGCTGCGCCATGACTGAGCCGAACAACACCGGCCCGGCCCTGCTGGCCGAGCACCTGGGCAAGGTCTATGACGAAGGCCCGGCGCGCATCGAAGTGCTCAGCGACGTGTCGCTGAGCGTGGCGCGCGGCGAGATGGTCGCCATCGTCGGCGCTTCGGGTTCGGGCAAGAGCACCTTGCTGCATATCCTGGGCCTGCTGGACGTGCCCTCCAGCGGCACGGTCAGCGTCGACGGCGTGCCTGCCGCGGGGCTGTCCGAGAAGCGCAAGAGCGCGCTGCGCAACCGCAGCCTGGGCTTCGTGTACCAGTTCCATCATCTGCTGCCGGAATTCTCGGCCCTGGACAATGTCGCCATGCCGCTGATCGTGCGGCGCGAGAATCGCGATCGCGCGCGCGCCCAGGCACGGGAAGTGCTGGAACTGGTGGGGCTGGCCGCGCGCGAGGAGCACTTCCCCGGCCAGCTGTCCGGGGGCGAGCGGCAGCGCGTGGCGCTGGCGCGCGCCCTGGTGACGCGGCCGGCCTGCGTGCTGGCCGACGAGCCCACCGGCAACCTGGACCGCCATACGGCGCACAATATGTTCGAGCTGCTCACGCGCGTGAACCGCGAGTCCGGCACGGCCTTCGTGATCGTCACGCATGATCCGGAACTGGCCGCGCGCGCCGATCGCCAGCTGCATATGGAAAACGGGCGCCTGCAGCCGGATTGACGCCGGCCTGTCGCGCGGCCCCTGGAGCCCGGCCATGCTGATCGACACGCACTGCCATCTCGATGCCGCCGAATTCGACGCCGACCGCATGGCGGTGGCGCGCGCGGCGCGCGCGGCCGGCGTGCAGGCCATCGTGATCCCGGCCGTCGAGCGCGCCAACTTCGCGACCGTGCGCCAGCTTGCCCATGCCGTGGATACCGGCGCCTACGCGCTGGGCATCCATCCCTTGTACGTGGCGCGCGCCCGCGACGCAGACCTCGACAGCCTGCGCCAGGCCATTGAATCCGCCTTGCCGGATCCGCGTTTCGTGGCCATCGGCGAGATCGGCCTGGACTTCTTCGTGGCGGAAATCGCCAGCGGCGCCCCGCGCGAGCGCCAGGAGCGCTTCTATGCCGCCCAGCTCGACCTGGCGGCCGAGTACGGCCTGCCGGTGCTGCTGCACGTGCGACGCTCGCAAGACATCCTGCTCAAGCATTTGCGGCGCAGGCCCGGCGTGCCCGGCGGCATCGCGCACGCCTTCAACGGCAGCGCGCAACAGGCCCGCGCCTTTGTCGACCAGGGCTTCGCGCTGGGCCTGGGCGGAGCCATGACCTATCCCCGCGCGCTGCAGATCCGGCGCCATGCGGTCGGCATCGGGCTGGACCACCTGGTGCTGGAAACCGATGCGCCGGACATTGCGCCGGCCTGGCTGTACGAACCCGAGCGCCGCAACACGCCGGGCCAGTTGCCGCGCATCGCCGCCGAACTGGCCGCGTTGCGCGGCCAGGCTGTTGCCGATGTGGCGAGGGCCACGACATCGACCGCGCTGCGGGTATTGCCGCGCCTGGAAGCCCTGTTGCGGGACGGGCAGGCGACACGCTGACGCCAGACCGAGCGGCGCGCGCTCCCTGGTTTTCCCGCCTGCCGTAACCCGCCGGCCGCCGCCCGTCGCCTGGAGGGCGGAGGCGCGCTTGCGCCATTGACTGCCTGCTTTCTGCCCAATCGGCACCCCCCAAATGGGTGGCGCGCAGTCCGCCTTCAATCGTTACAGTTTGTCTGTAAGTCGAAATTTATTAACAAATTTCGGTGTATTTGAATTGATTTGTATCAATTTGCCCGGGCTCCTATTCCATTCCACAAAAGGCCCGACAAACGAGGAGAGGTTGATGGCACAAGCAATCACGCAGGGCATGGGCCTGCGCATCACGTCGCTGGCGGCGGCCTTGCTGGGCGTCCATGGCGCGGCGGGCGCGGCGGAGAACCGCCTGGAATGCATGGGAGCCTGCCCGCCGGGCCAGCCGGTGGCGGGCGCCCACTACTCGGGCACGAACGTGAGCGCCAACCGGGAGTGGGTGGTGGACGGCCAGGGCAGCAATGTCGTCTTCACGCTGCAGGGAGGCAGCGTGACGGCCAGCGGCGGCCTGATGGGCGCCGTCAACGCCGGGAATGGCGCCCAGGTCGACCTGAACCAGGTGAGCGTGCACACCGATGCCAGCAATGGCTGGGAGGCGCCGGGCGTGCGGGCCGAATACGGTGCGCTGGTGAAGGTGCGCGGCGGCAGCATCACGACCGTGGGCGGCGGCAGCTATGGCGTGCAGTCCCTGGACGCCGGCACCATGATCGAGCTCAACGGGACGGACATCCGGACCTCCGACGAGTATTCCGACGGCCTGCGCGCCGAGTTCGGCGGCAGCATCCGCGCTGTCGGCGTGACCATCAATACCACCGGCGAGCATGCGGTGGGCGCCATGGGCGCGGATGACGGCACGATCAGGCTGCGCGATTCCCGCATCACGACCAGCGGCGTCGACGCCTATGGGCTGGGAACGGAGTCGCAAGTGCTGGGCCCCGGCGGCGTGCTGCAGGTCAGCAGCACCGCCATCCAGACCAGCGGCAAGAACGCGCACGGCGTGTACCTGCAGGGCGGCAGTTCGTTGCATATGTCGGGCGGCTCCATCCGTACCAGCGGCAGCGGCGCCGCCGGCGTGCGCGTGAGCAACGGCAGCAGCGTGACGCTCAATGGCGTCGAGGTCGTCGCGAGCGGGCCATCGCTGCTGTCCACGCTCAGCGCCACGCGCCAGCAATCCATCGTGGTCGGCGCCGGCTCCAACCTGACGCGCAACGACGGCCGGCTGCTGCTGGTGCGCCGCGCGGCTGGCGGCGAGCTGGGGCAGGTGACGCTGACGCTGCAAAGCGGCGCGTACGCCGCCGGCAACATCGAGAACCTCGCGGCCGACGGCTCGCGGGAATCCTCGGCGCTGACCATCGTCGACGTCCAGAGCGGCGCCCAGTGGGCAGGCCTGGTGATCGATGACACGACCTCCATCGTGGACGGCAGCCGGCCGGGGCAGCACAGCGGCTTCAGCACCGCCGGCGACATGGTCCTGGAAGGCGGCGGCGCGCCCGTGACCTTCACGGGCGTGTCGAACATAGGCGGCAGCTCCTCGCTGGGGGCCGGCAGCCAGACCGTGTTCGGCGGCGCGACCACGATCGGGCAGCACCTGGCGGTGCTGCCCGGCGGTTCGGCCGTGTTCAACGGACCGCTGACGATCGGCGAGAGCGTGACGGGGGGGCAGGGTACCGCGCTCAGCTTCAACGCGCCCGCCATCATAGGCGCGGATGTGCAGGGCGCGGGCGGCGCGGCGTTCACCTTCAGCGGCCCGGCGCAGGTCGGCGGCAGCGTGCGGGGGCTGGACGGGGCGTCGTTTCGCTTCAGCTCCGCCGCGCCGACCGCCATCGCCGGCGACGTAAGCCTCAGCGGCGGCTCGCGCATCGGCGGCGGTTCGCCGACCACGCCCATCGTGGTGAGCGGCGGTGCCGATGCCGCGTCCGGCGCGATCCTGGGCGGCAACCTCGATATCGGCGGCGCGCTGCGGATGACCGGCGCCAGCCTGGCACCCGGCAACTCCATCGGCACGGTGACGGTCGGCAGCGTGGGAGCCATCAGCGGCTCGACCTACCTGGCGGAAATCAACGCCAAGGGACAGTCCGACCTGCTGGTGGTGCGCACCGGGAATGTCGACCTGGCGGGCGTGTCGCTGGTGGTGGGCCAGGAGAACGGCACCGGCGGCTATGTGCTGAACCACGACTACACCATCATCAAGACCGAAGCCGGCAACATCGTGGGCGAGTTCGCCGCGACGAGCCTGGACGAGAGCCTGTCCGGCACCCTGGTCAAGCTGGACCCGGTCAAGTATGGCGCCCAGGCCACGCAGGTCAGCCTGTCGCCGGACGCCGACAAGTTGGCGGCGGCGCGCGCCGGCCTGAGCCGCAACCAGAGCGCGGTGCTCGACGGCGCGCTGTCGGTGGCCGGGCGCAATGCCTCGGCCGACGCCGTGATGCTGATGAGCGACGCGACCCAGCGGGCCGATGCGCTGGACCAGCTTTCCGGCGAAGTCCATGGCAGCACGGTGTCGGCGCTTTACGGCAACACGCAACTGCTCAACCGCACCGTGGCCAGGCGCATGAGCGGCAATCTGGGCGCCGGCCTGCTGGCGGGCGCGCCCACGGCCCAGGCCGCGGGCCCGGCCGCCGCGTCGGCCATGCCGGGCACGGCGGCGTATCCGCTGTGGGCCGATGTGGTGGGCAACTGGAGCAGTTTCGACGCCAGGGACAACGCGGCCAAGGCCAAGAGCAATACCGCCGGCCTGTTCATCGGCGGCGACGCCGCGGTGGGCGCGGGCTGGCGCGTGGGCGGGGCCCTGGGCTTTACCGATGGCCGCATCAAGGCCGATGCGGTGGACTCGCGCTCGGACGTGACCAGCTATACGGCGGCCCTCTACGGCGGCAACAGCTGGGCGGCGGGCAAGGGCAAGCTGAACTTCCTGGCCGGCGTCGGCTACACGCACCATGACATCGACAGCCGGCGCAGCGTGGATGTGGGCGGCGCGCAGACCCTGAAGGCCGACTACAAGGCCAACACCACGCAATTGTTCGCCGAACTCGGTTACCAGGTGCCGGTCGGCGCCGGCAGCTCGGTCGAGCCGTATGCCGGCCTGGCCTGGTTCAACAACCACAGCGACAGCTTCGACGAGGATGGCGGGCCGGCCGCGCTGCATGGCAGCGGCCAGAGCGACCAGATCACCACGTTCACGCTGGGGCTGCGCGGCAACACGGCGCTGCAGCTGGGCGCCACCGAGGCGCGCCTGAGCGCCGGGCTGGGCTGGCGCCATGCCAATGGCGATGTGGACGCAACCCGCAAGCTGGCGTTCATCCAGGGCGGCGGCGCGGCGTTCACGGTGGCGGGTTCGCCGGTGGCCAAGGATGCGGCCGTGCTCGATCTCGCGGCCGAGGTGGACGTGGGCCGCAACGCCGCGCTCGGGCTGGCCTACGGGGGGCAGTTCGGCAATGGCAACAAGGAGAATACCGGCTCGCTGTATCTGAAAGTCCGGTTCTGAACGCAGCGCGCGGGCGCGCGGCCGCCGGGCCGCGTCCGCGCACCGCGTCGGGGGGACGGTCGAGCCCGTCCGCCCGTTGTTGGCCGCCTGTCGTGCATCGACTGGCGGTTTTTTTTTGCCGCCGGGCCGCCCCAAGGCAAAAAAGCCCCCTTGGGGGCAGCAAGCCCGCACAGCGGGCGCAGCGTGGGGGCCTTTTTTTGCCGCCGGGCCGCCCCAAGGCAAAAAAGCCCCCTTGGGGGGCAGCAAGCCCGCACAGCGGGCGCAGCGTGGGGGCCTTTTGTTTGCTTGTTCGGGGAATGTGCTCCCAGCGTCGCGCGCCGGCACCCCGCGATAGGCGGATGAAGTCTCGCTGGGCGGCATCCGGATCGGGGTGTGCCCATGGGCACCGCTGCCGCTCCACCGCGTGCGCCCAGCGCACCATCCCGGCCTGCCCGGCGCGCCCGATTCATGGGGGCCGGCCACGGTCGCGCCAGTCTTTGCCCGGGTTGTAGGCGAGGTCGTTGCGATTGAGAAATTTCCTACAACCATATGGGTATTTGGCGACTTATTTAGTTCGCGGTAATCGATAAAGTTCCCTCCTGTGGCGGGCGCGATGTAGGCGAAATCCTCAGTCAATCAGCGACAGCGCCTTTTCAGTCAACTCCTTTACCTAAATCGATAGTCGGCCGATTCCTGGCAGGCAGGGCGTCGCTTTGCCCGCGATTTGCGGGCGGCGCGCCGAACACTCAAGGAACTTCCATGAACAAGAACATCTACCGTGTTGTCTGGTCGTTGGTCCGCGGGGCCTGGGTGGTCGCCGGCGAATGGGCGCGTGCTGGCGGCAAGTCGAGCAGCCCGCGTCGTCAGAACCGCCAGCGTGCGCGCCGGTGTGTGGCGGCGGCGGTGGGCGGCAGCATCCTGGCCCAGGCCCTGCTGCCCTTGTCGGCGCTGGCCCAGGGCGCGCCGACGCTGCGCCCGGCCCGGGTGGCGCAGGAGGAGCAGGAGGCGCAGCACGATGCGGCGTGGAGCCGCAAGCTGGCCGCCCAGGCCGAGTCGCTGGCCCGGCGCCAGGCCGAGCGCCAACCCGGCGCCCGGGTCGATGGCGATTACCTCAAGCGTGAAGCGCAGGCCCAGGTCAATGATGTCTTGCGCGATGGCGTGAACCTGGCCCGGGAATCGGGTCTGCCCTTTCTGCGCAATCTGCAAGGCGGGCTGAGCCACGATTTCGAGTCGGGCCGCACGTCGCTGCAATTGAACACGATAGATGAGGTCTACCGTGCCGGGCGCAACACGGGCCTGCTGCAGCTGGGCGCGCATAACCAGAACGATCGTCCGACGGCCAATGCGGGCGCGGTGTATCGGCGCGAGGTCAACGATGCGTTGATGGTCGGCGTCAATGGCTTCCTGGATTACGAGTTCGGCAAGCAGCATCTGCGCGGCTCCGTGGGACTGGAGGTGATCGCGCCGGAGTACAGCCTGTACGGCAATGTGTATGCGCCGCTGTCCGACTGGAAGGGCGCCAAGCGCAATAATCGCCGCGAGGAAAAGCCCGCTTCGGGCATGGATGTGGGGGTCAGCTACCGTCCGGCGTTCGCGCCCGGGCTGAGCCTGAACGCGGCGCATTTCCGCTGGAATGGCGCCGAGGTGGACTACTTCGACAACGGCCGCACCCAGGCCGGCGCCAAGGGCTTCAAGGTCGGCGTGGAGTATCGCCCGGTGTCGCTGGTCGGCGTGGGACTGGAGCAGACCAAGGTGATCGGCGGCGGACGCGAAACCCGCGTGCAGCTGGGCCTGAACATCAATCTCTCGGAACCGCTGTCCAAGCAATTGCGGCGTGACTCCTCGGGCGCGCCGGCCTTCTCGCTGGACGACCGGCGGCACGCCCTGGTCGAGCGCGAGAACCGCATCGTCCTCAACACGCGGCGCAAGGAGATCATTCTGCCGCTGGTCGTGAGCGGGGTCTCGACCCGGCAGGCCGATGGCCGGGTGACGGTGACCGGCGCGACCCAGCCGTTCGCGACGGTGACGGTGCGCATGCCCGACGGCGCGACGGGCACCGCCGCGGCGGATGCCAGCGGTCGTTTTGTCTACACCTCCGCCGGCGATCAGCCGTCGGGCGTCCTCGTGCTGCGCGCCCGTAACGAAGAAGGCGACAGCAGCCGCGAAGTGACTTATCGGTACGTCGACGAGGCGGTGCTGGGCGATCTGCAGGTCGTGGTGATGGCGCTGGTGCCGCTGCCGGCCGATCGCGCGCTGGAGGTCCAGGGCAAGACCGAACCGAAAGTCGACGTCAAGGTGTCGTTTCCCAATGGCGAATCGGTGGTCGCCAAGGCGGACGCGAAGGGCCTGTTCACGGTGCGTTCGGCGCGCAAGGTGGCGCAGGGGAAAGTGCTGGTGCAGGCGACTCATCCGCAGACGCGCAAGCAAGCGCGTATCTCCGCGGATTACGTGCCGCCCGCGACGCTCGCGCCGACGATCGATGCCGTGGCGGCGCAAGCCAATACCGGCCGCGTGACCGTGACGGGCCAGGCGGAGCCGGGCGCGCAGGTGGACGTCCACTTTCCGGACGGCACCGCCAAGACGGTCAATGCCGGTGGCGACGGCGCGTATGCGGCGACCTCGGATGGTGACATGGTGTCGGGCGACATCCGCGTGCAGGCCACCGACAAGGCGGGCGGCAAGAGCCCCGAGACCATCCGCGCCTATGTGGATACCGTGGACAAGACCGCGCCGGTCGTTCCCACCATTGCCGATGTGGCTACCGATGCCAAGAGCGGCCATATCACGGTGACGGGCATGGCCGAGCCTGGCGCCGAGGTGCTGGTCAGCTTCCCGGACGGCACGCGCAAGACCGTCGTCGCTGGCGACGACGGCGCCTACGCCGTCACGTCGGATGGCGACATGGTGTCGGGCGACATCCGCGTGCAGGCCACCGACAAGGCGGGCGGCAAGAGCCCGGAGGCGGCGCGCCACTATGACGACGCCGTGGACATTACACCGCCGGCCGCCCCCACTATTGCCAATGTGGCGACCGATGCCGCCAATGGCCGTGTCACCGTGAAGGGCGTGGCCGAGCCTGGCGCCACGGTGACGGTGAGCTTCCCGGACGGCACGCGCAAGTCGGTTGTCGCTGGCGGGGACGGCGCCTATACCGCGACGTCGGATGGCGACATGGTGTCGGGCGACATCCGCGCGCAGGCCACCGACAAGGCGGGCAACCAGAGCCCCGAGGCGACGCGCCACTACGATGACGCCGCGGATACCACCCCGCCGGCCGCTCCCACCATTGCGAATGTGGCCACCGATGCCACCAGCGGTCGCGTCACGGTGACGGGTGTGGCCGAGCCGGGCGCCAATGTGACGGTCAACTTCCCCGACGGCACGCGCAAGACGGTCGTCGCTGGCGGCGATGGCGCCTATGCCGCGACTTCGGATCGCGACATGGTGGCGGGCGACATCCGCGTGCAGGCCACGGACAAGGCGAGCAATCCGAGCCCCGAGGCCACCCGCGCCTATGCGGATGCCGTGGACAAGACCGCGCCGGCCGCCCCGACGATCGCCAATGTGACCACCGATGCCGCCAGCGGCCGCATCACGGTGACGGGCATGGCCGAGCCGGGCGCCAATGTGGACGTGAACTTCCCGGACGGCACGCACAAGACGGTCGTCGCTGGCGGCGATGGCGGCTATACGGCGACGTCGGATCGCGACATGGTGGCGGGGGACATCCGCGCGCAGGCCATCGACAAGGGCGGCAACCGGAGCCCCGAGGCCACCCGCGCCTATGCGGATACCGTGGACAAGACCGCGCCGGCCGCTCCGACGATCGCCAATGTGACCACCGATGCCGCCAGCGGCCGCATCACGGTGGCGGGCATGGCCGAGCCGGGCGCCAATGTGACGGTGACCTTCCCGGACGGCACGCACAAGACAGTCGCCGCTGGTGGCGATGGCGCCTATACCGCGACGTCGGACCGCGACATGGTGTCGGGCGCCATCCGCGTGCAGGCCGTCGACAAGGCGGGCAACCAGAGCGCCGAGGCCACCCGCGCCTATGCGGATACCGTGGACAAGACCTCGCCGGCCGCGCCGACGATCTCGCGCGTGACGACCGACCGCTCCTCAGGCGTGGTGACGGTGGCGGGCACGGCGGATCCGGACAACGATGTGACGGTCCAGTTCCCGGACGGCGGACGCAAGACCGTCAAGGCCGGCAAGGACGGCAGCTATTCGGTGACGTCCGATAACGACATCTTCTCGGGCGTCATTCAAGTGTCCGCCAGGAACCCCGCCGGAAATGCCAGCCCGGAGGTGCGGCAAGACTATCGGGACGAATTCGTGCCGGCCAATGCGATCACGAACATCGAGACCAACTCGAGGAACGGTATCGTGACCGTCTCGGGCAAGACCTCGCCCGACACCAACGTCGTGGTGCGTTTCCCCGGCGGCGACGAGGCGCGGACGCGGTCGAAGGGGGATGGCACTTTCAGTGTTTCCTCGCCCATGGACATCCCGCGGGGTGTCGTGTCGCTGAGCACGGAAGTCAATGGTGTCCAGACCGTCGTCGCGACGCGCACCTATGTGGATAAGTTCACGAAGGGAGGGCAGGATTACAACGCGATCCTGCCCTACAGGTCGAGGTTCGACGGCGTCTCGACCTCGGACACCTCGGCGGTTCTTCTCTCTGTGCCCAAGTACTTTTACTCGGGCGGCGCGCCCGTGGCCAAGATCGTGTCGTCCGCAGGCGACCGTGAACTTGCCAAGCGGGCGGCCGCGGCCATGCGTGTCCAGGTGACGTCGGGCCGTGATCCGTCGGAGTACGACGTCAGGGTGAGCTGGCCCAAGGGAACCTTCACCGCGGCGGATGCGGGGCAGCGGACCGACCTCAACGTGAAGGTCTTCGACACGGATACCGGCAAATACATGCTGCTCCTGGTGGAGATCTATTTCCCTTACTAAGCGCCGCAAGACCGGGGGCGCCGATAACGGGCGCCTCCCGAAGTCCGGCGAGCAGGCGGATGGCGCCACGGCGCCATATGCGCCCGGCCGGTCCGGGGCCCTGTGGCGATTACCGATGGATCGCCGCATTCACAATGCATCCGCGGCGGCCCGGCGCGTGCCTATTGTGTCGCTTTGACGGCGATGGATGCGGCAATGGGGCGGGTGAAGGGGTGGGCCTTCGTGGCCGGCACGGCCATGGTGCAGGGCCTGGCGGCGCTGGACGGCGTCGTGGAGATCGCCTGCCTGGCGGCGCTGGGCGCGCTGGCGGCATGGCGGGCCGCGCGGCGGCCGGGCCGGCCATGGCGGGTCTGCCGCAAGCTGGCCTTGCCCGCGCTGGCCGCCAGCCTGGGCGTGGCGTCGGCCGCCGGGCAGGCGCAGTGGCGGCTGGCCGATGCCGTCGACCCGGCACGCCACAATCGTGTGGCGCGGGTGGATGCGCGGGTGGCGCAGCTGGCGCAGGGCGATGCCGGGTCGCGCCGCTTCGTGGCGCGGCTGCCGGACGATCGGCCGGCAGGGCTGCCTGCGCGCTTGCTGGTCACGTGGCGGGCCCTGCCGGGCCAGGCGCTGCCCGAGGTCGTGCCCGGGCAGCGCTGGCGCATGGCGCTGCGCGTGCGTCGCCCGCACGCCAGCCAGAACCCGCATGCCGCCGATGCCGAGGCGCGCCTGCTGGCGCGCGGCGTGCGCGGGCTGGCCAGTGTGCGCGGCCGCCCGCTGCTGCTCGACGACGATCCCTGGGCCGATGCCGGCATCGCGATCGAACGGGCGCGCCATCGCGTGCGCGCCGGCATGCGCCAGGCGCTGGCGGGGTTGCGCTACGCGCCCGTGCTGATGGCGCTGGCCATCGGCGACCAGGCCGGCGTGGCGCGGGAGGACTGGCAGGTGTTCCAGCGCAGCGGCATCATGCACCTGGTATCGATCAGCGGCATGCATGTCACCGCGGTCGCGGCGTTGGGAGGCTGGGTGGTGGGCTGGCTGTGGCGGCGCGCGCGCTGGCGCGGCGTGCCGCTGGCCGAGCGCGCGCCGGCGCAGCGGGTGGCCGTGCTCGCCGCGCTCGGCCCCGCGCTGGCGTATTGCCTGCTGGCGGGCTGGAGCGTACCGACGCGACGGGCATTTTTCATGCTGGCCGCGGTGGCCGCGGCGGTCGCGTTGCGCTGGCCGGCCACGCCGTCGCGCCTGTTGACGCTGGCTGCGGTCGCGGTGGCCGCGCTCGATCCATGGGCGCCGCTGGCGCCGGGCTTCTGGCTGTCGTTCGGCGCCGTGGCGGTGCTGGTTGGGGTAGGGGCTGGCGCGGGCGCGCGGCCGCGCGGCATGCGGGCCCGCCTGCGCGCCGCGCTGCTGGGCTTCGGGCGCACGCAGATGGCGGTGACGCTGGCGCTGACGCCATTGCTGGCCTTCCTGGTGCGCCAGGTGTCGCTGGGTTCGCCGCTGGCCAATGCCTTGGCGATTCCGGTGGTGAGCCTGGCGGTCACGCCGCTGGCCTTGCTGTGCGGCGCGCTGTCGGCGCTGCCCGGCGGGCAGGCGCCGGCCTGGCTGGCAGGCGCCGCGGGCCACGGGCTGTTCGCGCTGCTGATGGCGCCGGTGGGCTGGATAGGGCGCGCCGAGTGGTCGGGCCTGGACGTGGCGCCGGCGCCCTGGCCCTGGCTGGCCCTGGCGCTGGCGGGGGCGGCATGGGCCCTGCAGGCGCCGGGCTGGCCGGCGCGCCATTGCGGCTGGCTGTGCATGCTGCCGCTGCTGGCGTGGCGCCCCGAGCGGCCGCCGCCCGGCTATTGGACGCTGACCGCGCTGGACGTGGGCCAGGGCGGCGCCGTGGTGCTGGAAACCGCGCGCCATGTGCTGCTGTTCGACACCGGGCCGCGGCATGGCGACGCCTCGGACGCCGGCGAGCGGGTGATCGTCCCGTTCCTGCGGGCGCGCGGCTACCGCCACATCGATACCCTGGTGGTGTCGCATGCCGACCTGGACCATACCGGCGGGCTGCGCAGCGTGCTGGCGGCCTTGCCGGTGGGGCAGGCCTACGCGTCTTTCGATCTGGCGGCATGGCTGGCGCGCCAGGCGCGGGTGCGGCCCGACGGCTGGCGCGCCGCGCCGCGCGCGCCGCCGGCGGCGCGCGGGTGCGACGCGGGCGTGCAATGGCGCGTCGACGGCGTCAGCCTGCGCTTCGTGTATCCGCCGCCGCTTGCCGCGTCCTTGCCCTGGCGCAGCAGCAATGCGCGCAGTTGCGTGCTGCTGGTCGAGGGCTTCGGCCACCGCGCGCTGTTGACCGGCGACGTGGGGCTGGTCCAGGAGGCTACGTTCGCGGCGGGGTTGCCGCCGGTGGATCTGGTGATGGCGCCGCACCACGGTTCGGCCATGTCGTCGGGGTCCTTGCTGACGGCCGCCACACGGCCCGCGCACGCCATCGCGCAAGCGGGCTACCTGAACCGCTTCGGGCATCCGGCCGCGCCCGCGATCAATCGCTGGCGGCGGGCCGGCGCCACCGCGTGGCGGACCGATCTGGACGGCGCGGTGCGGGCCGAATCGATGCCGCGCGGCTTGTTCGTCAGCGGGCAGCGTCAGGTCGCACGGCGCTACTGGCACGACAGCCGCGCCGGCCCCGATGCGCCGCTGCGATAATGTGGCATCGCCGGCCGTCCTGGCCGCGGCGCGGAGGCATCATGCAGGAACCCCGTCTGGATTTCGTTACGTGCGCCAGCCCCGCTGGCTTTCATCGCATGGCCTATTGGGAATGGGGCGACCCGCTCAATGATCGCGTGCTGGTTTGCGTGCATGGACTGACCCGCACCGGTCGCGATTTCGATCATCTGGCGCGGCGGCTGGCCGGCCAGTGGCGGGTGGTGTGCCCGGACGTGGCCGGGCGCGGCAAATCGGACTGGCTGCCCAACCCGGCGCTATACGCGGTGCCGCAGTATGTGTCCGACATGGCGACGCTGATCGCGCGGGTGCGGCCCGCGACGCTGGCCTGGGTGGGCACCTCGATGGGCGGCCTGATCGGCCTGGGCCTGGCCGGCGCGGCCACCATGATGCGCCTGGCGCGCGCCATGCGTCCGCGTCCGGACGGCCTGCCGCCGCAGGCCGATGACCTGCGCCTGCACAAGCTGGTGCTCAACGACGTCGGACCGCGCCTGAATGTCGAGGCCTTGCAGCGCATTGCCGGCAACGTGGCCGCGCAGGACAGTTATCCGAGCTTCGAGGCGGCCGTGGCGGCGATGCGGCAGATCAGCACCACGTTCGGGCCGCATACCGACGCGCAATGGGACGAACTGGCGCGCCATATCTATGTGCGGCAGGGCGGCGGCTGGGTCAGGCACTTCGACCCCGCGCTGGCCGTGCCGCTGGGCGCCCAGGTGGCGCAGGCCTTCGAGGCGGGCGAGCGCATTCTCTGGCAAGCGTACGACAGCCTGGATTGCCCGGTGCTGATCGTGCGCGGCCAGGATTCGGACCTGCTGTCGGCGGCGACGGCGGCCGAAATGCAGGCGCGCAATCCGCGCGCGCGCCTGCACGAGGTGCCTGGCGTGGGGCACGCGCCCACGCTGATGACGCCCGGGCAGATCGAACCGATTGCCCGGTTCCTGCAGGACTAGCGTCCCGGGGGACGGAGCGCGGCGAGGCCGCGCTACCCGAGGCCTTGCAGGACCTCTACAATAGGTCGTATGAACATTGCCGCGCCCAACGTCGATCTGCATTGCCACTCCACCGTGTCCGACGGCAGCATGCCGCCGGCCGCGGTGGCGCGGCGCGCGCACGCCAATGGCGTGGATGTCTGGGCCCTGACCGACCACGACGAGATCGGCGGCGTGGCCGAGGCCGCGCAGGCGGCCGCCGGACTGGGCATGCGTTTCGTCGCCGGCGTCGAGATTTCGGTGACCTGGGCGGGCCTGACGGTGCACATCGTGGGCTTGCGGGTGGACCCGGCCAACGAGGCGCTGGTGCAAGGCTTGCGCGATACGCGGGCCGGCCGCGCCGCGCGCGCGGTGCAGATCGGCGAGCGGCTGGCGGGGATGGGCATGCCGGGCGCCTACGAGGGCGCGCTGCCGTTCGCGGGCAACCCCGAACTGATCAGCCGCACGCACTTCGCGCGCTTCCTGGTCGAGGCCGGCTATTGCCCCGATGTGCAGACGGTGTTCAACAAATACCTGGGCGACGATTGCCCGGGCCATGTGCCGATGCAATGGGCCAGCCTGGCCGATGCCGTGGGCTGGATCCGCGGCGCGGGCGGTTGCGCCGTCATCGCGCATCCGGGGCGCTACAAGTACAGCCCCATGCAGTTCGACGCGTTGTACGACGAGTTCCTGCAACTGGGCGGCACGGGTATCGAGGTCGTGACCGGCAGCCATACCTCCGAGGAGGCGCGCCGGTATGCCGAGGTGGCGCGCCGCCACGGTTTCCTGGCCTCGCGCGGCTCGGACTTCCACAGCCCTACCGAAAGCAGGGTGGACCTGGGGCGCCTGCCGCCGCTGCCGCCCGATCTCAAGCCGGTCTGGCACGACTGGTTCTGAACCGCGTCTTTCGCGCCGGGCCGTTGGCGCCCCGGCTGCCCTTGAATCCCTATGCAGCAGGCAAGGCATGAACAAAGCATTTGTCAAAGAATCCGACCGCGACGACGAGGACGACCTGCCCGAGGCGCAGGCGCTGCCGGCCGGCACGCGCAACTACATGACGCCGCAAGGCTACGAGCGCCTGCGCGATGAGCTGTCGCACCTGATGAACGTCGAGCGTCCTTCCGTGGTGCAGGTCGTGTCGTGGGCGGCGTCCAACGGCGACCGGTCCGAGAATGGCGACTACCTGTATGGCAAGAAGCGCCTGCGCGAAATCGACCGGCGCATGCGCTTCCTGACCAAGCGCCTGGACATCGCCGAAGTGGTGGATCCCGCCGCGCAACCCAACCGCGACCAGGTCTTCTTCGGCGCCACCGTGCTCTACATGGACCGCGCCGGCGAAGAGCGTACCGTAACCATCGTGGGCGTGGACGAGGCCGAGCCGCTGGCCGGCAGGATCAGCTGGATCTCGCCCGTGGCGCGCGCGCTGACCAAGGCGCACGAAGGCGACACCGTGACCCTGCGCACGCCGGGCGGCGTCGAGGAGCTGGAGATCCTGGAAGTGCGCTACCCGGACGCATAGCGGGCGGAGGGTGAGTTCCCGTGGAGACGGATGCCGTCTTGGCAGGCTAGCGTTCGTGGCGTATGGCGGGGTGCCTGTCCCGGCGGGGGCAGGCTTCCAGTTTGCCGGAGCCTGTCCCCGTGGGGACAGGCTCCGGGAGGAAAAAGAAACGGACGCCAGCTTTTGGCCGGCGTCCGTCGGGTTGGAGGGTTGTGCGCCCCTGCCTTGCGTGGCGGCTCGCGCCGCCGTTCCCCCTTGGGCTGCTGCTTATTTCTTGCGGGCCGCGATCGATTTCTCGGCCAGGTCGACCAGCTCCGCGCCGATCTGCTTCTTCCACTTTTCATAGACCGGCTTGGTGGCCGCCACGAACTCGGCGTGCTGGCCGGCGTCCAGGCTGCTGACGGTGACGCCGTGGCCGGCGATTTCCTTCAGCAGCGACGGGTCCTCGGGCGTGACCCCCTTGCGGGCGATGACGATCTGCTGCTTGCCGGCGTCCAGCGCGGCCTGGCGGACGATGTCGCGATCCTTCTCGGACCAGGAGTTCCATACCTCGCGGTTGACCACGAAGATCAGCGGGTCGGCGACGTAGTTCCACAGGGTGAGGTATTTCTGGCCCACCGTGTACAGCTTGGAGCCGGTGTAGATCGACAGCGGGTTCTCCTGGCCATCCACCGCGCCGCTGGCCAGCGCCGGCTGGGCGTCGGCCCAGCTCATCTGCGTGGGGTTGGCGCCCAGCGCCGTGAAGGTGTCGATATACAGCGGCGAGCCCACGACGCGCAGCTTCAGGCCCTTCATGTCGGCCGGCGTCTTGATCTCGTGCTTGGAGTTGCTGAGCTGGCGATAGCCGTTCTCGCCCCAGGCCAGCGGCACCACGCCGGCCTTGTCGATCAGCTTGAAGACTTCCTTGCCGACCTCGCCCTGCACCAGCGCGTCGATGGCGGCATAGTCGGGCATCAGGAAGGGCAGCGAGAACAGGTTGAGCTGCTTGACCTGCGGCGACCAGTTGATGGTCGAGCCCACGGCCATGTCGATCACGCCCTGTCGGATGGCGGTGAATTCACGGGTCTGGTCGCCCTGCACCAGCGAGGTGCCCGGATAGACCTTGATGTTGATGCGGCCGTCGGTGCGCTCGCGCACCAGGTCGGACCAGATCACGGCGCCCTGGCCCCACGGGAAGGTGGTGCCCACCACGATGGACAGCTTGTATTCGGACTTGTAGTTCTGGGCCTGGGCCGGCGCCGCGCCCAGCGCGAAAGCGGCGCAAAGGGCGGCGCCCACGATGTTGCGGAATTTCATCGGTTGTCTCCTCGTGTCGTGCTCGGTTGCTCGAAAATGGCGGGCGAGCCTTCGGCTTCTGCCCTTTCCCCCGTATTCATCAATATCCCAGCCGGTGCGGCAGCCACAGCGCCAGTTGCGGAAAAATCAGCACGGCCACCAGCACCAGGAACATGCCGCCCAGCAGCCAGACCACCCAGCCCACGGTGGACTCCATCGGCACGCGCGCGATGCGGCAGGAAACCATCAGGTTGACCGCCAGGGGCGGCGTGAACTGGCCCAGCGCCACCTTCAGCGTCAGGATGACGCCGAACCAGACCGGATCCCAGCCATAGGCATTGGCGATCGGCATGAGCAGCGGGACGAAAATCAGGAAGATGGAGATGCCGTCGAGGAACATGCCCACGGTCATCAGCAGCACGATGAGCAGCGCCAGCACGCCCCATTCGCCCAGCCCGGAATTGACGATGGCGTGCGTGATGGGGTCGATCACGCTGAGCGTGGACAGGGCCCAGGCGAAGATGCCGGCCAGCGTCACCACCAGCATGATGACGGCCGACAGTTCGGCTGCCTCGCGCAGGATCACGAACAGGTCGCGTATCTTGATGGTGCGGTGGATGCACATGCCCACGAACAGGCCGTAGAACACGGCCACGACCGCGGCTTCGGTGGGGGTGAACCAGCCCATGCGCATGCCGCCGAGGATCAGCACCGGCGCGGCCAGGCCCCAGGACGCCTCGCGCAGGCTGGCCCACAGCGGCGGGCGCGGCAGGTGCGCTTCGCGTGCGCCCATGCCATGGCGGCGCGCCAGCCAGACCGCAGGAATGATGAGCGCGAAGCCGGCCAGGATGCCCGGCACCATGCCCGCGGCGAACAGCGCCGGCACCGAGGCGCCCGGCACCAGCACCGAATAGATGATGAAGGCCACCGATGGCGGGATCAGGATGTCGGTGGCGGCGCCGGCGGCGACCACGGCGGCCGAGTAGGGCGCCGGATAGCCGGCGCGCGACATGGCGGCGATCATCACCGCGCCCACGGCCGCGGCGCATGCCGGGCCCGAGCCGGAAATCCCGCCCAGGAACATCGCCACCGCGATCGACACCAGCGGCAGCATGCCCGGGCCGCGTCCCACCAGGGCCACGGCGAAGTCGACCAGCCGCCTGGCCACGCCCGAGCGGTCGAAGATCGAGCCCACCAGCACGAACATGGGAATCGCCAGCAGCGGGTACTTGGCCAGGCCGGCGTAGAAGTTCTGCGGCACGGCCAGCAGGCCGAACCAGGGCACATCGAGGTTGGACAGCACGATGGCGACCGTGCCGCCCAGGCCCAGCGCCACGCCGACCGGCACGCCGATCAGCATCAGGGTAATGAATACGGCGAACAGCAGCGCCGCGATCATGGCTCGGCCTTGCGCCGGGCGGTCAGGCGGCGCGCGGCGCCAGCCACGCGCAGCGTGATGACGGCCGCCAGCAGCGGCATCCAGACCGAGTACCACCAGGTCGGCACGCCGATGGCGGGCGAGGTTTCCTCGTAGCGGAACTCGTCGTACACCAGCCGGGCCGACAGCACCGTGAGCAGCGCGAAGAAGAACACGACCAGGCCGTGGGCGGTCAGCGCCATCAGGTACTGGCGTCGCGGCGAGCCGTTGTCGGCCAGGATCTCGATGCGGATATGGTGGTTGCGCACGAACGCCATGGACGCGCCGACCATGGTCAGCACGATCAGCAGGAAGACGGAGATCTCCTCGGTCCAGGCGAAGGACTGGTCGGTCAGGTAGCGCACCAGCACGTTCAGGAAGGTGATGATGGCCAGCGCGGCCAGCAGGATGACGGCGAGCCAGTCTTCCAGCGCCAGGGGGACCTTGACGGCGGGATCGGCTTCCGGGGGGATGATGGGTTCGACGGGCTCGTCAGATGCGTCGGGGCGGTGCATTGGAAACAGCGTGGAGCAAAGCGCAGGCAATATGAGAGGCTGCATCCTACCGTCGGCTCGCCATGGCGTTAGTTCGTGTTTTCCCGTGGTGCGGGGCGTTTGCAACATGCTGCATCGCAGCATGCAAGCCGGGCCATCCTGTTTTCGAACACTTTCATCCCGGCTTCGACCCCGGAGAGTCGTCAATATTGCAACGCACAAAATCGAATGGCCGTGAGTGGAATTATTTTGTAACTCCGGCGCGGCAGGGCGGTACGGCGCGGTTTTGCGGCGGGTTATAGGGTTACCACGGGTAAACCCCGGCAAAAAGGTAAAATCATGTTTTGATTCCTCCTTTTTCCTAACGGCGCCCGCATCGTGTCCCTTGTCCAGCATCTGCCCGGTTCCTCCGTCCTTTCCGCTTTCCGTCGCGAGCGCCTGCTGGCGCAACTGAAGAAGGCCGGCCTGCCGGTTGCCGATATCTCCGCGCGCTACGAGCATTTCATCCACACCGAGGGCGCCTTGCCGGCCGAACAGCAGGCGCGCCTGGCGCAACTGCTGGACTACGGCACGCCGGCCGCCGAGGCGCCGGCCAAGAGCCTGGAGCTGCTGGTCATTCCGCGCCTGGGCACGATGTCGCCGTGGGCCAGCAAGGCTACCGATATCGCGCACAACTGTGGCCTGGACGCCGTGCGCCGCATCGAGCGCGGCGTGCGCTATGCGCTGACGCCCGAGCGTGGCCTGCTGGGCGCCAAGTCGTTCGACGCCGACATGCTGGCCCGCGCGGCGGCCTGCCTGCACGACCGCATGACCGAGACCGTGGTCGACGGCACGTTCGACGGCCAGGCGCTGTTCGAGACGCTGGCCGGCAAGCCGATGCGCACCGTGGCGGTGCAGGCCGAGGGTCGCGCCGCGCTGGAGCAGGCCAACGTGGCGCTCGGCCTGGCGTTGTCCGAAGACGAAATCGATTACCTGGCGCAGTCGTTCGGCGACCTGGGCCGCGATCCGACCGACGTCGAACTGATGATGTTCGCGCAGGCCAACAGCGAGCACTGCCGCCACAAGATCTTCAACGCGCAGTGGGTCATCGACGGCCAGGCGCAGTCCAACACCCTGTTCGGCATGATCCGCGCCACCCACAAGGCCCAGCCGGCCGGCACCGTGGTGGCCTACTCGGATAACGCCGCCATCATGGAAGGCGGTCCGGCGCAGCGTTTCCAGGCCGGCGTGCCGGGCGTGGCCGGCGAGGGCGCGCAGGCCGCGCGCTACGTGCGCCGCGACACCACCGTGCACACCCTGATGAAGGTCGAGACGCACAACCACCCGACCGCGATCGCGCCGTTTCCGGGCGCCGCGACCGGCGCCGGCGGCGAAATCCGCGACGAGGGCGCCACCGGCCGAGGCTCCAAGCCCAAGGCCGGCCTGACCGGCTTCACCGTTTCGCACCTGCGCTTCGACGACGCGCTGCAACCGTGGGAGAACGACCACCACGGCCTGCCCGAGCGCATCGCCTCGCCTCTGAACATCATGATCGACGGCCCGATCGGCGGCGCCGCCTTCAACAATGAGTTCGGCCGGCCCAACCTGCTGGGCTATTTCCGCGCCTTCGAACAGACCGCGGGCGGCACGCGCTGGGGCTACCACAAGCCCATCATGATCGCCGGCGGCCTGGGCAGCATCGACGCCGGCCTCACGCACAAGGATGTGATTCCGCCGGGCGCGCTGCTGATCCAGCTGGGCGGCCCGGGGCTGCGCATCGGCATGGGCGGCGGCGCCGCCTCCAGCATCAGCATGGGCAGCAATTCGGCCGAACTGGACTTCGATTCGGTGCAGCGCGGCAACCCCGAGCTGGAGCGCCGCGCGCAGGAGGTCATCGACCGCTGCTGGCAGCAGGGCGAGCACAACCCCATCGTCGCGATCCACGACGTGGGCGCGGGCGGCCTGTCCAACGCCTTTCCCGAACTGGTCAATGACGCCGGCCGCGGCGCGATCTTCGACCTCAAGCGCGTGCCGCTGGAAGAGTCGGGCATGTCGCCGGCCGAGATCTGGAGCAACGAGTCGCAAGAGCGCTACGTGCTGTCGATCCTGCCGCAGGACCTGGAGCGCTTCGACGCCATCGCGCGGCGCGAGCGCTGCCCGTACGCGGTGGTCGGCGTGGCGACCGAAGAGCGCCAGCTGCGCGTGGTCGACGGCGAGGGCCTGCCCGGGCTGGACACGATCCGCGCGCAGGGCGAGAACGAAGTGCGCCCGGTGGACGTGCCCATCGACGTGATCCTGGGCAAGCCGCCGCGCATGACGCGCGACGTGCAGCGCCTGCCCGGCGTGAGCGAACCGCTCGACCTGGCCGGCCTGGACCTGACCGAGGCGGCCTATCGCGTGCTGCGCCACCCGACGGTGGCGAACAAGTCGTTCCTGATCACCATTGGCGACCGCACCGTGGGCGGGCTGTCCAGCCGCGACCAGATGGTCGGCCCGTGGCAGGTGCCGGTGGCCGATTGCGCCGTGACGCTGGCCGATTTCGAAGGCACGCGCGGCGAGGCCATGTCCATGGGCGAGCGCACGCCGCTGGCGATGCTGGACGCGCCCGCTTCCGGCCGCATGGCGGTGGCCGAGGCGCTGACCAACCTGGCGGCCGCCGATGTGGCGCGCCTCGAGGACATCAAGCTGTCGGCCAACTGGATGGCCGCCTGCGGCGTGCCCGGCCAGGATGCCGCGCTGTACGACACCGTGTCGGCGGTCAGCGAGCTGTGCCAGTCGGTCGGATTGTCGATTCCGGTGGGCAAGGACTCGCTGTCGATGAAGACGTCCTGGGACGAGGCGGGCGAACAGCGCCAGGTGGTGGCGCCGGTCTCGCTCATCGTGACGGCGTTCGCGCCGGTGGGCGATGTGCGCGCCAGCCTGACCCCGCAGCTGCGCACCGATGCCGGCGATACGGTGCTGATCCTGATCGACCTGGGCCGCGGCCGGCACCGCATGGCCGGCTCCATCCTGGCGCAAGCCTACAACCAGGTCGGCGAGACGGTGCCCGACATCGACGCGCCCCAGGATCTGCGCGCCTTCTTCGTGACGATCCGCACGCTGGCCGAGGCCGGCACCATCCTGGCCTACCACGACCGCTCGGACGGCGGCCTGTTCGCCACGCTGGCCGAAATGGCGTTCGCCGGGCGCACCGGCGTGTCGGTCAACCTGGACATGCTCACCTTCGATCCGCAGTCGGCCGACTGGGGCGATTACAAGATCCGTCCCGAACAGGTGGCGGTGCAGCGCGAAGAGCTCACCCTCAAGGCGCTGTTCTCGGAAGAGGCCGGCGCGGTCATCCAGGTGCCGGCTTCGCAGCGCGACGCGGTGATGCAAGTGCTGCGCGGCGCCGGCCTGTCCGCGCATTCGCATGTCATCGGCGGCCTGAACGGCGCCGACGAGGTCGAGTTCTACCGCGACGGCCGCAAGGTCTGGAGCCAGCCGCGCGCCGACCTGGGCCGCGCCTGGAGCGAGGTCAGCTACCGCATCATGGCGCGGCGCGACAACCCGGCCTGCGCGCAGGCCGAGCTGGACGTCTGGAACGACACCAAGGACCCGGGCCTGGCCCCGCGCGTGGCGTTCGATCCGCAGGACGACGTGGCCGCTCCGTACATCGGCACCGGCAAGCGGCCGCGCGTGGCCATCCTGCGCGAGCAGGGCTGCAACAGCCAGGTCGAGATGGGCTGGGCGTTCGACACCGCCGGCTTCGAGGCCATCGACGTGCACATGACCGACCTCCTGTCGGGCCGCATCGACCTGGCCGGCATGCAGGGCCTGGTGGCGGTGGGCGGCTTCAGCTATGGCGACGTGCTGGGCGCCGGCGAAGGCTGGGCCCGCACCATCCGCTACAACGACAAGCTGTCGGATCAGTTCGCGGCCTACTTCGCCCGTCCCGACACCTTTGCGCTGGGCGTGTGCAACGGTTGCCAGATGATGGCGGCGCTGGCGCCCATGATCCCGGGCGCCGAACACTGGCCGCGCTTTACCCGCAACCAGTCCGAGAAGTACGAGGCGCGCCTGTCGCTGGTGGAAGTCACGGCGTCGCCGTCGATCTTCTTCGCCGGCATGGAGGGCGCGCGCATACCGGTGGCCGTGGCGCACGGCGAAGGCTACGCCGACTTCTCCCAGCAGGGCGATGCGGCGCGCGCGCTGATGGCGGCCCGCTACATCGACAACCATGGCGCGGCCACCGAAACCTATCCGTTCAACCCCAACGGCAGCCCCGGCGGCCTGACCGCGGTGACGACGGCCGACGGCCGCTTCACGGTCATGATGCCGCACCCCGAACGCGTGACCCGCAACGTCATGATGTCGTGGGCGCCGGCGCAGTGGGGCGAGCGCGATGCCGGCGGCGCGTTCAGCCCCTGGATGCGCATCTTCCGCAACGCGCGCGTCTGGCTGAAGTAAGCCTTTCCCTGCGCTCCCGCCGAACGGCCTTTCGCGAGAAAGGCCGTTTTTTATTGTCCGCTGCTGTCAGCCTTAAATGCATTTGGGAAGGGGGTGTTAGGGAAATGGGTTGATGGTTTGTGGGAGTTGATTGTTTGTGCGCGTGAGTTTTCTTCGTGAGTGTTGAATCGTGGGTGGCGTCTCTATGCTGATGGAGCAACGACGCCGATCAGACCTACACAACGACATCAGGAGACAACATGAACGCGTTTTGCTTTCGTTTGGCTCATAGCGAATGTCGCGCCATGTATGTACCGGTGGCGCCCCGGCGCCGCCCGGCGCGGCGTGGGCGTGGCGGGGCGGGCCGGCGGTTGCGGCGCGTGCTCGCCGCGGCGGGCGTCGCCCTGGCGTGCAGCGCGATGGCGGCGCCGCAACGCTCGCCATCCGGCGTGCCGGTCATCGACATCGTCGCCCCGGACGTCCATGGCCTGTCGCACAATCGGCTGCGCGAACTCGATGTCGGGCCGCCGGGCCTGGTGTTCAACAACAGCCTGAGCGAAGGCCGGTCGCAGCTGGCCGGCTACCTCAATCGCAACCCTGGCCTGCGCCAGGCGGCGACGGCCATCCTGACCGAGATCACGGGGACGCGTCCCAGCCGCCTGCACGGCGCGCTGGAAGTGTTCGGCCGGCGCGCGGACCTGATCGTCGCCAATCCGAACGGTCTCAGCGTCGACGGACTGGTCGCGCTCAACGCCGGCCGGCTCACGCTCAGCACGGGCCGGCCCGCGAAGGAAGGCGGCCGGCTCAGGCTGGACGTGGATGCGGGCCATATCGCGGTCGCGGGCGCGGGCGTGAACACCAGCGGACTGGATTACTTCGACCTCGTGGCGCGTACCGTCAGCCTCGACGGCCCGGTCGCCGCAGGCGCCGGCGCGCGGGCCGCGGCGCTTGCCGTGGTGGCCGGACGCAACCGGTTCGAGCCGGCCAACGGCAGCGTGACGCCGCTGGCCGGCTCGGCCGGCAGGGGCGGTTCCGGTTACGCCATTGATGGCACGGCGGCGGGGGCGATGTACGGCGCGCGCGTCACGCTGTTGTCGAGCGACTCGGGCGTGGGTGTGCGCCAGCGTGGCGCGGTGTCCTCGCCCGGGGCGATCACGGTGTCGTCGCGCGGCGAGATACGCCTGCACGAGGCAACGACGGGCGCAGGGCGCCTGGCCGTCGATGCAGGGGGGGCGGTGGCGGCGACCGCGCTGGCTTCGGGCGGCGCCATGCGTATTGCGGGGGAAGGCGCCGTACAGGTGGGCGCGGCCACCAGTGGCGACGCCTTGTCGCTGCATGCCGGCGGCGCCTTGCAGGCGCAGCGCCTGCAGGCAAGCGGGCCGCTCGATGCGCGGGCGCAAGGCGCCTTGCGCGTGGGGGCGGCGCACAGCGGCGCCGGCCTGCATGTCGGCGCAGGCGGCCCGCTCGAGTCGGGTACGCTGGCAGGCCGCGCCGACGTCCGCATCGATGGGCGCAAGGCCATCGTGGTCGAGTCGCTCGCGTCGCGGGGCCGGATAGCCGTGACGGGGCGCGATGCCGTCAAGGTAGGCGCGGCGGAGAGCCTTGCCGGCATCGCGATCGAGACGGCGGGCCGGGCTGAACTGGGCACCTTGCAAAGCCGCGGCGCGCTCTCGGTGCGGGCAGGCGGGGCCGTGGCGCTGCAAGCCGCCAAGACGGACGGCGCGCTGCGCGTGGATGGCGCGGGCGTGACGCTGGGCACGGGCAGCGCCGGCCAGGCGCGCATCGACAGCAGCGCGTTCGTGCATGTCGGCGCGCTGGCCGCCGTCGGGGCGCAGGCGCGCGGCGGCGGCGTCGAGATCCACGCGCGCGGCGACGTGCGCGTGGGCGAGGGCCGCCCGGGCCAGGGCGTGGCCGCGCGGGGCGACGTCACGATCGACGCGGCCAATGGCGTGCTGTTGTTGCGCAATGACGTCACGGCGGACAACGGCATCGTCACGACAAGCGCCCGTGCCGCGGTGCTCGAGCATGCGGGCCTGCGCAGCGGGATCGCGCCGCGGGCGCGGCTAGTCCGGCCGGACGGGGGCCGGCCCTCCGTCGCGCTGCGGGTCCAGGACGTACTGTTTCTCAATGGCACGCTGCGCGCGCTGGACGAGGCGGGCGCGGTGGTGCCTGGGCGGCATATCGAAGTCGTCGACGGGCGGGTGCGGATCGGCGACGAAATCGCCGAAACCGTGCACGACGAAGAGTCGGTGGTTTCCGACGCGGTCATCGCGGCCAGGAGCGGCGCGGTCCTGGTCGAAGCCGGCACGTTCGTCAACTTCGGCGGCGGCGTGGGCAATGGCGGCAAGCAGGGAGCAGGCAGCGACCTGACGCTCAGGGTGCGCGGCGACGCGAGGAACCAGGGTTACATCTCGGCTGGCCGGCGCGGCGAACTCCGGGTTGGCGCGGCCCTGAAGAACGAGTTCCTGATCGATTCGGCCGGCACGCAGCGTATCGAGGCCCGCCGGATAGAAAACCTCGGCACCATCCAGAGCCTGGGAGGCGAGGCCGGTGCGCCGGGGCTGGTGATCAAGGCGGCGGAGTCGGTCGCGCAGGCGGGCGTCATGGCCGCCGAGCGGGGCGTGGAAATTTCCGGACGGACCGGACAGCGACCGGCGGTGGCCGCGAGCGCGCGTTCGTCCATCGCCGGCGAACGCCTCCTCGCGCAGGCCGCCAGTTGGGACAACCGGGGCAGCCTGGCGCTGGGGCTGGGGGGCATGCGGGCCGAGATCGCGGGCCGGTACGCCGAGCGCGGCGCGGCTTCGCTGGACGGCGAGTACGCCGTGTCGGCGCAAGCCATCGAAATCGCCGGGACGCTGCGCCAGGGCAGGGGAGCGACGGCGCTCGTCGCGCGGCGGGACATGGCACTGGCCGGCACGCTGGGCCTGGCCGGCCCGGTCCGCCTCGAGGCCGGCGGGGCGCTGTCGAACACGGGGACGGCGAGCGCGCGCGACCGTCTCGTCGTCCAGGCCGCGTCGTTCGACAATGCGGCAGGTGGCCTGCTGTCCGCCGGCAGTGTCGACATCACCGTGCGCGCAGCGGCGCGCAACGCCGGCCGCGTTCTGGCCAACCAGGACATCATGCTTGGCGCCGCGTCGTTCCTCAACACCGCGCAGGCGGATGCGCGCGGGAACTTCGCCGCGATGGTCGGCGCGGCGGTGGAAAACCGCGGCAGCCTGAAGGCCGGCGGCGATCTCGCGCTGCGGGCGGCACGGATCGACAACCACGGCGTGACCGCCGCCGGCCACGACGTCGGCTTGCGATCGCCGCAACTGCGCAATGCGGGCCAGGTCGCCGCCGGACACGACATCCGCGTTGTCGAAGGCGGCGAGCTGCGCAATGCGGGCAGGTTCGATGCGCGCAACGATATCGAGCTGGCGGTGGACGACTACGCCAATACGGGCTCGATCCATGCCGATGGCGATGCCACGCTTGCGCTGGCGCGGGGCACGGACCGCGACCTCGTGATCGACACCCCCGATGCCCTGCCCGTCGCGCTGGGCGCTTTGCGCGTCAAGGCCAGGTCGTTGCGCGTCAACACCGAGATCGGCATCCCGGGCGGCCTGGTCGTGCAAACGCAAGGGGATATCGACAACAGGCAGGCCATCGTCGCCGGCGGGAACCTGACGCTGGCCTCGGCGTCCGGGGTGCTGACCAACGCAGCCGGCGCCGTGTTGTGGGCGGGGGCGGACATGGCGCTGCAGGCGCGCCGAATCACCAATGGCAGGGCGGCGTCGATCGAGTCCGGAGGCGGCATGCGGCTGGCGGCGCGGGACACGTTCGTCAACGATCTGGGCAGTGTGCGGGCGGGCGGCGATCTGCGCCTGGATGCCGCGCGTATCGAGAACCGGGCGACGCTGACCGGCCATGTACGGCACGCCGGCGAGAATGCGGTGGGCGGCGGCGGCTATGGTTTCTGGCGCGGCATCGCGCATCTGGACTATCGGCTGCGCTACGGGAACGGGGCAGCGGTGGCGGCGCCGTTCTACGACGTGGCGCTGCAGGCCGGGCAATCGCGTATCGAAAGCGGCGGCGATCTGTACGTGAACCAGGGGCTGGGGCCGGGGCGCAGGGGGCATCTGCGCAATGAAGGCACGATCCAGGCCGTCGGGCATGCCTACATCAGCGGCGATGTGGAGAACCGCTCCCTGTTGCGGGAAATGTCCCTGGCGGATTACCTGCGCACACCGCTGGCGGCCGCAATCGAACTGAAAGTGACCGATAGCCGAGCCGCGTTGACGCCGGCCTACTGGTCATTTCGCACCTTGTACGAGTTGCTCGACTATCTGGTGGGCGAAAACCGCTGGGAGACCATCTGGGGTTTTTACGATACGTATACGGATTGGGCCGCCAATACGTTGAAGAATCTCGACCTGGGCTACCTGAGCCCGCCGCCGCCGCAGGCGCCGCCCGTGCCCGCCAAGCCCGAATTGGCGCTGCCGGACGGGAGCGCGGACTCGCCCGCCGCGCGCCAGGCGTTGGCCGATTACCGCGAGGCGCTGCGCGAATACGAGGCGGCGCGGGCCCAGGCGCGCGCCGCCGAGGCGCATGGCGAGGCGCAACGCCAGGTGCGCGAGATCCTGGCGGCGCGCTACGGCGCGGACAGGCTGGCCGGCCTGGATACGGAAACCGCTGCGCTCGATCGCATCGTCGGCGATTACGCCGCCGCGCTGGCGCGCCTGGGCGATGACGAGCCGGCCAGGGCGCGGGCCTTGCGCAAGCAGTATGAGCAGGCCGTGGACCGCATCCAGCTGGCGCCGGCCAGGCCCGGGCGCGCGTTGCTGGCGCGCGCGCTGTCGGCGGCCTTGGGGGCGGATTGGCGCGCGCAGCCCCACCCCGTGCTGGTGCAGCGCTGGAACGATTTCAAGGCCGGCCGGCGCGGCGCGCCGTTGGCGTTCTACCCTCAGGCGCAGACGGTGCTGGCCGCGGGCAAGGGGGTGACGCTGTCCGACGGGTACCTGCGCAATGGCGAGAATGCCGCGCGCAACCGGGGGCGGCCCGACACGCTGCGCATCGGTGAGCGCAAGGTGGCGACCTCCGGCGGCTCGTTCGATGCGCTGCGCGACCTGGGCCTGGAAACGCGCCTGGATATCGATGGCGCGCTGGAGACGATGCAGGCCAACCGGCATCTGTTCGCGCGCGTCGGGGATCAGCCTGCCGCGTCGGGCGTTGCCGTGCCCGGGCGCATGCCGGCGCCGCGCGGCGACGCGGACCTGCGACACGTACCCCGCAAGCCAGTGGCGCCCGCCGTGGCCTTGCCGAGGCCACTGATCGAAACCCGCATCAAATACATCGATCAGAGCAAATTCTATGGCTCGGGTTACTTCTTCGAGCAGATCGGCTACCAGCCCGATCGCGCCGCGCGGGTGGCGGGCGACAACTATTTCGATACCGCGCTGGTGCGCGAGCAGGTGCGGCGCGCCCTGGGCGGCTACGAAAGCCGTCTGCCCGTGCGCGGTATCGCGTTGGTGGCGCAGTTGATGGAGTCGGCCGGGACGGTCGGCAAGGCGCTGGGCCTGAAAGTGGGTGTCGAACCGACCGCGCAGCAGCTCAGGCAGGCGGATCGCGATTTCGTCTGGTACGTGGACACCATGATCGATGGCC
>Ga0180218_1000302_pt1 | contig 58747 bp, 53 predicted proteins | sample eDN3rd37CKraftBY_FD_151334 | JGI IMG/M metagenome (GOLD analysis project Ga0180218, IMG submission 151334) | Enriched backyard soil microbial communities from Emeryville, California, USA - eDNA 3rd pass 37_C Kraft BY (version 2) (version 2) | ecosystem: Environmental > Terrestrial > Soil >... | reverse complement strand
CCTACCGCAAGCGTTCTCACATTGCGGAGACTCCGTTCGGGCATGCCAAACACAATCTGAGGTTCCGGCGGTTCACCGGGCGGGGACTGGCCCGGGCCCGCGGTGAGTGGAGTTTCCATGCTGCGGTCCACAACATCGGCAAGATCCTCACCAGGGTCGGTGGGGGCGGGTTGCCGGCCGTCGTGTGAAGCGGTGGTCCCGGGGCGGGAGACCCCGCCCCGGGACCGGCGCTGTGGTTCGCGGTCGCGGACCTTCGGCTATTTCGCAACAGCCCGTCAACCGACCGAATGTACCGCTCGCTCGGAAAAAGGAGGGGGTGGATCACCCAGCCGGCCGAATACGCGGGACGACACGGGAGAAACGGTGCGCTAGCCCTTCTTGGCCGCTGCCTTCGCCGACTTCTTGAACTCGCGCACCTCCTGCAGCGACGTCTCGTCGACGACGTCGGCGATGGATCGGCGGGATCCTTCCTGGCCGTAGTCGCCGGCGGCCTCGCGCCAACCTTCCGGCTGCACACCCATCTGCTTGCCGAGAAGTGCCAGGAAAATGCGGGCCTTCTGGTCTCCGTAGCCGGGCAGCGCCTTCAACCGCTTCAGGACCTGTTTGCCGTCCGGATCTCCCGACGTCCAGATGGCCGCCGCATCGCCGTCGTATTCGTCGACGATCGCCGCGCACAGGGCCTGGATCCGCTGCGCCATCGACTTCGGGAACCGGTGCACGGCCGGGGGTTGCGCGCAGACGGCGACGAAGTCGTCGGGATCGGCTTCCGCGATTGCGTGCACATCGAGTCCGCCGAGCCGGTCGGCGAGCTTCTTCGGGCCGGCGAAGGCCGTCTCCATCGGGACCTGCTGGTCGAGGAGCATGCCTATGAGCAGTGCCAGCGGGTCGGAGGCGAGCAGTGCGTCGGCGTCCGTGTCCCCGACCAGCTTCAGCGTCGATGCCATGGGTTGATCATGCCTTGCCCGTCATCGCCGTCGCCACAGGACGACGCCGGAGATCGCCACGACCGTGAGCCCCAGCGGACAACACGGCACGTCCTGTGGATAAGGCCCATCCGAGATGTTCTGTGAGGTCACAGCGCTGCGCCGGGGAGTTGTCCACGTACCGTCCACCGTCGGTCCACGGGTTCTCCACAGATTTGTCCACAGCCTGGGCACAACTCGCTCGAAACGGACGGACACCCGGAAAAGCAACCGCCGCCGCACCCGGTTCGGGTGCGACGGCGGAAGGAAGCCGGTGGCTCGCTCAGCCGGCGAGGGCCTTCTCCGTGGCGGCGAGCAGCACGCACGTGGCGACGCCGTCCATGGCCTTGGCCAGTTCGTCGAGCGACGGGAAGCTCGGCGCGAGCCGGATGTTCTTGTCGTCGGGGTCGTTCTTGTAGGGGAACGCCGATCCGGCGCCGGTCAGCGCGATGCCGGCGTCCTTCGCCAGCGCGATGACGCGCTTCGCGGTGCCCTCGACGACGTCGAGGCTGATGAAGTAGCCGCCCTTGGGTTCGGTCCAGGACGCGACCTTCGACGCGCCGAGACGATCCTCGAGGATGCGCAGCACCAGCGCGAACTTCGGCGCGAGGATCTCGCGATGCTTGGCCATGTGGGCACGCACGCCCTCGGCGTCGCCGAAGAACCGCAGGTGCCGCAGCTGGTTGATCTTGTCCGGGCCGATCGTCTTGATGCCCAGGAACTTCTGGTACCAGGCCAGGTTGGCGGCGGAGGCCCCGAAGAAGCTGACACCCGATCCGGCGAAGGTGATCTTCGAGGTCGAGGCGAGCGCGAAGATCCGGTCCGGGTTCCCGGCCTCGGCGGCGAGGCCGAGGATGTCGATGGCCGGCGCGCAGTCCTCGACGAGGGGGTGCACCGCGTAGGCATTGTCCCAGAAGATCCGGAAGTCGGGAGCCGCGGTGGGCATCGACACCAGCGCGCGGGCGACGTCCAGGGAGTAGACGGCACCGGTCGGGTTCGAGTACGTCGGTACCGTCCACATGCCCTTGATCTGCGGATCCGCGGCGACCAGCTCGGCGATGAGGTGGGTGTCCGGACCGTCGTCACGCAGCGGCACCGGGATCATCTCGATGCCGTAGGACTCGGTGATCGCGAAGTGACGGTCGTAGCCGGGGGCCGGGCACAGGAACTTGACGACCGGTTCCTGCGACCACGGACGCGGCGAACCGACGGTGCCGTGCAGCAGCGACGCGACGATCAGGTCGTGCATGATCTCGAGGCTCGCGTTGTTACCGGCCATGAGGTTCTCGACGGGGATGTTCAGCAGCTCGGCGAAGATCGCGCGCAGCTCCGGCAGGCCGGTGAGGCCGCCGTAGTTGCGGCAGTCGGTGCCGCTTCCGTCGCGGTAGTCGCCCTCGCCCGGCAGCGACAGCAGCTCTGCGGAGAGGTCGAGCTGTTCGGGGGACGGCTTGCCGCGGGTCAGGTCCAGCGTGAGCTTTTCGGTCTTCAGCCGGTCGTAATTGGCGGACTGGCGCTCGTGCTCTGCAACGAGTTCCTCATGGCTCATCAACCCGATCTGGGTTTGGACAGGCATGCGGAAGAACCTTTCACCGTGCACGGCGACACGGGCATCGGCGGAGACTAAGGGGACCCCGCGCACCCGGCAGAGCCCGTTGACCCTTGCTGCCTTCCGGCCCTGGGGGAGTTCACAGGATGCGCGCCGCGCGGGATCCATCGGCAAGTGTAGAGGACATGCCACCCAGGCGTGGAATCGCCCCGGCGCGACCCCGAGAAAAGTCACCGCCACCTGCTCGTTTGGCAAGAATCGCGGAGTGTTCGGTATGCTTCCCCACGGAGGATTCGCCTAGTGGCCTATGGCGCTCGCCTGGAACGCGGGTTGGGTTAACGCCCTCAGGGGTTCAAATCCCCTATCCTCCGCCACGGGAAACGCCCGTGACCGGCAGAAATGCAGGTCACGGGCGTTTTCTTCCTCGCGGTGCACCGCGGGTCAGTGCTCTGCGCGCGGCACCAGCCGCAGCCCGCCGGCCGGTGCCGGTGCCGAAGCAAGCTGCTCACCGATCTCGCGGGCCGCCTCGATCTGCGCCCTCGTCGCCCGCAGCTGGCGACGGAACACCTCCTGACGGCGGCCGTCCTCGAGGACCAGGGCGATGCACCACAGACCGAGCCACGATGTCCTCGGTGCCCCCTCGGGGGTCGCCTCCGACAGGCGGCGGCCCCGATAGCGGTCGAGAAACTGCACCGTCGCCGCGTTCACATCGATGTCGAGGGCGATCGACAGCGCGAGCATCGCGTCGTCGGAGGGCTGCCAGTCCTCGGGCAGAACAGGGTCGTCGACCGGACCGCCGGTGGTCAGGTGAAGGCGCGGCTCAGGCTCCATACAGTCATGGTCGCTGCCTCCGGCCTCCCGGAGGGCCCGGACACGCCGGGTCGACCGTCCCACCTCGAAGAACCCGACGCTCGCAATCGTGCCGCGGATCGGGAACGATGACGCCGTGCCGTCGACCTCCCGATTCCTGCCCTGGATCCTCGCGTTGGCCACCGGCGTGGTCGTCACCGACCAGCTCAGCAAGTGGTGGGCGGAATCGACCCTGCCCCGGGGCGTCTCGACGCCCGTCGTCGGCGAATTCCTCGAGTGGCGGCTCGTCTACAACCCCGGCGCGGCATTCGGGCTCGGCGCCGACTCCACCTGGGTACTGACCGTGGTCGCGGGCGTCGCCGTCGTCGCCCTCACCGTGCTGGCGGCGCGAACCCTCTCTCCCGCATGGGCGCTCGGCGTCGGCGCGCTGCTCGGCGGCGTCACGAGCCACCTGGGTGATCGCCTGCTTCGCGCACCCGGGTTCGCTCGCGGGCACGTCGTCGACTTCATCGCCTACAACAAGTGGTTCGTCGGCAATGTCGCCGACATCGCCATCGTCGGCGGCGCGGCCTTCCTGACGGTCCTGACCCTGCTGGGCATGCAGGCACGTCCGGCAGCCGTCTCCGCGGGCTGATCTCGCGGAAACTGCTCTGCCACAGCAGTTCCGGCTACTCGCAGGCAACCCCGTCGCGGTCGCCGTCCATCTCCGGGCGGTAGCCGGGTTGTCCGGCATACAGCGGTGCCGCTCCGGCCGCGCGGGCCGCGGCACAGTTCGCGAAGTACACACCGGTCGACGCCGGGACGGAAGGCTCGGGAGTCTGCGTCGCAACCGGTTCGGATGCCGCGGCTCCGTCGCACTCGGACAGCACCCGCGCGATCGCGTCGTGTTCGGCCTGCGTCACCCACAGCCCGTACGCCGCCTTCACCTGGACCTGCCGTGCCACATAGGTGCACCGATACGCGCGGTTCGGCGGCAGCCAGGTGGCGGCATCACCGTCGCTCTTCTTCTGGTTCGTCGGGCCGTCGACTGCCTGGAGGTTGCGCGGATCGTTCGCGAAGTCCACGCGGGTCTGCGCGTCGAGTTGCTGCGCGCCCTTCTGCCAGGCGTCCGACAACGCGACGACATGGTCGATCTGCACGGCCTCCGACGTTCCCTGGCCGCGGGTGAACGGGATCGTCGTGCCGGTGTAGGCATCGTGCAGGGTGCCCGACAGGACGACGCAGTCGCGGGTACCCGGCTTGAACTCGATGTCGACGAGGTCGCGGCGCAGGATGTCGTTGCGAGTGTCGCAGCCGTTGTGGCCGCCGTCGACGTCGACGTCGTCGCTCCACGCCTGCCCGAACAGCTCGCGGTCGTAACCACTCTTCGGAGCGCGGCCCTTGATCGGCAGTTGCGCCAGGACCGCCAGCGCCGCCGTCGCCTCGGACGTGGAGGCTCCGCTCGGCTGCGGTTCGGAGCCGGTGGGTGCGGCGGCGGCCGTGACCGGCGCCGATCGGGAAACGGTCGCAGTCGTGGGGTCTGCGGTCACGCCGCATCCCGTGAGGGTTGCAATCGCGGCGACGGCAGCAACGAGCCGGCCGCCCCGGTTGAAGGTCGCCGATCGGCCGGTCACTCGAAATACTCCTGGTCGGGATGGATCCGTGGACTGTCGCCCGACCACACTGCCTCGTTGCACGAGGTAAGCAAAATCGGAGACGTGGCGCGTCGCACACCCACCGAATGATTAGCATTTGGGGAGTGGTCGGATACGACAGGAAACTCCAGGGTTTGGCAATCGCCCTGTCCTCCCTCGCGGGATTCGTCGACGCCCTCGGTTTCGTCACGCTCGGCGGGGTGTTCGTCTCCTTCATGAGCGGTAACTCCACCCGCATGTCCGTGGGTATCGCCGACGGACACTGGTCGCAGGCCGCACTCGTCGCGGGGATCCTCGGGTTGTTCGTCGCGGGCGTCGTACTCGGCGGCGTCGTCGCGGAGATCACCGGCCCGGATCGCCGCAGCCGCAAGTTCGCGGTCCTGGCGACGGTGTCCGCCCTGTTGTTCGCCGGCGCGGTCGCGGCGGCGCTCGACTGGACGCCGGTGGCGATCATCGCGATGACCCTGGCGATGGGCGCCGAGAACAACGTGTTCCGGCGCGACGGCGAAACCAGCGTGGCGCTGACCTACATGACGGGCGCGCTGGTCAAGATCGGCCAGCGCGTCGCCGCGGCGATGTTCGGGGGACCCCGATGGTCCTTCCTGCCCTATCTCGGGCTGTGGGCCGGGCTTGTGGGAGGTGCCGTGCTCGGTGCACTCGCCCACCGCGCCCTCGGTCTGCACGCGCTGTGGATCGCGACGGCGGCCGCGGGGGTGCTCACCGTTGCGGTGAGATACCTCCCCTACAAGCCCGCTACCCGGCCGATGTGAACCGTCCGCTCAGACCGAGAGCAACCGCTGGAAGAAGTCGCGGTAGCGCTTCAACGCGAGCCGGAGATCTTCGGTGGACGCTTCGTCGCCTCGGGCCCACTGCTCCTCGAGCCGCGACCGCGCGTCCGCGAAGCCGCTCGTGAGCCGCTCGACGACATCGGACACCAGACCGTCCGCCTTCCGGACACACTCCCGGGGATCGTCGACGAAACCGGCCTGGACCTCGTCCCAGCGCGACCTGAGTCCCGACAACTCCTCCTGCCCGAAAAGTTCGTCGCGAGAGTCCGATTCGGGCGCCGCGGAGGTCCTCTCGGCTTGCGCGGTCGGCGTACCGACATCGCCGGCCGACCCGAGATCACCGGCCGGCGGAGCAGCACTCTCGGTCCTCGCGGCCGTCTCTCCCGTCGACACGCGGGTGTCCGCCGGTACTCCGGCGTCCGCCGGTACTGCGCTTTCCCCGGTCGTCGGGTCGGTGCGGTAGGTCGACGATCCGGCTGCCTCGGTCGATGGTGCTACTCCCCCGGTCGTTTCGGTGCTGCCGGGATGCGGATCCTGGGTGGTCATGCGCGCGCCTCCTTCGGGTTGCCCTGCTCGTTGTCCCGCGCGAGGAGCGATTCGAAGAGCGTTCGATAGTGCACGAATGCCTCGCGCTGGTCCTCCGTGCGGACAGTGCCGTTCTGCTGCGTCAGGTAGATGCCGTGCGCAGCGCGATAGTTCTCGACGACCGTCGGGTGATCGACCGAGATGTCGGCCGCGCGCCGGTCGAAGTCGTCGACCGGGTAGCCGCGCTCGCGCATGACCTCGGTGACGAGCCGGTCCGCGGCGCCGACCGTACCCGAGGGATCGTCGATGAACGCGGTCTGCACCGTCCGCCAGGTCTCCTGGTACCTCTCGCACGCTTCGGGCGAGAGCGCCACGATGTCGAGTGCCTCCCGTTTCTTCTCGCGGGCCGCGAGCTCGTTCTCGGCGGCACGTCGTTCGCCGACCTCGTCGACGGTCCGCTCGTACTCGGGCCCGAACCGCTCCTTCAGGTGCTCCGTCCGCGTGCGGCCGCGCGCGGCACGCGCGGCGACAATCGCGGCGACGACGGCGACCACGGCGATCGCCGCGAGCACCCCGATCAGGATCCATCCCCACACAGGCATCTCGTCGACCTCCTCGTCCCCGAGCGGATACCCGAAAGGCGGTGGCGGAAACGTGATGGGTCGACCTTGTTTCGGCACGACGTCCCGCAGGGATCGATCCGACGCGGGAACGGTTCGGACGGAACGGTTTACGGCTTCATTTGACCGAATCCATTACACGGGTGGGAAATTCGACGCGGGTGAACCACCACGCGACCCGGCCCGCGCGGTGACTTCGTGGCGAGATCAATTCGGCGTGGTCACCTTCTGGCCGGTGGGGTCGAGAACCCACCACACGCCGTCGTCTCCCTGGCCTTTGACCTCGCCGGGGGCGGTGTCGTCGACGAAGAAGTAGATCGGCCATCCGTTCACAGTTATCTGTTGCTTGCCGTCCGGTCCGGGAATCGTGCCGATCTGCCCGCCGACGCCCTCGACCTGCGGGGTGGTCGTGTCGGTGAGGACCGGCGGCCACTCGACGAGGCACTGTCCGGTGCAGGAGCTCGTGCCGGAACCGGGGGTGTCCTGGTCGAAGATGTAGACGGTCATCCCGCTGCCGTCGACGATGATGTCGCCGAGTTCGGACCCTGCGACCGCGAGTGCCGCCCCCGCAGCGCCCGCAGGTGGCGGGGAGGCGCCTTCCGTCGTACGGGTCTGTTCGGTGGTGTGCGTGGTCCCGTGGTCGTAGGCCCCGCTGTCGGTGTCCTTGTCGCCGTTGTCGGAGCAACCGGCCAGTACCAGGACGGCTGCGACGGCCACCGGCGTCGCGGCGCGCACAACTCTTCTCCGCACGAATCTGTTCATAGGAATCGGGTCCTTCTTCCAGTCGGTGCCCGTACCTGCGTACCGCAAGGCAGGGCCGGAATCTGCCGGACGCACCCCTCCGCCGACCTCGACAAACACTGTTGTGGGTCCGTTCGATTCTCTCACCGGGAAGGGTCACATCGGGGCGGATCGGGCCGACTGCAAGGAGATTTCGCCCTGGCGACAGCGCGGTCGGCGGCCGCCGGCTTCCTGCTGAACGCTGTGCCTCAGGCGGTGACACCCGTTGTCAGAATGGAGGCGAGTTCGCGGTAGGCGCTCGCATCGTCGAGCCCGGTGGCGGCACGGACGCGGCCCTGCTGGATGCGCACCATCATCGTCGCAGCGAGGTCGGCGGCGAAGGCCGCGTTCACTCCTCGGAAGTCGCCGGTGGCGACGCCCTCGGTGATCAGTTCCTGGACGCGGCGGGCAGCGATCCGGGTATTGCGCTCGTACACCTCGCGGGCCGGGGCGAAGGCGTCGAGGTCGTTCATGAACTGCTCCGAGGCTGCGGCGAGCGCCTCACCGACGGCCGTGAGATATGCGGCGATGCGATCCGCGGCGCCTGCGGCGGCGACCTTGGCCTCGACCTGTTCGGTCGCCCTTTTGAAGAAGTGCACCGTCGCCGCCGTGACCAGCTGTTCCTTGCTGCCGGCGAGGGTGTAGAGGGTGGACTTGGAACATTGGAGGCGCGCAGCGATCGCATCGAGCGTCAGATGCGCGAAGCCCTCCGCGAGGAACAGCTCCACCAGCCCGTCGAACAGTTCGGTGCGACGAGCGGTGGCGAAGGACGAGCGGGAATCCATACGAGCGATAGTACTGGGGGACTGATTGCAGTACTCTCCTGTCGGCAGTACTGTGAAGCGGAACCCAGTACTACTTTCCGTATTCCCCTACTACTTTCCGTATTCCCCGAGGAGAATCCTGTGGCCGTCGACCGTCTCTTGCCCACCGACGAGGCCCGTGACCTCATCCAGCTCACCCGCGACGTGGCCGACAAGGTGCTGGCCCCGATCGTCGACGAGCACGAGAAGACGGAGACCTATCCCGAGGGCGTCTTCGCCACCCTCGGCGAGGCCGGGCTGCTGAGCCTGCCGTACCCCGAGGAGTGGGGTGGCGGTGGCCAGCCCTACGAGGTGTACCTGCAGGTTCTCGAGGAACTCGCCGCCCGCTGGGCCGCGGTCGCCGTCGCGGTCAGCGTCCACAGCCTCGCCTGCCACCCGTTGATGGCCTTCGGCACCGACGAGCAGAAGCAGAAGTGGCTGCCGGACATGCTCGGCGGCAACACCATCGGCGCCTACAGCCTGTCCGAACCGCAGGCCGGTTCCGACGCGGCCGCACTCGCCTGCAAGGCCACCGCCACCGAGGGCGGGTACCGCATCACCGGCTCGAAGGCGTGGATCACCCACGGCGGCATCGCCGACTTCTACAACCTGTTCGCCCGCACCGGCGAAGGCTCCAAGGGCATCTCGTGCTTCCTCGTCCCCAAGGGCACCGAGGGACTGACCTTCGGCAAGCCCGAGGAGAAGATGGGCCTGCACGCCGTCCCCACCACCTCGGCGCACTACGACGACGCGTTCGTTCCGGAGGAGCGCCGCCTCGGCGCCGAAGGACAGGGTCTGCAGATCGCCTTCAGCGCCCTCGACTCCGGTCGCCTCGGCATCGCCGCCGTCGCGGTCGGGCTCGCGCAGGCCGCGCTCGACGAAGCCGTTGCCTACGCCCAGGAGCGGACGGCGTTCGGCCGCAAGATCATCGACCACCAGGGTCTCGGCTTCCTGCTCGCCGACATGGCCGCCGCGGTCGACTCGGCCCGTGCCACCTACATCGACGCGGCCCGGCGCCGCGACGCGGGCCTGCCGTACTCGCGCAACGCCTCGGTCGCCAAGCTCGTCGCCACCGACGCGGCGATGAAGGTCACCACCGACGCCGTCCAGGTCCTCGGCGGCTACGGCTACACCCGTGACTTCCGCGTCGAGCGGTACATGCGGGAAGCCAAGATCACCCAGATCTTCGAGGGCACCAACCAGATTCAGCGACTGGTCATCAGCCGTCACCTGGCCGGCTGACCCGCCACCTCTCCCCACTGCCCTACTGCCCTACTGCCCTACTGCCGAAAGCTCACTCATGACCACCTCTGTGATCGTCGCCGGCGCCCGCACCCCCATGGGACGGCTGCTGGGCTCGTTGAAGGACTTCTCCGGCTCGGACCTCGGCGCCGTCGCCATCAAGGGCGCACTCGACAAGGCCCACGTATCCCCCGACCAGGTCGACTACGTCATCATGGGCCAGGTCCTCACCGCCGGGGCCGGCCAGATCCCCGCCCGCCAGGCCGCCGCCAAGGCCGGCATCCCGATGGACGTCCCGGCCCTGACCATCAACAAGGTCTGCCTGTCCGGGCTGACTGCGATCGCGATGGCCGACCAGCTCATCCGCGCAGGCGAATTCGACATCGTCGTCGCCGGTGGGCAGGAATCGATGAGCCAGGCACCGCACCTGCTCGAGAAGAGCCGCACCGGATTCAAGTACGGCGATGTCACGATGCGCGACCACATGGCGCACGACGGGCTCTACGACGTCTTCACCGATCAGGGCATGGGCAACCTCACCGAGTACGCCAACATCGACGAGCGGGCCGTGTCCCGCGAGGAGCAGGACGCGTTCTCCGCGGCGTCGCATCAGAACGCGGCCCGCGCCTGGAAGGACGGCCTGTTCGACGACGAGGTCGTGCCGGTGCCGATCCCCCAGCGCAAGGGCGACCCCGTCCTGTTCACCGCGGACGAGGGCATCCGCCCGGACACCACCGCCGAATCGCTCGCCAAGCTGCCGCCCGCGTTCCTGAAGGACGGCACGGTCACCGCCGGGTCGGCCTCGCAGATTTCCGACGGTGCCGCCGCCGTCGTCGTGATGAGCAAGGCCAAGGCCGAGGAACTCGGACTGTCCTGGATCGCCGAGATCGGCGCGCACGGCGTGGTGGCCGGCCCCGATTCGACCCTGCAGTCGCAGCCCTCGCGGGCCATCGCGAAGGCCTGCGAGCGTGAGGGTATCGCCCCGACCGACCTCGATCTCGTCGAGATCAACGAGGCATTCGCCGCGGTCGGCATCGCATCGGCCCGCGAACTCGGCCTCGACCGGACGCGGATCAACGTCAACGGTGGCGCCATCGCGCTCGGCCACCCTCTCGGGATGTCCGGGGCGCGCATCGTGCTGCACCTCGCGCTCGAACTCGGCCGCCGCGGCGGTGGTACCGGTGTCGCCGCGCTCTGCGGTGGTGGCGGTCAGGGCGACGCACTCGTCCTGCGCGTGCCGTGAGCTGAGCGCCCTGTCCCTTCCGGTTGCGAGAACCCCGTGACCGTCCCCCCGACCAGGAGAATTTCATGAACATCGACGGAGCCGTCGCAATCGTCACCGGTGGTGCCTCGGGCCTCGGCAACGCCACCGCCCGGGCCCTGCACGAACGCGGAGCCCAGGTGGTGCTGATCGATCTGCCGAGCTCGCGCGGCACCGACGCGGCAGCGGCCATCGGTGAGGGCGCGCACTTCGTCGCCGCCGACGTCACCTCCCCCGACGAGGTCACCGCAGCCGTCGATTTCGCTGCCGGTCTCGGTGATCTGCGGGTCGCGGTCAACTGCGCGGGTGTCGCCACGCCCGGAAAGGTCCTCGGCCGCAACGGGGCCCTTCCCCTCGAGGAGTTCGAACGCGTCGTCCGCATCAACCTCGTCGGCACGTTCAACGTGATCCGGCTGGCCGCGGAGAAGATCGCCGCGACCGATCCGATCGACGGCGAGCGCGGCGTCATCGTCGACACCGCCTCGGTCGCCGCCTTCGACGGGCAGATCGGTCAGCCCGCCTACGCCGCGTCGAAGGGTGGGGTCGCGGCCCTGACTCTGCCGCTGGCCCGCGAGTTTGCCCGGCATCTCATCCGGGTCGTGACGATCGCGCCCGGAATCTTCGAGACCCCGATGATGGCCGGTCTCCCCGAGGAAGCGCAGCGCTCACTCGGCGAGCAGGTTCCGCATCCCTCGCGTCTCGGTAAGGCCGACGAGTACGCGGCACTGGCCGCCCACATCATCGACAACCCGATGCTCAACGGCGAGACGATCCGCCTCGACGGCGCCATCCGTATGGCACCGCGCTGACCGCTGTATCCGATCGCGCCGTTGCCGGCCACGGACCGTAGGTAGCGGCACCGACAGCTGCCTACGGTTCCTCGGCCGGCACGTCGGCGAGCGAGTTACCGCCTCGGATCGCGGGGCTTCGACCACAATCGAGGCCATGACGAACGCAGCGTCCCCCGCCGACCACTACCGCGACCTCGCCGCCAAGTTCACCGCCACCGTCGAAGCGGTCCCCACCGACCGGTGGAGCTCACCGTCTCCGTGCGACGGCTGGACCGCTCGCGACGTGGTGCAGCACGTCGTCGAGACCCAGCGCGACATCGTCACCAAGGTCGGCCTCGAGCTGCCGTCCGAACCGTCACCGGAAGCGGATCCGGTCGGGGCGTGGATCGCGACCCGCGACGCGATGCAGGAGATCCTCGACGATCCGGCTCGCGGAAACCTCGAGTACGAAGGCTATTTCGGGCGGACGTCCCTCGCCGCGACCGTCGACCGGTTCTACACCTTCGATCTGGTGGTGCACGGGTGGGACCTGGCGCGTGCGACGGGCCTCGACGAAACCATCGCCGACGCCGACCTCGATTTCGTCGAGTCCGCGGCGACCGCGATGGGGGAATCGATCCGCATGGCGGGTGTGTGCGGTCCGGCCGTCGATGTGCCCGAGGGCGCCGACCGCACCACCCGGGTCCTCGGATACCTGGGCCGACAGGCCTGAGCGTCGCATACCGGCGTCGTGCCTGGTCGTCGTGGTGCCGGTCGGTCTCCGGTAGGCGGTACCCATACCGTCGTATGTCCGATTGATGCAGGTACGGTGCATCCATGCGCGCCCGTCCGTACGCCACCACGAACCCCAACCGCCTCGCCGCTGCCCTGCTCCAGGTCGCGGCACGCAGCGGCTTGGACTCGGCGAGCGTGCGCGAGGTCGCGAGTGAGGCCGGGGTCTCCATCGGCGCGGTGCAGCATCATTTCCCGACGAAGGACGCGATGCTCGCGTTCGCTTTCCGGGCGCTCGCCGACCGGGTCCTGGCCCGGCTGAGCAGCACCGATCCCGACATCGACCCGTCCCGCACCTTGTTCGCGGCTCTGAGCCAGTTGCTGCCGCTCGACGAACAGCGAGCCAGCGAAGCGCAGGTCATGGCGGCCTTCACGGTCCGCGCGGTCACGTCGCCGCCGCTCGGGGCAATCCGCCACGCGACGCTGTTCACGATGCGCACGGGAGTGTCCGCCGTATTGATCCGGATGGGCATCCCGGAGCCGGAGACACGGGCGACGCTGCTGCTCGCCGCCGTCAACGGTCTCGCTCTCGACGCGATCGCGTGCCCGGCGCTGTATCCGCCGGAGTTCCTCACCCACTCCCTGCACACCCAGATTCAGCTGGCCCTCGCCGACGACTGATGCGACCATCATTCGGTCTGCCCGAGTGAATGATCCCGTCACCCGGAACGAGGGGCTCCGCGATGACCGAGGTTTCACCTTCCCCACGCGCGGAACAGCGCTGGACCGCCTCGGCGTTCGTGCTCGTGTCGATGGCCGTGCCGTTCCTGCTTCCCGCGCACTACTCGCCGGGTACCACGTGGTTGCTTCCTGTCATCGAGGGATCGGTTCTCGTCGCGCTCGTCATCGTCGATCCCGGTCGGATCGACCGCCCGGGCAGATGGGTGCGGGCGCTGTCCGTCGCCCTGGTGGTCGTGATCGCGGCGGGGGCGGCGTGGAGTGCGGCGCGGCTGGTGTGGGATCTGCTGCACAGCTCACCGACCGCCACGGTCGCGATCGACCTGCTGCTGTCCGGTGCGCTGGTGTGGATGCAGACCGTCCTGGCATTCGGCTTCCTGTACTGGGAACTCGACGGTGGTGGTGCCGTGAACCGGCACCTGCGGCCCCGGGCCCATCCCGACCTGGCGTTCCCCCAGCAGCTCGAGCCCGAACTCGCGCCGCCGGGGTGGCGGCCCGTCTTCGCCGACTACCTGTTCCTCGCCCTGATCAACGCCACCACGTTCGGCCCCGCCGACGTCCTTCCCCTGGCTCGGTGGGCGAAGCTGACCATGGCCGTGCAGTCCCTGCTGTCGCTGGTGATCCTCGGTCTCGTCGTGGCGAATGCGGTGAACCTCCTCTGACGGTGTTGCGTTGTGGCGGTCCCGACCGCCACAAAGGCACACGGGCGGCGGAGCCGCACTCAGGCACACGGGCGGCGGAGCCGCACCCGGATAGGGTGCAGGAATGTTCTATTCGGAGGCCGAGGCACCGGTGGGAGCCGGGCGGTTCGCGCCGAGCCCCTCCGGCGACCTGCACATGGGAAACCTGCGGACCGCCGTGCTCGCATGGTTGTTCGCCCGCAGCACCGGACGCCGGTTCCTGGTGCGCGTCGAGGATCTCGATCGGGTCCGGCCCGGCGCGGAGCACGCTCAGCTCGCGGACCTGGCGGCACTCGGCATCGACTGGGACGCCGAGGTCGTCCACCAGTCGCGGCGGCTTCGTCTGTACGAGGAGGCGATCGACCGGCTCACCCGGGCCGGGCTGACCTACGAGTGTTTCTGCACCCGACGCGAGATCCAGCAAGCCACCTCCGCACCGCACGCGCCGGCCGGTGCCTATCCGGGCACCTGCCGCAGGTTGTCGAGTGCCGAACGGGCCGAGAAGATGGCGTCGGGCCGCCCGCCGGCCGTGCGGTTGCGGGCCGGAACGGACTTCTTCACGGTGCACGACGTGCTGCACGGCGATTTCACCGGAATCGTCGACGATCTCGTGCTGCGACGCGGCGACGGGACCCCCGCCTACAACCTGGCGGTCGTCGTCGACGACGCCGCGCAGGGCATCGATCAGGTCGTGCGCGGCGACGACCTGCTCTCCTCCGCACCCCGTCAGGCGTATCTGGCTGGGCTGCTCGATCTTCCGGCGCCGGTGTACGCGCACGTCCCGCTCGCTCTCAACGCGGAGGGCAAGAGGCTGGCCAAGCGCGACGGCGCCGTGACCCTCGCCGATCAACGCGCCCTCGGGCACACTCCCGCGGATGTGCTGGGCCGGATCGCCGTGTCCCTCCGCCTGGCCGATCCCGGGGAGCCGGTGACGCTGCCGCTGCTGCTCGACCGCTGGAACCCGGCGCTGCTGCCCCGGCATCCGTGGGTGTTCGAGATCGAGCCCGTCCGGCCCGACGAAGCCGGGATCGCCGGACAAAGTTGATCATGCTGCGCGACGACCGAATCGGACGTAGTGTGCGGAATTGACTTGACGCTCAGCCGCCTCGAGAGGACGAGCCATGACGACCGGCGGTTACGACCCGAACCAGGACCCGTACAAACAAGGCAACAGCCCCCGGAACCCGGATCCGAACAATCCGCAGGGTGGCTACCCGCCACCACCGTCCGGCGGTTATCCGCCACCGCAGGGCAACTACCCACCGCCCGGGAACTACCCTCCGCCCCAGGGCAACTACCCGCCCCCGCCAGGGAACTACCCCCCGCCGTCAGGGAACTATCCCCCGCAGGGCAATTACCCGCCGCAGGGGAACTACCCCCCGCCCCCGGGTAACTACCCGCCCCCGCCGGGGAACTTCTCGTCGCAGTCTCCCGGCTACTCCCCCGTCCCGACGCAGCTGAGCGTGGGCGACGCGATCTCGTACGGATGGTCGAAGTTCAGCGCGAACGCCGGGGTGTGGATCGGTTTCATGATCGTGGCCCTCGTCATCCAGGGTGTGATCAACCTCATCTTCGGCGGTTTCAACACCGACGGTGACTTCACGCTGTGGCGCGCGATCGGCACGATCGTGAGCGCGATCGTCGGTTACCTCATCCAGGCCGCGTACGTCCGCGGTGCGCTGCACGAGATCGACGGCAACAAGCCTGCGTTCGGCTCGTTCTTCCAGTTCACCAACGTCGCCGCGGTGATCATCGCGGGCGTGCTCGTCGGCCTCGCGACGGTCATCGGGTTCGTGCTCCTGATCATTCCCGGCCTGATCGTCATGTTCCTGACCTGGTGGACGCTGCCGTTCGTCATCGACAAGAACCAGGATGCGATCACCGCGATCAAGTCCAGCATCCAAGCGATCTCCTCCAACGTGGGGACCTTGCTGTTGCTTGCGCTGGCCGTGGTGGGACTCAACATCGTCGGCGCACTGCTGTGCGGGCTGGGTCTGTTCGTCAGTGTTCCCGTGACGCTCATCGCCTCGACCTATGCGTACCGAGTGACCATTGGGGGTCCTGTGGCACCCTGATCGGGCAGCGTGCGGACATTTCGACCATATCGACGAGTGCTGCACGGGCGATGTACCGTGCAGCATCCGCACGCCCGACGACAAGGGAGAGACATGACCACCGGGGGATATCCGCCTCAGTCCGATCCACACAGTTCGGGGGCATACCCCGCACCTCAGTACGGCGGACCGCAGGCATCCGGGCAACCGGCCGACTACACCACGCACTTCCCGAACCCGATCACCTCGGGCTACGAGCCGCCCCAGCAGAATCCCCCGCAGTACGGTGCACCGGTCGGTGGCCCGCAGTACGGCGCCCCGCAGTACGGCGGTCAGCAGTACGGCGGTCAGCAGTACGGTGGCCAGACCTCGACGCCGCAGTACACCGCCCCGCCCGCCGGCCCCCAGTACGGTGCGCCGCAGTACGGCGACCAGCAGGCCCCGCAGTTCGGTAACCAGCAGTACGGCAACCAGCAGTACGGTGCCCCGCAGCAGCCCGGCCAGCAGTACGGCGCCCCCCAGTTCGGCGCTCCGCAGTTCGGCGCACCGCAGCCTGCCTCCGGCCCGGGTGCCGGTCAGCCGGGCGAGCTGCTCCCGCGACTGGGCGCGCGCGTCATCGACGCACTGATCGTGGGTGTCCCGTTCGCGATCCTCACCGCGATCGTCGCCATCGCCGACGTCTTCTTCCTGACCGCGGTGGTCGGCCTGCTCTCCGGCGTCGCGATGCTCGGCTACGCGACGTACTTCGAGTCCACGAAGGGCGCGACGGTGGGCAAGAAGGTGCTCGGCCTGTCGGTGACCGGCCCGAACGGCGGGCTCCCCACGCTCGAAGAGGCCGCGAAGCGCAACGCCTACCTGGGACTGCAGGCGCTGACCTGGATTCCGATCCTCGGCTGGCTGTTCAACATCGCTTCGCTCGCCGCGTACATCGGCGTCGCAGTCACCATCGAGCAGAGCCCGACCAAGCAGGGCTTCCACGACAAGTTCGCGGGCGGCACGCAGGTCGTCAAGTCCTGATCCGTCCCACCCCGACCGCGGGCCCCGTCCACTCCGGACGGGGCCCGCGGCGTTTTGTCCGTACTTCGCGTTGTCGCGCCGCGAGTGCTTGGATGGCCGGGTGACAGAGCATGCATCGACCCCGAAGAATCCCGCCACCGGCCCGGTCGCCACAACCGATCATGCGGCGTTCGCGCACGTGGCGCGCAGCTACTACCCGGGGATCGTCGCATTGTTCACGACGGTGCTCATCATCTCCAACATCTGCGCGACGAAGGGCGTCGCATTCTTCGGCGACGCCGACGTCGCGGTCGGCTCACTGCAGATCCTGCCGATCCTGACCGACGGCGGTTTCTTCCTCTTCCCGCTCGCCTACATCCTGGGCGACGTCCTGAGCGAGGTGTACGGGTTCGCGGCGACCCGGCGCGCGGTGCTGTTCGGGTTCGGCGCGGTCGCCCTGGCCGCCCTGTGCTTCTGGATCACCGGCCTGCTGCCGCCCGCCGACTTCTACGAGAACCAGGAGGCGTTCGACGCGGTCCTCGGGGTCGTCCCGCGCATCCTGCTCGCCGGTCTCTCCGGTTACCTCGTCGGCCAGTTGCTGAACTCGTACGTGCTGGTGCGGATCAAGGAGCGCACGAAGGAGAAGTACCTGTGGGCCCGGCTGATCGGGTCCACGGTGGTCGGCGAGTTCGCCGACACGCTGATCTTCTGCGCGATCGCCGCGGGTGCGATCGGTATCTCGACGTGGACGGACTTCACCAACTACGTGATCGTCGGATTCCTGTGGAAGACGCTCGTGGAGATCGTCGTCATGCCGATCACGTACCGCGTGATCGCGCACGTGAAGAAACACGAACCGACCTATTCGGCGGTCTGACTACCGGCGGGCACCCGCGTAGAACCGGCCGAGGGTGTCCGCCTTGTACTCGGCGAAATAACCACCCTCGATCGACGCGCGGATCTCGTCGACGAGCCGCACGGTGAACCGCTCGTTGTGGATCGTGCACAACGTCGACGCCAGCATCTCCTTCGCCTTGAACAGGTGATGGATGTAGGCGCGCGTGTAGTTCGCGCACGTGTAGCAGTCGCAGTTCTCGTCGATGGGCGTGAAGTCCCGCCGGAAGCGGCTGGTGTTGATATTGAACCGGCCGTCCGGATGGTAGATCGCCGCGTTGCGGGCGACCCGGGACGGATTCACGCAGTCGAAGGTGTCGGCTCCGTGTTCGATCGCGACGAACATGTCGTCGGGTTCGCTGATGCCGAGCATGTGGCGGGGTTTGTGGGCGGGCAGTTCCTCGGTGCACCAGCGCACGATCGTGCCGAGGTTCTGCTTCTCGAGCGCCCCGCCGATGCCGTATCCGTCGAATCCGCGCCCGGACTCGCCGACGATCGATTCGAGGCCGCGGCACGCCTGCCGCCGCAGATCCTCGTACTGCGCCCCCTGCACCACACCGAACAACGCCTGGTACGGACGGTGAGCGCGTTCGGCGGTGAGCTTCTCGTGCTCGGAGATGCAGCGCACCGCCCACGCCTGCGTCCGCGCGAGCGACTCCTCCTGGTAGCGCCGCGTGTTCATCAGAGTGGTCAGCTCGTCGAACGCGAACATGATGTCGGCGCCGAGCTGATGCTGGATCCGCATCGAGACCTCGGGGGTGAACCGGTGCCGGGAGCCGTCGAGGTGCGACTTGAAGGTGACGCCGTCGTCGTCGACGTGCGCGAGCCGTTCCTTGCCCTTGGCGATGACGTCGTCGGACTGCACGCCGACCGCCTCCATCGCCAGCACCTTCTTGAATCCGACGCCGAGGGACATCACCTGGAATCCGCCGCTGTCGGTGAACGTCGGGCCGTCCCAGTTCATGAACTTGCCGAGCCCGCCGGCCTCGTCGACGATCTCCGGTCCCGGCTGCAGGTACAGGTGATACGCGTTGGCGAGCAGGGCCTGCGCGCCGAGATCCTTCATCGACTCGGGCAGCACCGCCTTGACCGTCGCCTTGGTGCCGACACCGACGAACGCCGGCGTGCGGATGTCGCCGTGCGGGGTGTGGATGGTGCCGGTCCGGCCCAGACCGTTGTCCAGCCGGGCGCCGACGGTGAAGAACGGGTCGGGCGGAGTCGGCACTGCGGAGTCGGTACTGCGTGGGGCGTTCACCCGACGATTGTGCCAGTCACCGGACACCGACCGGCCGGAGGTCCCCGGCCCTGCGCCGGCGCGCCACGCCTCTCGCCACCGCTTTGCCGACCTCGTCGACCCACAGGACGACCGAACCCACCGCGACGGCCAGCGCCCACTGCGGCAGGGTCAGCGACGTGGTGTCGAAGAATCCCTGCAGCACCCCGGCCTGCACCACGCAGACCTGCAGCACGATCACGGCGGCGATCGCGATCCACACGCTGTGGTTGGTGAACGTCTGCAGCGAGAAGACCGATCCCAGGTTCGACCGCACGTTGAACAGGTTGAACACCTGGAAGAACACGAACGTCGTGAACGCCAGGGTCGTCGCGAACAGCGGGTCACCGGCGCTGTCCGGGAAGAGATCGGGCGCGAAGTACAGCACCGCGATCGTGCCGGCGGCCATCACGACACCCAGCCCCAGGATCCGCCGGACCCGGGCCGCGTTCAGCAGTGCCTCGTGGGCCGCTCGCGGCGGGCGTTTCATCGTGCCCGGCTCGGCCGGGTCGACGCCGAGCGACAGGGCCGGCGGCCCGTCCATGATGATGTTCACCCACAGGATCTGCAGCGCGGTGAACGGCGCGCCCCCGGCCAGGCCCAGCGCCCCGGCCGCGAGGAAGATCAGCACGAACCCCCACGCGGTGGTGAGCTGGAACTTCACGAACTTGACGATGTTGTCGTAGATCCCCCGGCCCTCGGCGACCGCGGCGACGATGGTCGCGAAGTTGTCGTCCGTGAGGATCATGTTCGCGGCGCCCTTGGACACGTCGGTACCGGTGATCCCCATGGCCACGCCGATGTCGGCCTGCTCGAGGGCGGGCGCGTCGTTCACACCGTCGCCGGTCATCGCGACGATCTCCCCGCGGGCCTGCAGGGCCTTGACCACCCGGATCTTGTGCTCGGGCGCCACCCGGGCCAGCACCCCGAACTCCGGCGCGCGGTCCTGCAGGGCGGCGTCGTCGAGCCGGTCGAGATCCGCTCCGCTCGCGGCGCTGCCGGGGATGCCCAGCTGCCGCGCGATCGCCGTGGCCGTCACCAGGTGGTCGCCGGTGATCATGTGCACGGCGATTCCGGCGCCGTGCGCGACCTCGATGGCGTGCTTGGCCTCCGGTCGCGGCGGATCGACGATCCCGACGACCGCGTACACGGTCAGTTCGTCCACGCACCGTTGCAGGGCGTCGGCGTCGCCGCGGGGCACCGCGTCCAGGTCGCGGCCCGCGATCATGAGGGTGCGCAGGCCCTCGCCGGCGAGGTCGTCGATCGCGGCCCTGATCCGGTGGTGGTCGGCCTCGTCGAGCGGCATCGGGCCGCCGGCGCCGAGCATCGTCGTGGCCCGGTCGAGCAGCACACCGGGCGCGCCCTTCACGAAGACGCGGTAGCCGCCCTCGGGAACCGAGTGGAAGGTGGCCATGTACTTGTAGGCCGAGTCGAACGGCACCTCAGCGAGCCGCGGCAACGCAGTCCGCGCCCCGTCGACGTCGATGCCACCCTTTTCCGCCAGCACGACCAGCGCGCCCTCGGTGGGATCGCCGACCAGGACGCCGTCGTGGACGGCCGCGTCGTTGCACAGCGCCATGCCCAGCAGCGCGGCCGTCATGTCCGGTGCGGGCAGGCCGTCGCCGACGAGGATCTTGCCGTCGGTGCCGTAGCCGCTCCCGGTCACCCGGAAACTGCGGCCGCGCACGAGCAACCGCTGCACCGTCATCTCGTTGAGGGTCAGCGTGCCCGTCTTGTCGGTGGCGATGTGGGTGGTGCTGCCGAGGGTCTCGACCGCGGACAGTTGCTTGACGATCGCGCCGCGCGCGGCGAGCCGGGACGCACCCATGGCGAGGGTGAAGGCGACCACGGCGGTCAGGCCTTCGGGGATCGTGGCGACCGCGAGGGAGACGGCGGTCAGGAGCAGATCCGACCAGGACTGGCCGCGCAGCAGGCCCAGCACGAAGACGAGGGTGACGGTGACGAGCGCGACGATCGTCAGCGTTCCGGCGAGCTGGCCGATGCGGCGTTGCAGCGGGGTCTGTTCCACCCCGGCGGTGCCGAGGAGGGTGGCGATCGCCCCCATCTCGGTGTGCATGCCGGTGGCGGTGACGATCATCTCGGCACGCCCGCGGGTGACCTGCGTGTTCATGAACAGCATGTCGGTGCGGTCCCCGAGGGGCGCGGCCGGGTCGGCGACGGGGTCGATCTCCTTGTCGACGGGATGCGATTCCCCGGTGAGCGCGGCCTCGGCGACCTGCAGGCGCACGGCGGTGACGAGCCGTCCGTCTGCGGGGACGGTGTCGCCGGCCTCGAGCAGCACGACGTCCCCGGGGACCAGGTCGGCGCGCGGCAGGTCGGCTTCCCGTCCGTCGCGGCGGACCTGCGCAGTCGAGACGGACATCTGCCGCAGTGCCTGCAGGCTGTTCTCGGCGCGGGCCTCCTGCACGTAGTTGAGGACGGTGTTCAATGCGATGACCGCGAAGATCACGACCGGGGTTTCCCATTCGCGGGAGACGGTCGCGCTGACCACCGCGGCGATCACCAGCACGAGGGTCATCCGGTCGGCGAGCAGCGCGGCCACCTTGCGCCACACCGGAACACGCGGCGCCTCGTCGAGCAGATTGGGTCCGTGTTCGGTCTTGCGCCGTTCGACCTCGACGGCGGACAGTCCTGTCGCCGGGTCGACCCCGAGCGCGGCGGCGACCTCGACGGGCGCCCGGCTGTGCCACGGCGATTCGACGACGTCGGTCATGGGCTCCCACGCTATCGGTGGATCGCCCGGCGTGCCCGGCGTTCCACTGCACGGCCGCGCTGTTCGTGATGTGCTGGACGGGCAGGTACATCGTCGAAGGATCGGAGGAGCCATGAGCGAGCCGTCGGATGCGGACGCGGTCACCGTTCTGGAGGAAGACGAGTGCTGGGAGCTGCTGCGAACCGAGAAGGTGGGCCGGCTCGTGGTGACCGCAGACGGCCGTCCGGACATCTTTCCGGTGAACTATGTCGTCGGTGACCGGAAGGTGTACTTCCGGTCCGGGGAAGGCAGCAAACTGTCGGAGCTGGCGGTGCACGCGGAGGTCGCGTTCGAGGCCGATGTCGTCGGCGATCGCACCGCCTGGAGCGTCGTCGTGCACGGTCGAGCACGAATCCTCACGCATTTCAACGAGATTCAGGCGGTGGAGGAACTCGGTCCGACGCCCTGGGTGTCGACACCGAAGTACAACTTCGTGGAGATCACCGCGACCGAGATCACAGGTCGTCGTTTCGCGCTCGTCGAGCACTGACCGGTGACCGAACCCGGGCAGCACCGCCTGCTCATGCGGTGCATGCTCCTCTCGGTCGCGACCGCCCTGACCACGATGGCGCTCAAGGCCGGGGCGGCGTGGATCACCGGGTCGGTGGGCCTGCTGTCCGACGCGCTCGAGTCGGGCGTCAACCTGGTGGCCGCGGTGGTGGGGGTCTTCGCGTTGCGGGCCGCGGCGAAACCCCCGGACGAGAATCACGATTTCGGGCACGGCAAGGCCGAATACCTTTCCGCCGCAGTGGAAGGCGCGATGATCTTCGCGGCGGCCGGGGCGATCGTGTGGACGTCGGTGGAACGCCTGCTGGAACCCCAGCCGCTGACCGAGCTGGGGCTGGGCCTGTTCCTGTCGGCGGGATCGTCGGTTCTCAATCTCGCGGTCGGGCTCCTGCTGCTGAGGGTCGGGCGGCAGCATCGTTCGATCACGCTGATCGCCGACGGCAAGCACCTGCTCACCGACGTATGGACGTCGGTGGGGGTTCTCGTCGGTATCGGCCTGGTCGCCCTGTTCGGCTGGTACGTCCTCGATCCGATCGTGGCGTTGCTCGTCGGCCTGAACATCCTGCGTATCGGCTACGGCCTGGTGCGCGAATCCGTTGTCGGATTGCTCGACGCGGCGCTGCCCGCCGACGACGTCGCGCAGGTGCAGCAGGTGCTCGATCGATACCGCGACGAGTCGGTGACGATCCTGCCGCCCCGCACCCGGGCCTCGGGCCGGCAGCGTTTCGTGTATCTCACGGTGCGCGTGCCCGGCGACTGGACGGTGCGGGCGGGACACGATCTGCTCGACCGGGTCGAGGACGATGTGCGCTCGGCCCTGCCGGGAACCACGGTGTTCACCCACCTGGAACCCATCGGCAAGGTCGCGCGGCGTCGCTGAACCTGCAGGTCAGTTCCCGACCGCGAGACCCACGCCCAGGCTCACCATGAGCACCGCGACGGCGCCGTCGAGGATCCGCCAGGCGCCGGGTCGCGCGAACCACGCCCGCAGATACCGCGCGCCGTAGCCGAGCGCACCGAACCACACGATGCTCGCGGCGACGGCGCCGGCACCGAACCACCACTTGCCCGGGTTGCCGTGGGTGTTGGCGACCGATCCGAGCATGAGGACGGTGTCGAGGTAGACGTGCGGATTGAGCCAGGTCAGCGCGAGACAGGTCGCGAGCGCGGCACCGACGGTGATCGCCCCGCCCGGGGCCGCGCTCAACGCGGACGGTCGCAGGGCGCGCCGGGCCGCGAGCAGACCGTACGAGACGAGGAAGATCACACCGCCCCAACGAATCACTTCGAGCGCGCCGGGGGCTCGATCGAGGACGGTCGCGATCCCGGCGATACCGGCGGCGATGAGCACCGCGTCGGACAGGGCACACACGACGATCACCGGCAGCACGTGCCGGCGCGCGATGGCCAGGCGCAGGACGAACGCGTTCTGCGCTCCGATCGCGACGATCAGCGAGAGTCCGGTGAGGAAACCGGCGAGGACGAGGTTCACGACGACCACGTTAGGAAAGGTCACGAGATAAGAACAGTTGATTTTCCTTAAGGAACATTAGAGTTTCTTCATATGGATCTGGACTTCGCTCAACTACGCACGTTCGCCGCGGTGCTGGACGAGGGCACCTTCGACGGCGCCGCCGCGGTCCTGCGGATCACCCCGTCCGCCGTGAGCCAGCGCATCAAGGCCCTCGAACAGCAGGTCGGGCAGGTGCTGGTGCGCCGGACCCGACCGGTGACCGCGACCGGGCCCGGGGAGGCGATCATGCGGCTGGCCCGCCAGGTGGCCCGGCTCGAGCAGGACACCGCGGAGGCGCTCGGCCTCACCGCGAGCGCGGACAACTACGTGACCGTCCCGCTCGTGGTCAACGCCGACTCGATGTCCACCTGGATGCTGCGGGCGCTGGCCCGGATGCCGCAGCACCACCGCGCGCTGTTCGAACTGCTGCGCGAGGACGAGTTCCATTCCACCTCGCTACTGCGGGACGGCACGGCGATGGCAGCGGTCACGTCGGTACCCGATCCGGTGCAGGGCTGCACGTCCGAAAACCTCGGCGCCATGCGGTATCACGCGATGGCGAGCGTCGACTTCGCGGCGCACTGGTTCCCCGACGGGATGACCACGGCCGCGTTGCGCGAGGCGCCGATGCTCACCTTCGACCGCAAGGACGACCTGCAGAACCGCTTCCTCCGGAGGCACACCCGCAGCCGGTTCGACCCGCCGCGCAACTACGTGCCGGGTGCGCGCGAGTTCGTCGACGCCGCGCGCCTGGGGCTCGGCTGGGGCATGCTGCCCGAACCGATGCTCGATTTCGCGCTCGGCGACGATGTGCTCGACCTCGCACTCGGCGGCGATGCCGATCTGGTGCAGCTGGCCCCGGACGAGCCGTTCGACGTGCCGCTGTACTGGCAGCGCTGGCGGTTGGAATCGCCCGTTCTGGACGCGCTCACCGAGGTGGTGCGGCGCACGGCGCGGGAGGTGCTGCGCCCGTCAGTCGCCTGACATCGAATCCAGCCGGGCGAGCAGCGGGGCCGCCTCGAGAAGTTTGGCCGCCTCGTCCTCGCTCATCCCGTCGAGGAGCCGGCGGACGCCGTCGAACCACATGTCGTCGATCCGGCTGTTGTTGCGCTCGGCGAGGGGTGTCTGGTGCAGGCGGTGCGAGCGGCCGTCGTGGGGGTCGACCTGCCGTTCGACCAGGCCGCGGTCGACGAGGCGGCGGACCGTGGTGCTGACGTTGCTGCTCTGCAGGCCCAGATAGCGGGCGACCTCGGACACCGTGCTGCCGGGGCGTTCGGCCAGTGTCCGGAGCACCTCGATCTCCGACTGGGGAAGCAGGGACAATCCCGCCTCCTTCTCCCCGAAACGGCGCAGCGCCCAGACCAGCGAGCGGGCGGTCCGGGCCAGGCGCCGGACGTCCTCGTCGGATGGGGTGGTGCCGTCGGCGGCGGGCGGATCGTTGGACACGCCCGCAGTCTAGCCGCTATTTTAGATATACTTTTAGATCTACTTCTAGATACATCCCCACTCGAAGGGTCGTCTTGAACCAGCACTCCCAGCACGCGGGCACCGCCGTGGCCGAGCCCGCCGACGCCTCCGCCGCTCCCCCGGTCCCGGCCCCGGACACCCCGCACTTCCCTGCGAAGCTCGTCGCCACGCTGGCGCTGCTCGCGGCGGTCGCCCCGCTCGCGATCGACATGTATCTGCCGGCGTTCCCCGAGATGGCCGTCGAGTTCGGCACCAGCGCGTCGGCCGTGCAGCTCACCCTCACGACGTTCCTCATCGGCCTGGCCCTCGGCCAGCTCGTGTTCGGGCCGCTCTCGGACCGGTTCGGTCGCCGGCCGCTGCTGCTCGTCGGCACCCTGGTGTGTGCGGTGTTCAGCGCCGCCTCGGCCCTCGCCCCCACCGTCGAGCTGCTCGCCGCGTCACGCTTCCTGCAGGGCTTCGCCGGCGCGGCCGGCATCGTGCTCGGCCGCGCGGTGATCTCCGATCGCGCGCACGGCCCGGCCGCGGCCAAGCTGTTCGGGCTGCTCGTCGTGGTCAACGCCGTCGCCCCCGTCGTCGCCCCGCTGGTCGGGGGCACGGTCGTCACCAATGTCGGCTGGCGCGCCGTGTTCTGGGTGCTGGCCGGGCTGTCACTGCTGATGTTCGCGTGTGTCCTGGCGCTGGTGCCGGAAACCCATCCGAAGGAACGCCGCTCCACCGGTGGTGCGGCCGCGATGCTGGGTGACGCCCGTGCTCTCCTCCGCAACCGCCGGTACGTCGGATACACCCTGGCGTACGCCTTCGCGTTCGGCGTGATGTTCGCCTACATCTCGGCGTCACCGTTCGTGCTGCAGAACATCCACGGTCTCTCGACGGGCTGGTACACCGTCTCGTTCACGGCCAACGCGATCGGCCTGGTGATCTTCAGCGTGGTCAACGGCGCGGTCGCGGGCCGGTTCGGCGAGCGCGCGACGCTGCGCATCGGCCTGACGTTGCTCGCCGTGTTCTCCGTCGTCATGCTGGTCGACGCGCTGGCCGGTCCGGTCCTGTGGGTCACGCTGGTCACGTTGTGGTTGACGATGGGCAGCCTCGGCCTGGTCATCGCGAATGCCACCACCCTGGCGCTCGGCGAGGCGCAGCGCGCCGCGGGCACCGGTTCGGCCATTCTCGGCGCCCTGCAGTTCCTGCTCGCCGCGGCGATCTCGCCGCTCGTCGGCATCGGCGGCGAGGAAACCGCTCTGCCCATGGGGATCGCGATGGTGCTCAGCGCCGCGATCGCCCTGGGTGCGCTCACGCTGACCGGATCGCGCTCGGCCGATCGCACCGCATAACCGCGCGGCCGCACACCCGGCCCGACCGATTCCGTATCGGTCGGGCCGGGTTGCGTTGTGCCCGTTCTACTTCAGCATGCTGCCGGCGTCCACCGTCAGCGGCAGGCCCGTCACGTAGCGGGACTCGTCGGACGCCAGGAACAGCACCGCGTTGCTGATGTCGACCGGGTCGACCCAGCCGACCGGCAGCACGTGCATCAGCTTCGCCACCACCTCCATGTCCTCGGGACCCGGGTTCTCGAGGTCGGGGCGGAACATCTTCATGGTGCCCTCGTTCATGAACATCGGCGTCGAGACGTTCGTCGGGTGCACCGAGTTGACCCGGATCGAGTGCTGGCCGAGTTCGACCGCGAACGTGCGCATCAGACCGACCACACCGTGCTTGGCGGCGATGTAGTGCCCCGTGTGCGGGTACGCCTTGAGCCCGCCCACCGAGCTGGTCAACACGATCGAGCCGCCACGACCGCCCGAGATCAGGTGCGGCACACCGGCCTTCACGGCCTTCCAGACGCCCGACAGGTTGACGCCGATCATGTCGTCCCAGTCGCTCTCACTGGTCTCGTGGAGCGTCTCGCCGCCGTTGCCGATGCCGGCGTTGGCGACGATGATGTCGAGCCTGCCGAGCTGTTCGACGGCGCCGTCCAGCGTCTCCTTCACGGCCTCGTAGTCACGCACATCGACCTGGGCCGTCACGATGCGCCGATCGAGGTTCTTCACCAGTGCGGCCGTCTCGGCCAGGTCCTCCGGAGTGGACGGCGGGATCGGGCTGCCCTCCGTGATCGGTCCGCAGATGTCGATCGCGATGATGTCGGCGCCCTCTTCGGCCAACCGCACCGCGTGGCTGCGCCCCTGACCTCGCGCCGCACCCGTGATGAACGCGACCTTCCCCTCGACCCGTCCGGCCATGGTTTCCTCCCTGCTCTCGACGATGTGCGTATCAGTCCGAATTCGGTTGCTCAGCTGTCCGTTCCGGAACGGTCCCTACGTTCCGCACCCGAGGCCGAGCACGCCGGAAGAAGGCTGCCGTCGAGACGTCGAACACGAGGCCACCCCCTCGGACGTGCGGTTCGCGCGGTGCGGCGAAGTGAGAAAAACTGATCGATCGATCAGGCTGATACAGTGGCCACATGCTTGCATGAGGCGTAGATCACAGTCAAGACCCGAGCGGGTTCATCGCTGCGATCATGCGTCCGACGTGGACCGGAGGTGTTCCGAGTGGGTAGACCACAGGTGAGCGAGGGCAAGGAACCCGGGGCGCGCGAGCGACTGCTCGAGGCGACCGCTCAGATCATGGAGGAGGAAGGCTACGCCGCGGCGACGTCGCGGCGCGTGGCCACGCGGGCCGGTGTGAAGCCGGCGCTGGTGTACTACTACTTCCCCACCATGGACGACCTGTTCCTCGCGGTGCTGCGCTCCGGCGCGGAGACCGTGCTCGAACGTCAGCGCCGGGCACTGTCCGAGGAGGATCCGCTGCGGGCGCTGTGGCGGATCGCCTCCGACACCCGCATGACCCGGCTGCACACCGAATTCATGGCCCTGGCGAACCACCGCAAGGCGATCGGCGCGGAACTGAAGGCGTACGCCGAGCGGGTCCGCGACATCGAGACGACCGCGCTGACCGTCGCGCTGCGCTCGCACGGCGTCGACCTCGACGAGTTTCCGCCCGTCGTGATCGCGATGTTCCTCACCGGTCTCGCCCGCACCATCGTCAACGAGGCGGCCATCGACGTCACGCGCGGACACGACGAGGCCCATCGGTTCATGGAGCGCTACATGGGACGGTTCGAGTCGCTGACCGCCCTCGCCGGACGTACCCGGGCCGCGGACGACACCGACGAACCCCCGAAGATCGAACCCGACGAATCGCCCGGGCCGGTGCCGGATCCGGACTGATCACCCCTTGCCGATCCGGCAAGGGAACTTGCCCTTCCGTCGGGGCGTCACGCACAGTCGGGGCAGTACACGGAAGGACGCCATCATGCCCGACGCATTCGACAGGGAGTTCTGGGAGGACCGCTACCGGGGTCGCTCCACGATCCACCGTCATCCCAATCCCCAGCTCGTCGCCGAGGTCGCGGACCTGCCGCCCGGCCGGGCACTGGACGCCGGATGCGGCGAGGGCGGCGACGCCCTGTGGCTCGCCGCGCGGGGCTGGCACGTGACCGCGGTGGACATCGCCGAGACCGCTCTGGACCGCGCGCGTGCGCACGCCGCCACCGCCGGGGCCGACGTCGCGAACCGGATCGAGTGGGTGCGCGCGGATCTGAGCGAATGGACACCGCCGCGCGGCGGCTACGATCTCGTCTCCTCCCACTACGTGCACGCGCCCGGACCGCGCGAGGAGCTCCTGCGGCGACTGGCCGGCGCGGTCGCGCCGGGGGGAACGCTGCTCGTCGTCGGCCACGACCATCCCGTCCACCCGCACCCCGGAGATCACACGGCACCGGAATCACGGGTCACCACAAGCGAACTCGCGGCCGGTCTGAAACCGGACCTGTGGGAGGGCGTGGTCGCCGAGTCGCGGACCCACACGGTGAACGGACACGACGGACAGGAGTTCGTCATGCACGACGCGGTGCTCCGCGCCGTCCGACGCCCCTGACGCAGGCTCAGCCGCAGAAGCGGTCGGCGGCGGGGTCGTAGGACGGGCGCGCCGCCCGGCGGGCCAGTGTCGCGACCGGGTCGGTGTACACGGCGGACAGCGACGCACCGAGCGCACCGGCGTCGCCGATCCCTTCACCGAACGACGAGAAGGTGAGCGGCAGAGCGGGCAGCGCGCTCGCCCGCGCATAGCTGCGGGCGAGGACCTGCCGACCGGGACGGTAGGCCTCGAGCCCCCGCCCTCCGACCGCGACGACGTCGGGGTTGACGATGTCCCGCATCACCGCGACCGCCCGACCGATCGTCTCGGCTCGCGAATCGAGAAGCGCAGCAGCAGCTTTCGATCCAGATTCGGCGGCGGCATACAGTTCGCCGATACCGCGGGACGCGGCTTCCCAGCCGAGCACGCCGTCGCGGACCGCGGCGTCGAGCAACGTCCGGTCGGCCACGGTCACCTCGAGGCATCCGACCCGGCCGCACGGGCACGGCACGTCCGAACCCGTCGCGAGGTGACCGATCGTGCCAGGGCCGCGACCCGGTGCGGGGATGCGTCCGTCGACGATCCATGCGGCACCGAACGGTTCGTCGACGTGCAGATAGAGATAGCTCGACGGGCTGGGGCGGCCGGCGAGTTCCAGTGCCCACAGTTCCGTTTCGGCCATCGCGTCGACGTGCGGGGTGACCGTGACCGGCACGGGTATCGCGGCGGCCCACGCCGCGTCCGGCACGTCGTCCCAACCGAATCGGCGTGCGCCACCGGCACGGCGCTCGGCGCGGCCGTCCCCGACCACCCCGACCCACAACGCACACCGGGTCGGGTAGGAGAGACGATAACGGTGCAGCGCCGACGCGACGACGGGCAGCGCCGCGTGCGCGGTGGCCGGGGCGTCGAATTCGAGGCAGTCGAGCACCTGCCCGCGAAGATTACCTGCGACACAACGCATTTCGTTCCCGGCGACGTGGACGCCGACGGTGAAGTACGCGTCGGTGTTCAGGTCGAGCGGAATCTGCGGCCGGCCCACCATCCCGCCGGCGGCCAGCTCGGGACGGTCGCGCAGCAGTGAGCGGCCGAGGAGTTCACCGACGATACGGTTGACGGCGGACAACGAGAAGCCGGTGTGCCGCGACAGTTCGCTGCGGGTCGCGGGACCGACCCTGCGCAGCACCCGCAGCACCTGCCCCGCCGGCGTGATCGTCCCGGACGCAGGGTTGCCCGCACGCGGCACGGGCGCGAACGAACGCGCGGTCTGGGTCCGCGTCACGGTCGACGACGTGGCGCGTGCGGCGATCCGGAGTTTCGACGCGTCTGCCATGCCGTCATTGTCGGCGCGGCAGCGCCGTTACTGAACGCTTACGCTCAGCGAGCGCAAAAGGGGATCAGTCCACCAGGGCTCGGACGCTCGGTCCACGAGGGCACGGAACTGCGCGTCGTACAACCGAGTGCCCGAACCGGATCGCTCCGGTTCGGGCCTCTCGCCGTGATGCGGATCAGTAGTTGAACGCCTCTGCCCAGTGCTGCGAGTACTCCGCCTGACGCACCACCTCGGTCAGCGGCATCCGCCAGACCTTGTCGGAGTCGATCGGCGGAAGCTCACGTCCGAGCGCGATCGGCGGCGCGACGTCGGGCCGCACGCTGTAGTCGCCGAGTTCGGTGAACAGTGTCTGGCCGCGCTTGGAGAAGTTGTAGTTCATGAACACCTCGGCCGCCTCCGCGTTCTTCGCCGCGGCGGTCTTGCCCAGGTAGTAGTCGAAGGTGACGAAGCCTTCCTCGGGCACGACGTAGTCGATGGGGGCCTTGTCCTCGGTGGCAGTGACGTTCACCGACGCCGAGCCTGTGGTCGCGACCCCCACCTCACCGCGCGCCAAGGCCGTCAGCTTCTGGCCGGCACCGTCGTAGACGGTCGGCTGCAGAGCCGCGAGCTTGTCCCAGTAGCCGTCCTCGAGCTTCTCCTCGACGAACCAGTTGAGTGCGACGTTCGAACCGCCCGTCGCGCCCTGCGAGATGCCGATCTTGCCGCGCCACTTCTCGTCGAGCAGGTCGGCCCACGAGGTGGGCGCCTCCCCCTCGGGGACGGCGCGGGTGTTGTAACCGAAGGTCTGCACCACGTTCGTGACCCGGGAGAAGTTGCCGTCCTGGATCACGACCTCCTCGAGTTCCTCGGTGCCGGGCACGACGTACGGGTTCCACACGCCGGCATCGGTGAAGCTGTTCACGATGTCGTAGTCGGAGGTGCGGATCACGTCGGCGTTCAGGCGACCGGCGCCCTGCTCGGAGAGCACGCGCTCGGCCAGTCGGGCCGGGACGAGACGCATCAGGTCGACCTTGATGCCGGTGTCACGGGTGAACGCCTCGATGAAGGCCTGCTCGTTGGATTCCTGGTAGCTCGAGTACAGATTCAGCGTCTGCGACTGGGCCGCCTCGTAGGTCTCCTTGTCGGCGATCGTCTCGCCGTCGATGACCAGACCTTCCGAGGTGTCGACCTCGGCCTGGGAGGTGACGCCGTCGGAATCTCCGCCGCCGCACGCTGCGAGTGTCGTGGCGAGGACGACCGACAGAGCGGTGAGCGCTACTTTGCGCGTTTTCATGGTGAGGCCTTTCGTTTCTCGAAAAGTCCGATCAGAGCGAATTGGTTCCGGAGTCCGACGCTTCGGCGAGCTGCTTCTTCTCCCGGTTGCCGGCGAGCTGGGCGAGCACGGCCAGCACGGCGATCACCAGGACGAACAGCACGCTGATGGAGGCCGCGACCGCCGTCTGCCCGTTCTCGAAGTTGTCGAAGACCAGGATCGACAGGATCCGGGTGTCGGAGGTGAACAGGAACAGCGAGGCCGACAGTTCGCGCATCGCCAGCATGAGCAGGAGCAGGAAGGTCGACACGATACCGACGCGCATCAGCGGCACGGTGACGTTGACGATGGCGCGCGACCGGCGGGCACCGAGCATCACGGCACTGTCCTCGAGGTCGCTGTGCAGCTGCAGCATCGACGACGAGATCGAGCGGTAGCCCTGCGGCAGCGCCACGGCGACACAGGCGACGGCGAGGATGATCAGCGTGCCGTAGATCGGGATCGGCAGGCTCAGCCAGGTCCAGAGGATGCCCATGCCGAGCACGATCGACGGGATGGCGAGCGGTGCGGTGGCAATCTGCTCGAGCAGGGCGCCGAGGCGGCTCTTGGTGCGGTAGCGGATGTACGAGGCGGAGAAGCTGATCGTCGTACCGGCGAAGGCGGCGACGATGGCCACGACCACCGAATTCACGAGCGCCTTCTGGAAGTCCGTCGCCGAGGCCACCTTCACGATGTTGTCGAACGACATTCCGCCCTGGAACATCTGGGACATGCTGTACAGATACGGCGAGTCCTGGGTGGCGGCGAGGAACAGCGCACCCATCGGCAGCACGATCGCCAGGAAGAAGTACACCAGCGCGAAGATCGTTGCGGGCCAGCGCCAGCCGCGCAGCGGAACCTGACGCGGACGAGCGCCCTTACCGGTCATCGTCGTGAACTTGCGGCGGTTGACGATCCACTGCTGGCCCATGGTGACGAAGACCAGGCCGAGCGTGAGCAGGATGGCGATACCGGCGGCGGCGTTCGCCTGGGCCGGGGCCGCACCCATGAGCCGGAAGATGTAGGTGGGCAGGGTCTCGATCCCCGCGGGGTTACCGAGCACCGCCGCGACCGGGAAGTTCTCCATGCTCAGCGCGAAGACGAGGATGCCCGAACCGAGCAGCGCCGGCATGGCGAGCGGCAGGGTCACCGTCCGGAACATCGTCTTCAGGGAGGCACCGTGCACGGTCGAGGCCTCTTCGAGATCGGCGTTCATCATCGACAGCGAACTGTGCACGAGCATGAACACGTACGGCGCGTAGAACAGGCCGAGGACGAAGATCAGGCCCGGGATGCTGTAGATGTTGATCGTCATGTCCAGGCCCGTGTCGGCGAGCATGATGTTGACGAATCCGGCACTGGGAGAAGCGAGCAGCGACCAGGCGAGCGCACCGACGAGGGCCGGCACGAACACCGGCGCCATGCCGATGAAGAAGATGAACCGGCGCCAGGGCGCGTCGGTGCGGGCGCAGATGAACGCAAGCGTCGCACCGATCACGAGCGCGATGACCGTCGCTCCGAGGCCGAGGACGAGGGAGTTCACCAGGCCCTCGACCGCGTCGGGACTCGTGAGCACCTTGAGGTTGTCGAGCGTGAGGGCACCGAGACCGCTGTTGCCCGGGCGCGGCACCTCGGTGGCGAGCGCGGCCACGAGCACCAGGATCATCGGCATGATCACCAGCACGGCCAGCACGGCGAGGACCACCAGTGCCGCACTGTTCTTGCGGAGGATTCCCCTGCGCCACAACGGCGCTGCTACCGGGGCCTCCGGTTCGAGGTCGTCGACCGGACGAGTCTCGGGGGGTGTGGCCAGCTGGGTCATGCCGCGACCTCCTGCAGTCGTGCCTGTCGAACCACATCGGCCGGCAGGATCTGGACGTTCTCCGGCGAGACCGAAGCGAAGACGCGATCGCCGATCTCGAAGCGCTCGGTGCCCTTCGTCGGGGCGAAGACGTCGAGCTCGCCTCCGTTGTCGAGGGTGACGGCGTACCGGATGCTCGAACCCTGGAAGCTCGTGACCGCGACGCGGCCCGAGAGCTCGTTGGTGCCACCGCCGGACACGTTCGACAGCACCAGATCCTCGGACCGGATGCACGCCTTGAAGTCGTCGGCGGCGGCGAGGTTGCGCTGCTCGGTGCGGATCACTTCTCCCCCGTCGCGAACGGCCGTGACGTAGCCGTCGGCGCCGACGGTGGCGGTGCAGTCGAAAATGTTGGACACGCCGAGGAAGTGTGCGATCGACGCGCTCGCCGGCTCGTTGTAGATCGCGGTGGGGCCGCCGATCTGCACGATCCGTCCGCCCTGCATGAGCGCGATGCGGTCGGCGAGTGCGAACGCCTCCTGCTGGTCATGCGTGACGTAGACCGTGGTCAGGCCGAGGCTCAGCTGGATCTCACGCAGCTCCACCCGCAGACGGTCGCGCAGGCGGGCGTCGAGGTTCGACAGCGGCTCGTCGAGCATGAGCACCGAGGGACGCATCACGAGCGACCGGGCGAGTGCCACACGCTGCATCTGTCCACCGGAGAGCAGGCTCGCGCCACGCTGCGCGAAGTCCGACAGACCGACGAGCTCGAGTACCTCCGCGACCCGCGACTTGATCTCTGCCGCAGGGAGTTTCTGCAGCTTCAACGAATAGGCGACGTTCTGGAAGACGGTCATGTGCGGCCACACCGCGTACGACTGGAAGACCATGCCGACGTTGCGCTTGTTGGGCGGCAGGTTGATGCCCTTCGCCGCGTCGAAGACGACCGTGTCACCGATGGTGATGCGACCGGCGGTGGGTTCCTCGAGGCCGGCGATGCACCGCATGGTGCTGGTCTTGCCGCACCCCGACTTGCCGAGCAGCACAACCGATTCGCCCTCGTCGATCTCGAGGTTGAGGTTCTCGATGGCCGTGAACTTCCCGTATCGAAGCTGCAGATTCTCGATGGTGATCTTCATGCTGGTTCCTCAGTCGTGTGTGCGGCGGGGGGTCGGGTCCTACTCGAAGTACGTGACGGCTTCGATCAGCACCGGCGAGGTGCCTTCGAAGGCTCGGTGCAGGGCCGCCTTCAGTTCCTCGGCACCGGTGACCCGTTCGCCCTTCACGCCGTAGCCTTCCGCGATCCTGACGAAGTCGATGTCGGGCACGTCGAGTCCCGGGGTCTCGCCCGTGTCCAGAGCACGGGTGAACCGGCGCAACGCACCGTACGTGCCGTTGTTGAGGATGACGAACACCACGGGCACGTCGCGGCGGGCGGCGGTCCACAGTGCGGTGATCCCGAAGTTGGCGGATCCGTCACCGATCGTCGCGACCACGCGACGCTCCGGATGGGCGAGCTGGACGCCGACGGCGGCGGGCAGGCCGAAGCCGAGGCCGCCGGAGGCCGGCGAGTAGAACGAACCCGGTTCGGGGAGTTGCGCGTGCCGCCAGAACGAGTCCGCCGTGGAGGTCGATTCGTTGACGTAGACCACGTCGCGGGGAGCGATCTCGGCGATGGTGGCGAAGACCGTGTCGGGGTGCATCGCGTCGGTGCGATCGGCTCCGCGTGCGAACGTCTCCCGTGCAGGCTCGACCGGAAGGTCGCGGCGGCGGACCCGCTCGGCGAGGACGCGCAGCGTCGCGCCGACCGGAGCGAGGTAGGCCTCGCCGAAGGGAGCGCGGGCGACCTCACCGGTGTCCTCGGACAGGTGCAGCACGCGGGTGCCCTCCGCCAGGAAGGGACCCGGACGGTGGTGGTGGTAGCGGAAGACCGGGGCACCGGCGACGAGCACCACGTCGTGGTCGGCCAGTGCCTCGTGGATGGACATGACGTTGGCGGGCAGCACCCCGCGGAACAGTGGGTGGGTGTTGGGGAAGGGGCACCGTGACGGCGACGGCGCGATCCACACCGCGGCTCCGAGCGATTCCGCGAGCTGCACTGCGAAGCCGTTGGCGCGCTCCGCGTCGACGTCCGGTCCGAGGACCAGGGCGGGCCGGACGGCACCGTCGAGGGCGGCGAGGAGTTCTGCCGTCATCGCCTCGGACGGTTCGGTCGTCGTGGTGACGCGCCGCTCTGCCAGATAGGCGGTGTTGGCCGGGGCCTCGTGCTCCCAGTCGTCGTAGGGCACCGAGACGTAGACCGGGCCGGGCGCGGGCAGGGTAGCCATGTGGACGGCCTGGCTGATGGTGCGGGGCACGTCCTCGGGGCAGGTCGGTTCGGCGCTCCACTTGGTGAGCGGACGGGTCAGGCTCGCCGCGTCGACGTTGGCCAGCATGACCTCCTGCCCGATGGTGTCGCGCACCTGCTGACCCGCGCTGATCACCAGCGGCGAGTGCGAGTACACCGAGTTGGTCAGCACACCCATCCCGTTGCCGGTGCCGGCTGCGGCGTGCAGGTTCACGAAGACCGGTTGTCCGCTCGCCTGCGCGTAGCCGTCCGCCATCGCCACCACGGCACCCTCGTGGAGACCGAGGACGTACTCGAAGTCCTCGGGGAAATCCTTGAGGAACAGAAGTTCGTTCGAACCGGGATTGCCGAACACCGTGGTCATACCGTGCCGGCGCAGCAGGTCGAACGTTACTTCGCGAATTGTGGGCATAGGGAAGATCCCCTCACAGCAGGACGGAGAAGAAGTCGGGGGTCGTGGCGACCACACGAGAGGAGCCTATGTTGCCGCCATCACATAGATCCAATAGATTCTGCCGATCGCATTATTCAATGCATCTATAGTCAAGGGAATGGCGAACAACTACGACCTCGGCATGCTGCGGGTGTTCGTCGCCGTCTACCGCACCCGGAGCGTCACGGCGGCCGCCGAGAGCCTCTTCCTGACCCAGCCGACCGTCAGTTACGCACTGGGCAAGCTGCGCAAGCGTTTCGGCGACGAGCTGTTCGTCCGTCGCCATCAGCAGCTGGTACCCACACGTCTGGCCGACGAACTCTATCCCCGCCTGCGGGAGGTACTCGAGCGTCTCGATGCCGTCATGAACGCCGCCGAGGCGTTCGACCCGGCCGCCACGACCCGGACCTTCCGGTTGGTGCTGTCCGATGTGGGCGTTACGGGACTTCTGCCGAAAATCATGACCGCCCTGTCCGTTCGAGCTCCCCTCGCGAGCGTCGACGTGGTTCCTCTCGCCCTCTCGCACGCGAGCGAGACGCTGCGCCTCGGGGACGCCGACGCGGTGGTGTGTACGCCGGTACTGAACGGGCAGGATCTGCATCGCACGCCACTGTTCACTCAGCCGTACATCGGAGTGCGCCGACCCGACCATCCACGCATCGGACCGACGCCGAGCCTCGAGGAGTTCGAGGCGGAGCGGCACGTGTCGGTCGCGGTCGAAACCGGACATACCGCAGTGGATCTGCGCATCCGGGAACTCGGAATCCACCGCGACGTGGCGGTGACCCTCCCGAGCTTCACCGGTATCGCCGGAGTGCTCGCCTCGACCACCTATCTCGGGTTCGCCCCGCGCGTCTACGCCGAGCGGTCGGCGCGTCTGGGTGAGCTCGGCCTGTACGAATTGCCGTTCGAGGTACCGGAATCGGTGGTGTCGCTGTACACGATCCGGCGCGACCTGCCGTCGCCCGAGATCGACTGGCTGCGCGATCTCGTCGTCGAGACCCTCGGCGACGGTTCGACCCTCGACCCGACGTAACCCATTCGCTCGCCTGTTCGTCATCCGCTACAGCAAAGACCGCAACGGATGACCGGAACGGTAGCGGATGCCGTCGACTGCGGGATACGGCCGACTGCGGGATACGGCCTGTCAGAACTCGCCGGTGGCCGCGAGATCGCGGGAAATCGCTCGCGCCGTGGCGATCACGCGCGGCACGATCTGCTGCGGTTGCGGAATCCGGGACTCCGGGAAGGCCACCGTCACGCTGGCGACGATGGCGCCCTGGGAATCGAGCACCGCCGCGGCGACGGAGGTGCGTCCCGGCAGGCCGTCGTTGCGGGCGATCCCCACCCCGGTCCGGCGGATCTCGGCGAGCTGCGCGCGCAGTTCCGGAACACGCGCTGCCAGTTCCGGATCCGACTCCGAGTCGGCGACCAGCTCCTCCCACGCCTCGGGACAGTAGGCGAGCAGCACCCGCCCACCGCCGGTGCGGTACAACGGGAGCCGGCGCGTGGCACGGGACGAGTTGACGGTCGGTTTGACGCGGGTGATGCGGTCGGAGAAGATCCCGTCCGATCCGTCGCGCACCCCCAGATAGACGGTGCCGCGGGTGGCGACGTGCAGGTCGACGAGATAGGGCTGTGCAAGCTCCCGCAGGCGACGCACCTGCGGCGCACCGATTCCCAGGCTCCAGATCCGCCGTCCCAGCCGGTAGCGGCCGTGGGACAGACGTTCGACGCCCTCCCACCGCACCAACGCCGCAAGCATCCGATGGACCGTGGCCGGCGGGAGCCCCGTGCGGTCGCAGATCCCCGCGACCGTCATCTCGGCGCCGCCGGCGAAACAGTCGAGGATCTCGAAGGCACGACCCAGGACCGACCGTTTGCCGTCGTCGTTGTTGCTCATGGCTCGTCCTGGGGTGGTGCGGGATGTGTACGACAACATCGAATCACATCCCGCACGCACCGTCCCGGACGGACATCTCGTGCACCGTCGATCGTTCTCAGAACGGATACGGCGCGATCTCCGACCTCACTGTGACCCACTGGGTTTCGGTGAAGGCCTCGAAGTTCGCCGCCGGACCGCCGAATCGGGAACCCGTTCCCGACGCGCCGGTTCCGCCCATCGGCGCGTACGCCTCGTCGCCGACGGTCTGCTCGTTGATGTGCAGCTTGCCGCAGTCGATGCGATCGGCCAGCTGCATCGCGAGCCCCACCTCACCGAGGATGCCGACCGACAGTCCGTACTCGCTCGCGTTCACCAGGGCAGCGGCCTCGTCGAGATCGTCGAACGGCACCACCGGGGCGACCGGCCCGAAGATCTCGTCCGTCCACACCCGCATCGACAGGTCGACGTCGGCGAGCACGGTGGGCCGGTAGTACTGCCCGTCGTTGGTGCCACCGGCGCACACCCGCGCCCCGGCGTCGACGGCCTCGCGCACGATCGCGTCGATCGACTTCAGCTGTCGCTCGTCGATGATCGGGCCCAGGTCGACATCGTCGGTGAACGGATCGCCGACCCGCAGCGCATCGGCCTTCGCGGCCAGCTTCGCCACGTACTCGTCGTAGATGTCGCGATGGACGATGTGGCGGCCGGTCGCCATGCAGATCTGGCCCTGGTGCAGGAACGATCCGAAGGCCCCGGCGGAGGCGGCGCGATCGAGGTCCGCACCCGGGAGCACGATCAACGCGTTGTTGCCGCCGAGTTCGAGGTGGGCGCGCTTGAGCAGACGCGATGCGGCTTCCCCCACCCGGCGCCCGGCTGCGGTGGACCCGGTGAACGAGACGACGGCGACCTCCGGCGCTGAGACCACGGCCTCCCCGACGTCGGCGCCCCCGGTGAGCACGTGGAGCACGTCGCCGGGGAGGCGGGCCTCCTCGAAGATCCGCGCGAGAACGACCCCACCGCTCACGGAGGTGCGCGGATCGGGCTTGAGGAGCACGCCGTTGCCCACGGCGAGGGCCGGCGCGACGGACCGGATCGACAGGGTCAGCGGGAAGTTGAACGGTGCGATCACCGACACCACCCCGGCGGGGCGGCGCCGTGAGAACGACCAGCGGTCGCTGTCGGTGGCCAGCACCTCCCCCGACGGATGGGTCGCGAGACCGGCGGCCTCGTAGCATTCCGCACGCGCCGCCGCGAGTTCCCGGCCGGCCTTGAGCCGGGTACCCCCCGACTCGCGGACCAGCCACTCCTCGATCTCCCCGGCGTACTCGGCGAACAGGTCGCCGGCGCGGCGCAGCACAGCGGCCCGGTCGGCGGGTTTCGTCGCGGCCCACGCCCCCTGCGCACGGGCCGCGGCAGTGGCCGCAGCCCGGGCCTGTTCGGCGTCGGCGACACCGATCCGGCCGAGTTCCGCGCCCGTGGCGGCCTCACGGGTGGGCTGTTCTCCTGCGGCGCCGGGGATCCAGCCGCCGCTGTACACCTTGCCGGCCCAGCGGCCGGGATCGAGAAGTTCCATCATGCTCCTTGTGCGCGCCGCGGCGTCGGGTCGGTCAGCGGTTCTTCCATACGGGTGCGCGCTTCTCGAGGAAGGCGCGGACACCCTCGACGCGGTCCTCGCTCAGATACGGATTGGGTCCGACGTTCAGCCGCAGAGCGCTCGGCAGCGGCACGCCCCAGCTCTTGGTGGCCATCTCCTTGTAGCGGCGCAGCGTCACCGGCGAGTTCGCGAGGATCTCGTCGACGTACTTCTGCACCTCGGCCTCGAAGTCCTCACGCGGCACCACACGGTTGATCAGGCCCATCTCCTTGGCCTCCTCCACCGGGATGACCCGGGCGGTGTAGAGCAGGTCCATCGCGATCGCACGGGGCAGCAGGCGCGGCAGCAGCACCGACCCGAGGTTGGCGCCCATGCCGCGGCGCGCCTCGGTGAGACCGATCGTCGCGCCCTCCACGGCGATCCGCACGTCGCTGGACAGCACGATCTCACAGCCGCCGGCGATGGCGTGGCCGTTGATGGCGGCGATGACGGGCTTGTAGGTCTCGAGCATCACCTCGAACAGTGCCCGGTACAGGCCGGTCATCGGGACGTGGACCTGACGGCCCGAGCGGGCGATGTCGTCCATCTCCTTCATGTCGCCGCCGGCGCAGAAGGCCTTGTCGCCGGTGCCGGTGATGACGACGGCGAAGACGTCCGGGTCCTCCCCCGCCTCCACGAACGCCTCGGTGAGCTGGTGAACGGTGCGGCGCGCCATCGCGTTCCGGCGGTGGGGCCGGTTGATGGTGATCCACGCGACGTGGTCGCGCACCTCGTAGAGGACCTCGTTCGAGTAATCGGGCTCGGCAGCTCCGGCGTTGTCGACGGAACCGACTTCGGTGGTGGTCATGCTCGTTGTTCCTTTCGCGGTCTCGTCAGGCCGGTGCCTGCTCGGTGGCGGCGCGCACGACGCCGTCGGCGATCAGGGCGCGGATCTCGTCCTCGCTGCGCCCGATTGCGGCGAGTACCTCGACGGTGTCCTCGCCGAGGGCGGGCGGGCACTTGGTCAGAGGCGGGTACTGCCCGTCGAAGGTGACCGGCAGGTTGACGACCTCGAGGTCCTCGACGACGGGGTGCGGCAGTGGCTGCAGCATGCCGGTGGCCTTGACCTGCTCGTCGCGGTAGACCATGTCGACCGTGTTCACCGGCGAGTGCGGTACGTTCGCGGCCTTCAGACGCACGAGCAGCTCGTCGAGGGTGAACTGCGAGGTGCGCTCGCCGAGGACGTCCTGGACGAGCTTGCGGTTCTCGACGCGTTCGGGGTTGGTGGTGAAGCCTTCGCGCTCCCCCAGATCCTGCGCGTCGATGGCCTCGAGCAGGCGACGGAAGATGTCGTCGTTGCCGGCCGAGATGAAGATGTGGCCGTCGGCGGTCGGGAAGGCGCCGTAGGGCACCACGCCGCGGAAGCCGGAGCCCAGGCGGCGCGGAGCGGGGTTGCCGGCGGCGATGCCGATCAGCGGCGAGGTGATCCACGTCAGTGCCGTCTGCAGCAGCGAGTTCTGCACGTGGCAGCCCTTGCCCGTCATGTCGCGGCGGCGCAATGCCTCGAGCACGGACATCGCCATCCACATGCCGGTGCCCATGTCGAGCAGGGAGACCGGCACGCGGGCGGGTTCGCCGCCGTCCTCCCCGGTCATCGAGACGATGCCCGAGAACGCCTGCAGCAACGGGTCGTAGGCGGGCTGCATGGCCCGGGGGCCGGTGTGGCCGTAGCCGGACATCTCGCAGTAGATCAGGCGCGGGTTGAGTTCCCGGAGGTACTCCCAGGTGAATCCGGCCTTGGCGAGGGCACCGGGACGCAGGTTCTGGATGAGCACGTCGGCGTCGCGCAGCAGGTCGACGAGAATCTTCTTGCCCTCGTCGGTCTTGTAGTCCAGCACGACGGACTTCTTGTTGCGGTTGAACGACATGAACGCGATCGACTCGCCGTTCCATGCGGGCGGGGCCCACTTGCGGGTGTCGTCCCCGGCCTGTCGCTCGATCTTGATGACCTCGGCGCCGAGATCCCCGAGGATCTGCCCGCCGAACGGCGCGGCGACCGAGGTGCTGATCTCGATCACGCGCAGGCCGGTGAGGGAACCGGGCACCGGTTCCGGGGTGGGAGTGCTCATGCGGATTCTCCTGTTCGGGACGACGCGCCGGTGAGCAGCGTGCCTTCGAAGTCGTCTCGGGCGGCCGAGCGGATCTCGGTCTTCCAGGGCGAGAGCGCGCCCTCGTAGACCTGCGAGCCGAGCCGGAAATGCTGTGCCTGTTCGAAGGTTTCGATGAACGGCATGTCCATCGGGTAGACGTCGCTGCCGTAGGGTCGCGGTCCTGCCTTCGAGACGTGGCCCCACAGTTCGTGGCCGACGATCTCCTCGGCGAGCACGACGGCCTCGACGAGAGCCGCGAGATCGACGCCGGTGTCGATGCCTTCGCTCTCGAGGAAGTGCACGAAGTCCTCAGTGGGGATCATGCGGGTGAGACGGCCGTTGCCGCAGTAGGGGCAGCCGCCGAGTCCGCCGATCGCGGTGTCGACGACGAGGGTGTGCCGCTCGTCGAGTTCGCAGAAGGCGGCGTAGGCGCTCAGCGGCGCCATGCCGCGCGCGTTGTGCAGGTGCACCTGGAAGTGCCAGATCTCGGGCCAGGTCTCGAGAATCCGGCGGATCTGGGAACGCATGGCGGCGGGCGTGTTCCAGCTCATCGGGTCACCGAGGTGGACGCGCGTGACGGGAACGCCTGCGGCGGTCCACTTGTCGATCTGCAGCTGCAGGACCTCCATGCGGCGGTCCTCGCCGATCTCGCCGATCCAGTTCGATCCCCAGCACGCGTTGATGGAGACCTGGGCCTCCTGCGCCCCGCGTTCGACGGCACGGGCGATCACGCCGTCGAGGGCGTCGATCTCGTCCTGCATCGTCCGGGCGGTGTTGCGCTGGACGAAGACGTCGTCGAGGTGGATCTTGGACTGGCCGATCCGCGGGTCCGGCGGGGTGATCTTGGGGGCGAACGACGCACGCCGCTCGACACCCTTCTGGTTGAGGGCCAGGGCGGTGTAGCGCACACCCTCGACCGGGGTGAAACCCTCGACGATCTTCTCGATCTCGGCCATCTGCGGCACCCACTTGGGTGAGACGAACGAGCCGACCACGATGGTCTTCAGGCCCGTGGCGGAGAGGGCGTCCAGCAGCCGGATCTTGTCCTCCACGGGGATGTCCGCGCTCTCGATCTGCATGCCCTCGCGCATGCCCTCCTCGATGATCTCCACGCGTGGGTGCGAGCGTTGGGGGTCGGTCATGCCTGTCGTCCTTCCGTACGGTGTTCCGGCGCCAGGGCCGTCGCCACGTGCTGCAGGGCTCCGCCGCGCGAGGCGGCGACGAGCGCGGTGTGCAGGGCGGAGGCCGCCTCGGCGGTGAGTCCTCCGGTAGCACAGCAGTCGTCGAACTTGTCTCGTAGTTCCGTGTCGCTCAGCGGGTTGCGGCCGTCGCCGCGGGTGACGTCCACCCGCTCGGCGTGCCGTTCGCCGTCCTGCGTGACGACCTCGACCACGGAGTAGCCACCCGAGAAGGTCGGTGTCCCGACGGGCGGCTCGGCGCTCTCGGCGATGCTGACCGCGTGCATCAGACGGGTCACCTCGGGGTCGGCGAACGCGTCGTCGGTGAAGTCCGCCAGGAGCACGGCACCGCGCAGCAGGGCGACGGAGACGGCGTACTCGGCGCTGAACTTGGCCGCGGTCGCCGAGGCCGGCGGGAACGCGACGAGAGCGCGGGTTCCGCGGGGATGCACGGTGATCCGCACCTCCCGGATGGCGGCACCGGCGAGGCGATCGCGCAGCGCCAGGCCCGCGTCGATACTGCGGTGCGTGCCGTAGCAGGCGGGATACCGCTTGATCCCCCAGTCGGTGGGCCAGGCGTCCAGCCAGTATTCGAGGCGTTCGACGAGCGTCTCGTCCGGATCCCCCAGCGGGGCGAGTTCGGGATCGCCGTAGCGGTCGAAGAAACCGGCCTCGGACTCGAGTTCGTGCGGGTTGGCGGTGAACCCGGCCTCGGCGAGGTCGACGGCGATCACCGCGTCACGGGCCGCGAGCCCGGCGTGCAGCGGCTTGGTCATCGACCCGAAGTTGGGGCGTGAGCCCGCGGCCGTGGAGGCCACGATGCCGAAGGCGTGCCGGGCCGTATCGGGTGTCGCCTCCACCAGCCGCGCGAGGGCGGCGACCGCGGCGAGCCGGCCCACCGTGGAGGTGGTGTGCCAGCCACGGGCGTAGTGGACGTGCTGCGGGAGCAGGTCCGCGACCGCGCGGAAGACCGCGGCGCCGACGTCGTAGGCCTGCAGGAGCCGGCCGGTGCCGAGCCCGCGCTGCTCGGCGACGGCGAACAGCGCGGGGATCAGCACCGTGCTGGGGTGGATGGGCATGCTCGGAGAGATGTCGTCGTAGTCGAGCTGGTGCCCGGCGGTGCCGTTGAGCAGCGCTGCGGTGGCGGCGCTCGCCGTGCGGCCCGTCGTCCATACCGTGGCCCGGCCCGAGGTTCCCTCGCCCGCGGCCCAGTTCTGCAGGATCCGTTCGGCGGGCTCGTGCGCGGAGGCCACGGCCGATGCGACGGTGTCGACCAGGATGCGGCCGAGAAGCTCCTCGTGTTCGCCGCGGGCGGTCTCGTCGCCCGTGGCGAAGGCGGCCAGCACCGAGGTCAGCCCGTCGGTGTCGGTCCGCAGCGGCATGGGTGCACCCATCTGGGATCTCCTAGTAGGACTTCGGCAGGCCGAGCGTGGCGTGCGCGATGCCGGCGAGGACGATGTTGTTCGAGATGGGCGCGGTGGACGGGAGGCGGGCCTCGCGCCACTTGCGCTCGATGCCGTACTCCTCGGCCGCGGCGTAGCCGCCGAAGGTGTCGAAGGCGGCCTGGGCCGCCTGCCAGAGCGCCTGCGAGGCAAGCAGTTTCGCGCCGTTGACCTCGAAGCGGGGGTTCTCACCGGCGGCGTACATCTCGGCGGCGCGCCAGCGCATGAGCGAGGCGGCCTGCAGGTTCGCGTAGGCCTGGGCGATCGGGAACTGGACGCCCTGGTTCATGCCGATGGGACGGCCGAAGACGTGGCGCTCGTTGGCGTACTGGACGGCGCGGTCGATGAGGTGGAAGCCGGCACCGATGTACTCCGAGGTGACGATGATGCGCTCGGAGTTCATGCCGGACAGGATGACCTTGAAACCCTTGTGCTCCTCGCCGATCCGGTTCTCGACCGGCACGCGCAGGTTCTCGATGGCGAGTTCGTTGGTCTCGTGGTTGACCATGGTCTTGATCGGGGTGGCCCGGATGGTGCCGTCCTCGATCGCCTTGCGCAGGTCGACGAGCAGCACGGTGAAGCCGTCGGACGGCTTGGAGGCATCCTCGCGCTTCTTGGTGCGCGTGAGCAGCAGCAGCAGGTCGGAGTGCTGGATGCGGGAGATGAAGATCTTGTTGCCGTTGACGACGTACTCGTCGCCCTCGCGCTGGGCGAAGGTGCGGATGCGGGTGGTGTCGGAGCCGGCGTCGGGCTCGGTGATACCGAAGGACTGCAGGCGCAGTTCGCCGGAGGCGATCTTCGGCAGGAAGCGCTGCTTCTGCTCGTCGTTGCCGTGACGGAGCAGGGCGCCCATGGTGTACATGCCGGCGCGCGCCGCACCGGCGTGGCAGCCGTTGCGTTCGAGCTGCTCGAGAACGACTGCGGCATCGCGGATGTCGGCTCCGCCTCCGCCGTACTCCTCGGGGACGAGCATGCCCATCCAGCCGGTCTCGTAGAGCGTGTCGACGAACTTCTCGGGGTACTCACCGGCGGCGTCGCAGGCACGCCAGTAGTCGTTGTCGAACGGCTCGCACAGCTCGTCGATGGCGCTACGGATGGCGCGCTGCTCTTCCGTGAGACTGAAGGCGGACGATTCGATTACGGTCACGGCGACTCTCCTGCATGTCGTGGGTGTGACGACAGCCAATCCGACGTCGGGGCGACGCAGAAGCCCATCTATCACCCAGTGAAATGGTTCGTGGAAATCGGTGGTCGGGAACTCCCGACGGACGGTAGCCGTGAGAGTAGGACCGTCCGGAGCGGCCGAACAACGCCGACTGTCACTCAGTGATAGATCGTTTTCGGAATCGCAGGAAACGACCGGCCGAGGGTTGACCAGCCATTCCTACGGACCTAATCTGTCCTGCAGAATCGAATTCCTCGATACAGAACATCTCTGTGATCCACCGGAAAGGTTGCCCATGAGCACCTCGGCAGAAATCATCGACGTCCCCCTGCTCATCGTCGGCGGCGGCATCGCAGGCCTGGCCACCGCGCTCGGCCTCGCCCGCAAGGGCCGCCCGGCGCACGTGATCGAGCGCGCCCCCGAGTTCGGCGAGGTCGGCGCCGGCATCCAGCTGGCCCCGAACGCCATGGCCGTCCTCGACAGCCTCGGCGTGATGGACGCGATCATGAAGGACGCGGTCCTCCCCCAAAAGAAGTGCTACATGGACGCCGTGACCGGCGAGGTGATCGGCACCGTCGATCTCGGACCCGAATTCGTCGAGCACTTCGGTTATCCCTACGTCGTCACCCACCGCGCCGATCTGCACGGCGCACTCCTCGAGGGTTGCCGCGCGAGCGATCTCGTCACCTTGGAGACCAACCGCGAGGTTCTCCGCGCCGAGAACCTGCCCGACGGCCGCGCGAAGGTGGTCTGCGCCGACGGCACCGAGTACGTCGCCGACGCTGTGGTCGGCGCCGACGGACTGCGCTCGGCGATCCGCCCGATGATCGTCGAGGACGAGCCCGTCCCCTCCGAGTACGTCGCCTACCGCGGCACCGTGCCCATCGAGATGGTGCCGGCCGACGCCGTGGAGACCCCGATGGTGCTGTGCTGGCTCGGCCCGCACATGCACCTGATCCAGTACCCGCTGCGCGGCGGCAAGCTCTACAACAACGTCGCCGTCTTCCGCTCGGACTTCTACTCCCCCGACCACGACGACTGGGGTACCGAGGAGGAACTCGACGCCCGCTTCGGCCTGTGCTGCGACAAGGTCCGCGAGGCCGGGCAGTACCTCAACCGCGAGATCCGCTGGCCGATGTACGACCGGGAGCCGGTCACCACCTGGACCTCCGGCGCGGTGAGCCTCATCGGCGACGCCGCCCACCCGATGCTCCAGTACCTCGCCCAGGGTGGCGCCCAGTCACTGGACGACTCGCTCGCGATGGTCGAGGCGCTCGTGACCGAGCCGAACATCGAGGCCGCGTTCAAGACCTTCGAGGCGCGACGGGCGCCGCACACCGGCAACATCCAGCGCCTCGCACGGGTCGCAGGTGAGCTGTTCCACATCGACGGGGTCGGTCGCGCGCTGCGCAACTACTCCTTCAAGGACCACAACCCCACCGACTACGAGAACCTCGACTGGATGTTCATGCCGCTGTCGGTGGCCGGCGACACCCGCAACTACCCGTACTGACCTGCATCGTCGCCGGCCGGACGTTCATCCGGCCGGCGACGGGGCTACCGCCCGGAACCGGCCAGCGCGTCGGCGAGTTCGCCGGCCGCCTTCCGGGCGGCGGCGAGCACCTCGCCCCAGCGGTCGACACCGATCCGCCCGGTCGGGAAGGTGATACCGATGGCGAAGCCGGATGTGCCCGCACCGGAGATCCCGGCGGAAGCGGCACCTACCGAGACGGCCACCGCACTGACACCCGACTCGACCTCACCGTCCTGCGCGGCGTAACCCCGTTCCCGGATCACCTCGAGCTGGGACTGCAGGGTCTCCCGTTCGGACTGCTGCAGGCCACTCGGCAGATGAGGCTCGATGTCCCCACCCATCCCGGCGAGCAGCGCCTTACCCATGGCGCTCGAATAGGCCGGCTGCGAATGACCCGACCGGTCGCCCACGCGCAGCAGATGCGGACTCTCCACCGAGAGCAGCGTCAGGGCCCGATCCCCGTCGAGGGTGGCGAGATGCACCGTCTCCTGGGTGAGGGCCACGAGCCGCTCCAGGATCGGCCGGGCCAGGTCGATGACCCGGCCGCGGAAATTCGACAGCCGCTCCATGGTGGGACCGGCCCGGTACATCTTGGACTCCGGATCCTGTTCGGCGAAGCCGTAGTGCGCCAGCATCTGCAACAAGCGGTGCGCGGTGGACGGGGCAATACCCAGCAGGGCGGCGGCATCGCCCACCCGCAGTCCGTCGGGTCGCTCGGCGACCACGAGGAGCAGTCGGAGAGCCTTGTCGACCGAACCGACCGGATATGCCGGTGCGTCTCGACGTGCAGAGTCAGTGGCCATGATTCTTTATAACAGAACGATTCGACCATTTTCCTTGACCAACCGGCTCAACTACCGTACTAATTCCTTATCAAGGAATCTAACTCCGCAATACAGAACAGAGAGGATCGCGCGATGAGTGTCGACACCTCCCGCTCCGACGAGAAGGTGCACGACGCCTTCTACGCCGAACTCGCGGACAATCACTACTCCCCGCTCTGGCAGCTCATGGGCAACCTCGGGCCGGAGGCGAAAACCACTCTGGTACCGCACATCTGGCGCTACGAGCAGGCCCGGAAGCTGATGGTCGAGGCCGGCGAGATCGTCCCGCTCGAAGACGCCCTCCGCCGCGTCCTCGGCTTCCGCAATCCCGGCTGTCTCCCGCACCAGCGCACCGGAGCCACCGATACCCTCTGGTCCGCACTGCAGTTGGTGCTCCCGGGAGAGATCGCCCCGGCCCACCGCCACACGCCGTCCGCACTGCGGTTCATCGTCGAGGGCGACGGCGCCTACACCGTCGTCAACGGTCAACGCGTCCCGATGGACGAGGGTGACTTCCTGCTGACCCCCAACGGGCACTGGCACGAGCACGGCCACACCGGCGAGGGCCCGATGATCTGGCTCGACGGGCTCGACTCCCCGCTGATGTCACGGCTGAACCAGTACGTCATCGAGGAGGACCCCGAATGCCAGGAGGTGGACGCACCGCTCCCCGCCGCCTACGGCAACGGACTGTTCGCCAAGCCCTGGGGTGAGCCCGAAAAGGTCGGTCAGCCACTGGTATACAAGCTCGCCGACGCGCTCGAGACCATCGAGTACCTGCGTACGCGTGAAGGCGACCCCTTCGACGACATCATCGTCGAGTACCGCAATCCGATCACGGGCGGACCGGTGATGACCACCATCGGGGCCTACCTCCAGCTGATCCGCCCAGGCGTCGACACCCGCGCCCACCGGCACACCCACTCGACCGTCTACCACGTGGTCCGCGGATCCGGATACTCGATCGTCGACGGCCGGCGTATCGACTGGACCAAGGGCGACACCATCGCAATTCCGTTGTGGTACGAGCACTCCCACCACAATCCGACCGGCGAGGACGCAATCCTGTTCTCGTACACCGACAAGCCCGCCATCGATGCGCTCGGACTCGGCCGCATCCGACCCAGCGAGTAGGAATCATGAAGCTCTACGTCTACAACGACTACCGCCTCGGTGTGGAGGCCACGGACGGCACCCTCGTCGACATCACCGATCTCGTCCCCGAGCACACCGAACCGCGCGAGCGCACGAACGCGCTCATCCGCGCCTGGTCGACCGTCTCCGGCGACGTCTCGTCCCGCGTCGCCGCCGGTGGCGGGCAGGCACTGGACTCGGTGACCGTCCGCGCGCCGCAACCCCAGCCGCGCAACCTGTTCGCGGCGCCGGTCAACTACCACAAGCACCAGCAGGAGATGGGTGGGGAGAAGGGCGTCTACACCGATCGCAAGATCCTCGACGTCTCCGTTCGCAAGGGCTTCCTCAAGGCCGTCACGTCCATCGTCGGACCGGACGGCGCGATCGAACTCCCCTACGAGGACCGGCGTTTCGACCACGAGGCCGAGGTCGGCATCATCATCTCGAAGGAGGCGAAGCGGGTTTCGGTCGAGGAGGCACTCGACTACGTCTTCGGATACACCCCGCTGCTCGACATCACCCTGCGCGGCGACGAGGACCGGTCCTGGCGCAAGTCCATGGACACCTTCACCCCCATCGGCCCGTACATCCTCACCGCCGACGAGGTGGAGGACCCGGAGAACCTCGACTTCTGGCTCACCGTGAACGGCGAGATGCGGCAGAAGTCCAACACGTCCTTCCTCATCTGGGGCATCGCCAAGCTGATCTCGGAGTACTCCCAGGTGATCACCCTGCAGCCCGGCGACATCATCGCCACCGGCACCCCCGAGGGCGTCGCTCAGATCGTCCCCGGCGACACCGTCGTGCTCACCATCCCCGCGATCGGCGAGCTGACCATGCCGGTCGTCGCCCGCCCCTGAGTTCGACCGCAGTAGACCCGAACTCCGGGGCATCGTGAGATCCAGCACGTCCGGAGTCCGTGCGTCGGTGGCCCGTTCGGGACATCGAGCGCCTGTCGATCGGAACACGAATCCGACCCGTACGGGCCACCGACGCCTGTTTCACCGCGCCTGCATCGCACCGATCGGGTCGACCTACATCACCCGCGACGCCGCGCCGAGCACCGCCGCCGACCGCAGATCGTTGTCGGGTTCCGAGAATCACAGCGGCACATCGTTGTACGACGACCGCTGCCGGTAAACCGAAGAGCACCGACCGGTTCGGGGGACGGATCGGTGTCATCGACCGCACCCGGATCGATTGCGGCGCAGAACGATTCGATGTCGTCGGCCTACGACCGCGCGAGACCGTCCACGTGCCACGCCATCGAGATCGTCTCCTCGGCACAGAGATACAACCAGCTCTCGGGGACGCCGGCGGGAGACACTCTCGAACCGACGCCGGAGACCACCGCTGTTGTCTGCACCCCGTCATGGCCAGAGGTGTCCCGCTCCGCCCGCGAGGACGGAACGGTTTGTATCAGGCCGCGCCGAAGTCCCCCGCGTTCACTCCACGAGTGCCTTGAACTGCGCGTCGTACAACCGCGTGTAGGCACCGCCCGCGCGGAGCAGATCCTCGTGCGTGCCCTGCTCGACGATGCGCCCGTCCTCCATCACCACGATCCGGTCGGCGTCGCGGATCGTCGAGAGCCGGTGCGCGATGACGAAACTCGTGCGGTCGTCGCGCAGCCGCGCGGTGGCCTGCTGCACGAGCAGTTCGGTGCGGGTGTCGACGGAGCTGGTGGCCTCGTCGAGGATCAGGATGGACGGCTTGGCCACGAAGGCCCGCGCGATCGTGATGAGCTGACGTTCACCGGCGCTGAGGCTGCCCGATTCCTCGTCGATGATCGTGTCGTAGCCGTCGGGCAGGGCACGCACGAAGCGGTCCACGTAGCTCATGCGGGCCGCGGACAGGATCTGGTTCTCGGTGGCGTGCGGGTTGCCGTAGGCGATGTTCTCCCGGATGGTGCCGCCGAACAGCCAGGTGTCCTGCAGCACGATGCCGATCCGCGACCGCAGCTCGGCCCGCGACATCGAGGTGATGTCGACACCGTCGACGAGGATGCGGCCGGAGTTCAGCTCGTAGAACCGCAGGATCAGGTTGATCAGCGTGGTCTTGCCGGCGCCGGTCGGGCCGACGATCGCGACCATCTGTCCCGGTTCGGCGCGCAGCGACAGGTGCTCGATGAGCGGACGATCCGGGTCGTACGAGAACGACACGTCGTCGAATTCGACGCTGCCGTGCCGGCCCCACGGCAGGGTCGGTGCCGGCGACTCGGGGTCCTGCTCGGGCTCGTCGAGGAGTGCGAACACCCGTTCCGCGGACGCGGCGGCGGACTGCAGCAGGTTCACCATCGCACCGATCTGGGCAAGCGGCTGAGCCAGCTGGCGCGAGTACTGGATCAGCGCCTGCACCTCGCCGAGGGTGATGGTGCCCGACGCCACGCGCAGGCCGCCGAGCACGGCGACACCCACGTAGCTGAGGTTGCCGAGGAAGGTCACCAGCGGCATCACGGTGCCGGACACGAACTGTGCGCGGTAGGCGGACCGGAACAGCTCGTCGTTGGTCTCGGCGAAGCTGCGCTCGACGTCGGCGGTGCGCCCGTACGCGGTGACGATCTCGTGGCCGGTGAACACCTCTTCGATCTGGCCGTTGAGTTTGCCGGTCGCTTCCCACTGCGCCGCGAAGTGCGTGCGGGACCGGCGCGCGACCAGGGCCGTCGCGACGACGGACGCGGGCACCATGAACAGCGCCACGAGCGCGAGGAGCGGCGAGATCCACAGCATCATCACGACGAGGCCGATCAGGGTCAGCACGGCCAGCACGAGCTGGCTGATCGATTCCTGCATGCCCGTCGACACGTTGTCGATGTCGTTGCTGACGCGGCTGAGCAGGTCGCCACGCGAGTGGGTGTCGAAGTAGCGCAGCGGCAGGTTGTGGATCTTGCGTTCCACCCGCGACCGCAGATCCCGCACCACCCGCTGGACGATCTCGTTCAGGCCGTACGCGGCCACCCAGATCAGCGCCGACGACAGCAGGTACAGCGCCAGGACGACGAACAGGATCCGGCCGAGGGCGCCGAAGTCGATGCCCTCCCCGGGCACGGCGGCGGTCCCGGACACCATGTCGGCGAACTGGTCGTTGCCCTCGCTGCGCAGCTGCGCGACGGCCTCGTCCTTCGTGAGCCCGGCCGGCAGCTGCAGGCCGATGACACCGTCGAAGATGACGTCGGTGGCGCGCCCGAGCAGCAGCGGCGCGACCGCCTGCGCGATCACGCCGAGGAGCACCATCAGCAGCACGCCGTAGACGATGAAACGCTGCGGGTGCAGCAGCCCGAGGATCCGCTTGATCGACGCGAGTCCGTTCTGCGGCTGGGCCGGGAGGGTCGGGGTCTGGGTGCTCATACGGCGGCCATCCGCTGGGACTCGACGATCTCGATGTACTCCCGGCAGTACGACAGCAGCTCGATGTGGGTGCCGGACCCGACGACCGCTCCGTCGTCGAGCACGATGATCCGGTCGGCGTCCTGCACGGTCGACACCCGCTGGGCGACGATCAGGACGCATGCGTCGCGGGTCTCGGGCACCAGGGCCTCCCGGAGTCGGGCATCGGTGGCGGGGTCGAGCGCGGAGAACGCGTCGTCGAACAGGTAGATCGAGGGCCGGCGGACCAGTGCGCGGGCGATGGCGAGGCGCTGCCGCTGCCCGCCGGAGACGGTGGTGCCGCCCTGCGCGACGACCGTCTCGAGCCGCTCGGGCAGGGCCGCGACGAAGTCCGCGGCCTGCGCGACCTCGAGGGCGTGCCACAGTTCGTCGTCGGTGGCGTCGGAGCGCCCGTACCGCAGGTTCTCGGCGATCGTGCCGGAGAACAGGTACGCCTTCTGCGGCACCACGCCGATCTCGCGGCGCAACGCCGCCGGGTCGATGTTCCGGACGTCGATTCCGCCGACCTCGATCGAACCGGCGGTGACGTCGATCAGCCGCGGGATCAGGCGCATGAGGGTGGTCTTGCCGGACCCCGTGCCGCCGATGATCGCCGTGGTGGTGCCGGGTTCTGCCCGGAACGCGATGTCGTGCAGCACGGGCGCGTCGGCGCCCGGGTAGGAGAAACCGACGCCCTTCAACTCGACGGCGACCGGGCGCGGCAGTGCCGTCACGGCGTTCTCTGCGCACGACACCGACGGCTCGGTGCCGAGGACCTCGAGGATGCGGTCGGCGCAGACGGCCGCGCGCGGGGCCATCAGCGCCACGAACGAGGCCATGAGCACGGCCATGAGGATCTGGGTGACGTAGGTGATCAGCGCGGTCAGCGACCCGACCTCCATCGCGCCGCTGTCGATGCGCTGCCCGCCGAACCACAACACGGCGACGGTGCTGGCGTTCGCGATGAGGATGACGGCCGGGAACAGCACCGCGTTGATCCGCCCGACGCGCAGCGCCGTCATGGTGAGGTCGAGGTTCGCCGCGTCGAATCGGGCGCCCTCGGAGTCCTCGCGGACGAACGCGCGAACCACACGGATGCCGGTGATCTGTTCGCGCAGCACCCGGTTGACGTTGTCGATCTTGGTCTGCATGATCCGGAACGACGGCAGCATCATCGCCATCAGACCCAGGATCGTGAGGATGAGGACGGGGACCGCCACAGCCACGACCACCGAGGTTCCCCGGTCCTCGCGCAGCGCCATGACGATGGCGCCGATCCCCATGATGGGAGCGATGACGACGATGGTGCAGGTCATCATGACGAGCATCTGGATCTGCTGCACGTCGTTGGTGTTGCGGGTGATCAGCGACGCCGCCCCGAACTTGCCGTGCTCGCGGGCGGAGAACTTCCCGACACGGTGGACCAGCGACAGCCGGATGTCGCGTCCCACGGCCATCGCGGTCCGGGCCGCGAAGTAGACGGCGCCGATCGCGCAGGCCACCTCGAACGCCGCGATCACCAGCATGATCGCGCCGGTGCGCATGATGTAGCCGATGTCGCCGCGGGCCACACCGTTGTCGATGATGTCCGCGTTGAGGCTGGGCAGGATCAGCATCGCCACCGTGGACACCAGTTGCAGCACGACGACTGCAACCAGTGCACCACCGTGAGGCGCGAGGAAACGCCGAAGAAGCCTGACCAACATGGGCATCAACCTACCTGGGCGGACACGTCACGCCGTGATCGTTCACGCGTGGACCGTGTCCCGCTCGGACGCCGCGGCCAGTTCGCGGGTGAGCTTCTCGCCCTCGACGTCCACGTTCGGCAGGATCCGGTCCAGCCACTTGGGTAGCCACCAGGCCTTGTCGCCGAGCAGCGCCATGACGGCCGGGATGATGACCATGCGCACCACGAACGCGTCGAAGAACACCGCGGCGGCAAGCGCGAAGCCGATGGACTTGATGAACGCGTTGGGTTCGGCGATGAAGGCCGCGAACACCGAGATCATGATGATCGCCGCGGCGCTCACCACCCGGGCGCCGTGCCGGAAACCGGTCCGGACGGCTTCCTTCGCGGTCGCGCCGTGCACGTAGTCCTCGCGCATGCGGGTGACCAGGAAGACCTGGTAGTCCATCGCCAGGCCGAACACTACGCCGATCAGGAAGATCGGCATGAAGCTGACCAGCGGCTGCGGGTTCGAGATCAGACCGCCCCAGCCTTCCTGGAAGATCGCGACGGTCGCACCGAAGGTCGCCAGGACGCTGAGCAGGAAGCCGAGCGTCGCGGTGAGCGGCACCAGGATCGACCGGAAGACGAGCATCAGCAGGATGAACGCGAGTCCGACCACGACGGCGAGGTACGGGACGAGGGCGCTCTGCAGGGTCTCGGAGACATCGCCTTCGAGGGCGGTCTGTCCGGTGATGCCGTAGGAGATGCCGGTGCGGGCCTCGAGATCCGCCTCGCCGGCGCGCAGGTCGGCGACGAGATCCATGGTGGCGGCCTCGCTGGGGCCGGACTTCGGCGTGACCATGATCTGCGCGGTGTCGCCGGCCTCGTTCACGGCGACGATCTGCGCGTTGACCACCTCGTCGTGCTCGTACAGGTCCTGCACGACCGCACCGAACGCGGCGGGCGCCGACATGTTCGCCTCGCGCGCATCGGCGACGACGAGCAGCGGGCCGTTGCGGCCGGGCCCGAACGCCTCGTCGACGAGGTCGTAGGCCTGGCGGGAGCTGGTCTGCGGATCGCCGGTGGCCTCGGTGGGCAGCGCGAGGCGCAGGTTCAGTGCCGGGAGGGCAGCGATACCGAGGATCAGGATCCCGGCGACGAGCGGAATCAGCGGCTTGCGGGTGACCCAGCCGATGTAGCGCTGGGCGGCACCCGGCTTGTCGGTGTCCGCTTCCGGATCGTTCGCCTTCACACCGGGGACGCGTCCCGCGAATGCCTTGTTGCCGAACAGGCCCAGGATCGCCGGCAACAGGGTGATGGCGATGAGCACGGCGATGAACACGGTGAACGCTGCGGCGTAGCCCATGGCGGACAGGAACGGGATACCGACGACGCTGAGCGCGACCAGGGCGACGATCACGGTGAGGCCGGCGAACACCACGGCGGATCCCGCGGTGCCGACCGCGCGTCCGGCCGCTTCGGCGCGGTCGGCGGTGACGGTGATCTCGTGGCGGAACCGGGAGACGATGAACAGCGAGTAGTCGATGGCGACGGCCAGGCCGATCATGATGGCGAGCGTCGGGGTCATCGAGCTCAGGTCGGCGAAGCCGGTGGCGATGGTGATGCCGAGGCTGCCGATGCCGACGCCGATGACCGCGGAGATCAGCGGCAGACCGGCGGCGACGAGCGAACCGAACGTCAGGGCGAGGACGACCGCGGCGACGCCCATGCCGATGAGCTCGGTGAGTCCACCGGGCATTTCGGCTTCGGCTGCGGCGGTGCCGCTGACCTGCACGTTCAGGCCGGCAGACCGGCCGATGTCGGCGGCAGCGGCGATCTGGTCCGTCAGCGCGGTGTCGACGTCGGTGATGCTGCCCTGGAACGGGACGGTGACGTACCCGACGGTGCGATCGAGGCTGAGCGGTGACAGCGCGGCGGCGTCGGCGAGCGCGGCTTCCTCGGTGCCGCCCTGCTGCCGGGCCGCGGCCTTCATCTGCTCGACGAGGCCCGCGTTCGCGGTGACCGGGTCGACGAGGAGCGCGGGCTGCTGCTCGGGGGTTGCGGCGACCGGGTCGACCTTGGCGCCGGGTGCGACGCGGTCGATCCCGCGGACCGCGGCGAGCACCTCGTTCATCGCCGCCATGTTCTGCGGCTCGTCGAGGGTCTGCCCGTCCGGCGCGGCGAACACGTAACGCGCGCTGAGCGCGTTCATCGGGTCGTCGGCGTTCGGGAAACGCTCGGCCATCAGGTCCTGCGTCTGCTGCGCCGGGGTGCCCGGGATGGAGAACGAGTCGGTGGTGGGTCCGGACAGGGTCGCCGCACCCACGCCGAACAGGACGAGGATCGCGATCCAGAGGGACAGGACCGTGCCTTTCCGCCGGTAGGCGAATCTGCCGATCCGATACAGGTAGGTAGCCACAAGGCGCCTTTCTTCGGATGTGTCGCAGGCGGAAAGCCGACTACGAGATTCCTTGCCGCAATTGCGCGAACGCGGCGCGGATGAGGTCTTCGGGGGATTGCGCGCCGGAGGTTCCGGCGATCCACAGGTCGATGGCCGCACGGATCGCGGCCGCTGCGCAGTAGTTGAGCAGCACGGGGTAGATGTCGGTGCCGGAGTCGTGTCCGCTGCGTTCGGCAATCGCCTCGACCAGCAGCGGTCCCGTCCGCGTCTGCAGCTCGATGCTGCGCGAGACGAGAGACGGGCTCTGCTCGACGAGTTCGAACATCGCGCACAGCTCGTCGAAGTCGTCGATCTCGGCAACGACCTCCAGTGCCGCCGCCTCGATCGCATCCCACACGTGTTCGTCCGACGGCCGGTCGCGCAGCCGCTGGAGCCAGTTCTGCAGCAGAGCGTCGAGGTGCTCGAGGACCGCTTCCTCTTTGCTGGCGAAATAGTTGTGGAAGGTGCGGGTGGAGACGCCGGCTTCGGCGGCGATCGCGTCGGCGGTGACGGCCTCGATGCCCCGAGCCCGGGCGAGACGGGCTGCGGCGGCGCCGAGGGCAGCCCTGGTGGCAGCCTTCTTGCGGTCGCGCAGTCCGAGTTCGGTCACGTCGTCCAACGTACAGAACTTGCAGAACTCTGTAACTTTGCAGACTCGTGCAGTTTTATGTGGTTGCCCACACTCGCCGGGCAGCCAGGCGGTAGATCACACCTCGCGGCGGGTCCACGCTCCCGGATCGGCGATGAGCTCGGAGACGAAGCCGGGCAGGTCGTCATCGACGATGTCGGCGAGCGTGACCTCCTCGAGGACCGCGCGCAGGTTCACCCGGAGCGCGATCCACACATCCCGCAGCCTCTCCGCCGGGCCCGTGTACACGACGTCCTCGGGTCGCTCCCCCCGCACCGACGCCAGCGGGCCCTCGACCGTGCGGATGATGTCCGCGACGGAGATCTCGTCGGCCGGCCGCGCGAGCCAGTAGCCGCCTTCCGGTCCGCGGCGACTGCGCACCAGACCGCCGCGCCGCAGATCCGCCAGCACCGCTTCGAGGAACTTGTGCGGGATGTGCTGCGACTTCGCCAGCCCCTCGGCCTTGGCCGGGGCGTCGCCCGCGGCCGCCAGCTCGAGCAACGTGCGCACGGCGTAATCCACCCTCGCGGTGATGTGCACTGCCGCCCCTCCTCGCCGTTCCCCTCGCGGACGCCACCGGATTTCCTATCCGACCAGGGGGAAAGTATGCCAGGACCGGACGGTCGGGGTCGCGGCCCCGGAACCACCCGGAGTGACCCCTGACACATTTCGGTAGATTGAATGCCTGTCCGCACGACACCGGAGGGCGACATGTGGGAGACCGTGGTCCACTCGTGGGGTTCGCTGCTCGAGCCGCTACAGGATCCGGTGGCGCTCGCGATCCCGGCGTTCCTGCTGTTCCTGATCCTCGAGTGGACCGCCGCCCGCACCCTCGAACACGTCGAACCCGGCGCGGACGGCAGGACCCGCCCGCCGCGCGGCGGCTACGAGTTCCGTGACGCGCGCGCGAGCCTGTCGATGGGGCTGGTGTCCATCGCGACCAGCGCGGTGTGGAAGGTCGTCGCGCTCGTCGGCTACGCGGCGATCTGGGTGTACGTGGCGCCCTGGCACCTGCCCGCCGACGCCTGGTACACGTGGGTGATCCTGCTCGTCGGCGTCGACCTGCTGTTCTACTGGTACCACCGCATCGCGCACCGGGTCCGCATCGTCTGGGCCACCCATCAGGCGCATCACTCGAGCGAATACTTCAACTTCGCGACCGCGCTGCGTCAGAAGTGGAACAACAGCGGCGAGATCCTCATGTGGATCCCGTTGCCGCTGCTCGGCATTCCCCCGTGGATGGTGTTCGTCGGGTTCTCCGTCAACCTCGTCTACCAGTTC
>Ga0180218_1000299_pt1 | contig 59129 bp, 63 predicted proteins | sample eDN3rd37CKraftBY_FD_151334 | JGI IMG/M metagenome (GOLD analysis project Ga0180218, IMG submission 151334) | Enriched backyard soil microbial communities from Emeryville, California, USA - eDNA 3rd pass 37_C Kraft BY (version 2) (version 2) | ecosystem: Environmental > Terrestrial > Soil >... | reverse complement strand
GATCGCCTCGGCACCCATGGCACCGGTGAAGTACTCGCCGTAGCGGTCCTGGAGCTCGCGGTAGATCATCTCGTCGACGATCAGATCCTTCGGCTTCAGCTTCGTGAAGGTCGTCCAGATCTCGTCGAGACGGTCGAGCTCGCGCTGCGCACGGTCGCGGAGCTGACGCATCTCGCGCTCGCCGCCGTCCTTGACCTTGCGGCGGACGTCGGACTTGGCGCCCTCGGCCTCGAGTTCGGCGAGGTCGGCTTCGAGCTTCTGCGCACGGGCCTCGAGGTCGGCGTCGCGCTGGTCGGCGACCGACTTCTTCTCGACCTCCATCTCGGCTTCGAGAGTGGAGAGCTCGTTGTGGCGCAGCTCGTCGTCGACCGACGTGATGACGTACGCGGCGAAGTAGATGATCTTCTCGAGATCCTTCGGCGCGAGGTCGAGCAGGTAGCCGAGACGGCTCGGCACACCCTTGAAGTACCAGATGTGCGTCACCGGAGCGGCGAGCTCGATGTGGCCCATGCGCTCACGGCGGACCTTGGCGCGGGTCACCTCGACGCCGCAGCGCTCGCAGATGATGCCCTTGAAGCGGACACGCTTGTACTTGCCGCAGTAGCACTCCCAGTCCCGGGTGGGACCGAAGATCTTCTCGCAGAACAAGCCGTCCTTCTCGGGCTTGAGCGTGCGGTAGTTGATGGTCTCGGGCTTCTTGACCTCGCCGTACGACCAGTTACGGATGTCCTCGGCGGTGGCCAGGCCGATCCGGAGTTCATCGAAGAAGTTGACGTCGAGCACGTAACTTCCTTTCCCCTGTGCGGGTTGTATTGCTGCTAGTTGTCGCTATCGCTGCCGGGGCCCGACGCGGTACGCGCCCGGTGGTGTCGGGGTGCGTACCGCATCGGCTCGGCTCCTAGTTCGCGAGGTCGTCGACCGTGGCCGACTCGTTGCGGGAAAGGTTGATGCCCAGGTTGGCGGCCGCCCGCTCGAGGTCCTCGTCGTCGCCGTCGGCCATCGCGATGGCCGCGCCGTCGCTGGAGAGGACCTCCACGTTCAGGCACAGCGACTGGAGTTCCTTGAGGAGCACCTTGAACGACTCGGGGATACCCGGCTCGGGGATGTTCTCGCCCTTGACGATCGCCTCGTAGACCTTGACGCGACCGACCACGTCGTCGGACTTGATCGTGAGCAGCTCCTGGAGGGTGTAGGCGGCGCCGTAGGCCTGCATCGCCCAGCACTCCATCTCACCGAAGCGCTGACCACCGAACTGCGCCTTACCACCGAGCGGCTGCTGCGTGATCATCGAGTACGGACCGGTCGAACGCGCGTGGATCTTGTCGTCGACCAGGTGGTGCAGCTTGATGATGTACATGTAGCCGACCGACACCGGGTACGGGAACGGCTCGCCGGAGCGACCGTCGAACAGCGTCGCCTTGCCGTCGGGGCCGACCATGACCTCGCCGTCGCGGTTCGGCAGCGTCGAGGACAGCAGACCCGTCAGCTCCTCCTCGCGGGCACCGTCGAACACCGGCGTGGCGATGTTGGTGTCGGGCTCGGCGGCGAGCATCTCCTCGGAGAGGTTCTGTGCCCACTCGGGACGGCTGCCGTCGTCGGCCACCTGGATCTGCCAGCCGGCCTTGCCGATCCAGCCCAGGTGCGTCTCGAGGACCTGGCCGATGTTCATACGACGCGGAACACCGTGGGTGTTCAGGATGATGTCGACCGGGGTGCCGTCGGGCAGGAACGGCATGTCCTCCTGCGGGAGGATCTTGCCGATGACGCCCTTGTTGCCGTGGCGGCCGGCGAGCTTGTCGCCGTCCTGGATCTTGCGCTTCTGCGCCACGTACACGCGGACGAGCTCGTTGACGCCCGGAGGCAGATCGTCGTCGTCCTCGCGGGAGAACACGCGCACGCCGATGACCTTGCCGGTCTCGCCGTGGGGCACCTTCAGCGACGTGTCGCGGACCTCGCGGGCCTTCTCGCCGAAGATCGCGCGCAGCAGCCGCTCCTCGGGGGTCAGCTCGGTCTCACCCTTCGGGGTGACCTTGCCGACGAGGATGTCGCCGTCGCGGACCTCGGCACCGATGCGGACGATGCCGCGCTCGTCCAGGTCGGCGAGGACCTCGTCCGAGACGTTCGGGATGTCGCGGGTGATCTCCTCGGCACCGAGCTTGGTGTCGCGGGCGTCGATCTCGTGCTCCTCGATGTGGATCGAGGTGAGCACGTCCTCCTCCACGAGGCGCTGCGACAGGATGATCGCGTCCTCGTAGTTGTGGCCTTCCCACGGCATGATCGCCACGAGCAGGTTCTTGCCGAGCGCCATCTCACCGTTCTGGGTGCAGGGACCGTCGGCGAGGACCTGGCCGGCCTCGACGCGCTGACCCTCGTCCACGATCGGACGCTGGTTCGAGCAGGTGCCCTGGTTGGAACGGTCGAACTTGCGCAGACGGTAGGTCTTGCGGGTGCCGTCGTCGGCCATCACGGTGATGAAGTCGGCGGACACCTCCTCGACCACACCGGTCTTCTCGGTGACGATGACGTCGCCGGCGTCGACGGCGGCACGCAGTTCCATGCCGGTACCGACGACCGGAGCCTCGCTGCGCACCAGCGGCACGGCCTGACGCTGCATGTTCGCACCCATGAGGGCACGGTTGGCGTCGTCGTGCTCGAGGAACGGGATCATCGCGGTCGCGACCGACACCATCTGACGCGGCGAAACGTCCATGAAGTCGACTTCGGCGGCCGGGATGTACTCGATCTCGCCGCCCTTCTTACGGACGAGGACGCGATCCTCGGTGAACCGGCCGTCGGGACCGATCGGCGAGTTGGCCTGCGCCACGACGTGGCGGTCCTCCTCGTCGGCGGTCAGGTAGACGACCTCGTCGGTGACGACGCCGTTCTCGACCTTGCGGTACGGGGTCTCGATGAAACCGAACGGGTTGACCCGCGCGTACACCGACAGCGAGCCGATCAGGCCGATGTTCGGGCCTTCCGGGGTCTCGATCGGGCACATGCGGCCGTAGTGCGACGAGTGGACGTCGCGGACCTCGAGGCCGGCGCGCTCACGGGACAGACCGCCGGGGCCCAGCGCGGACAGGCGGCGCTTGTGGGTCAGGCCCGAGAGCGGGTTGTTCTGGTCCATGAACTGCGACAGCTGGGAGGTTCCGAAGAACTCCTTGATCGCGGCCACGACGGGACGGATGTTGATCAGCGTCTGCGGCGTGATCGCCTCGACGTCCTGCGTGGTCATACGCTCGCGCACCACGCGCTCCATGCGGGACAGGCCGACACGGATCTGGTTCTGGATGAGCTCGCCGACCGTGCGCAGACGACGGTTGCCGAAGTGGTCGATGTCGTCGACCTCGACCGGGACCTCGACGCCGTCGGGGGCGGTCATCACGGTCTCACCGGCGTGCAGGCGCACCAGGTACTCGATCGTGGCGACGATGTCTTCCTCGGTGAGGGTGGACGCCGCGATCGGCTGGCCGCTGTTCAGGCCCAGCTTCTTGTTGATCTTGTAACGTCCCACGCGCGCCAGGTCGTAGCGCTTGTCCTTGAAGAAGAGGTTCTCCAGCAGGGTCTGCGCGGACTCCTTGGTCGGCGGCTCGCCCGGACGCAGCTTGCGGTAGATGTCGAGCAGCGCCTCGTCGGTGCCGGCCGTGTTGTCCTTCTCCAGCGTGGACATCATGATCTCGGAGAAACCGAAGCGCTGGACGATCTGCTCGTTCGTCCAGCCCAGCGCCTTGAGCAGCACGGTGACCGGCTGGCGGCGCTTGCGGTCGATGCGGACGCCGACGGTGTCGCGCTTGTCGACGTCGAACTCGAGCCACGCACCGCGGCCCGGGATCACCTTGACGCTGTGCAGGTCCTTCTCGGTGCTCTTGTCGACGTTCCGGTCGAAGTAGACGCCCGGGGACCGCACCAGCTGCGACACGACGACGCGCTCGGTGCCGTTGATGATGAAGGTGCCCTTGTCGGTCATCATCGGGAAGTCACCCATGAAGACCGTCTGGCTCTTGATCTCGCCGGTGTTGTTGTTGATGAACTCGGCCGTGACGAACAGCGGAGCCGCGTACGTCATGTCCTTGTCCTTGCACTCCTCGACGGAGGCCTTGACCTCGTCGAAGCGCGGGTCGGAGAAGGACAGGGACATCGAACCCGAGAAGTCCTCGATCGGCGAGAGCTCTGCGAGGATCTCCTCGAGGCCGCCGACAACAGGCCCGTCACCACGTTCGGCAGCCTTCGCGCGCCAGCGCTCGGAGCCGATCAACCATTCGAAGGAATCTGTCTGTAGATCGAGGAGCCCGGGGACCTCGAGCGGCTCGCGAATCTTCGCGAACGAGACTCTCTTCGGGGCTCCGGGGATTCCGGCAACTGCCTTGGTCTGGCTAGAGACTGCCAAGATGCGTCCTTCCAGCACCTCACGCGGGCCGCTCCAACCGGTGCGACCGCCGCTGTACCTGCTTCTTCAGTGGGGCGTTTCGGCTGGTCACAACCCGAACGACAGCCCCATCACGAAGACCGGCGGCGGGCACCCCACGAGGGGGCACTTCCGGCTTTGCGAACGAGGTTTGGACAGGAGGCAGCCAGCGCAAAGTCCTAACCTACACCGAAAAACGGCAGATGTCCAACAGGGGTGCCTGAAGCAAGCCCCTCTCCGGAACTCGGACTTTCTCGCGAGTTCGCGCGGGCGTACCGATAGAGTGACCGCTACCGCTCTCCGCGTCAAGAGATCGTTTCGCCGGGACCGCGCCGACCGCAGCGAAACAGCCCCCGACCGGGGTCAGCTGTCGGTCAGTTCCGAGACCAGCCAGCGGCCGTCGATCCGCTCCATCCGCACCCGCAGCGGCGCCGCCGCGCTGCCCTGGGCGATCCCGTCGCCCGTCGCGCTGACGTTGATGTATGCCGCCACCTCCGCACGCGAATCGTCGAGCATGGACACCCCGATGTGCGTGACGTCGACCTGCGTGACCGTGTGCGTCTGCACCGCGGCCTGCTTCGTCACCTCCGCGGTCCGGTCGAACTGTTCCTGCATCTCCGGCGTCAGCAGCTTGCGGATCGCCGCGAAGTTGTCGTCGATCGTCTCGTAGTTGTAGCCGTGCATCGTCTCGATGGCCTCGGTGGCGGCCCGCTCGACCTGCGCGGTCGCGGCCGTGTCGACCCACGCCCGGTTCTCGACCTTCGCACCGGGCTGGAACGCGGCGACCACCGCGAACACACCCAGGGCGACCGCGGCGCCGCCGAGGAGCAGCAGCGGACGCGTGCCGGACTGTGCCGTGGGCTCCGTCCCGGCGGCATCCTCCGGAGCAACCTCCCGGCCGGGCTCCGGCTCGGCGGGCACGGCGGCAGCCTCGGCAGTCCCGGTGCTCTCGGCAGCCTCAGTACTCTCGGCAGACTCGGTGGCCTCGGCAGACTCAGGGGTCTCGACGGCCTCGTCTGTGGTCTCCGGCTCGGGCTTCTTGGACAGCTCCACCGCCGCGCCCTCGGGCGTGCCGGCTCCGACGACCGATTCCCCGACCTCGGGCTTCGGCGCGCTCGCGTCCTGCCCCGGAGCCGCCGGCCGCGCAGTCGGAGCCGTCGGCCGGGCGGCGCCGGCAGGGCCCTGCGCGCGGCCGGTTCCGGCGATCTTCGGACGCCGGCGCGGCCCGCCGGTTCCCGGATTGCGTCGTTGCGGCGGCACTACACACACTCCTCGAATTGCTCGGTCACCGTCGGTTCCCTACTGCCCGGGCGCCGGTCCGGCCGGGGCCGTCGGCTCGGCGGGCAGCGGCGTTTCGGGCAGGGGCGTTCCGGCGGGCGGCGCGGCCGGTTCCGCGGGAGCCGGAGCGGCCCCCGGATTCGCACCGGACTCGAGCTCCACCGAACCCAGCGGCTGGATTGTCTCCGCCTTCCAGATGTCCCCGTCCTTGCGAACGGCGACCTCGACCGACACCTTGTTCTTCACGAAGTTCGTGGGCGTCGTCGTGGTCACCGACAACACCACGAGCGCACGCGCGGTGTCGTCGTCGGTGTTCAGCTCCGTCAGCGACCCGAACAGAACATCGGCCGCCATCCCGGTGCCGGTGGCCGCGACCTGGTCGCGGATCTGCTGTTCGGTGGCGTTCAGATCGTTCACCAGCGCCTCACCGGTGATCGACGACCGCATGTTGTCGAGCGATCGGTCGACGTCGTCCGCGTCGACACTGTTCAGATTGATCGCCGCCTGCATCGCACCGGACAGCGCCGCGTCCCTCGCGTCGGCCGTGGGCCGCTCGACGAACAACGCCCGCCCCCAGCCGACACCGAACCAGATCGCGGCCGCCAGCGCGACCAGCGCGACGACGCCGACGACCGCGAGCCCCACCTTGCGGAACCTGTCGCCTGCCGGTCGGGTTGTGGTCTCCTCGCTCACTCCAACAACCTACTCACTTCACTTCGGGGTGACCCCGAGCAGCGGTGCCAGCTGCGTCGCGATCGGGTTCAGGTTCAACTTGTCCGGGTCCTTCTTCGGGATGAAGTCCCACGGCTGGAGGGTCAGCGGGTCGGCGAACACGATCCGGTTGGCGCTGCGCACGCCGGTGACGCTGCCCTGCGGCACTTCGCACGACGCGTTCGTGTTGAACGGGAAGTCCTGCTGGGTGTCGTCGAAGTTCGGGTTCTGCCGGTGCATCTCGTCGAGGATCTCGTAGGTGCCCTCGTACCCGATCGTGCAGGACGGCGGGTTGTTCGTCTCGAGGACGATTCCCTGCCGGACCGCGCCGTCGCCCGGTGCGACCGTCCCGGAGCTGCCGGCCACCGCGGGCAGGAACGCCAGGAGCGGCTGCAGCGCGATCGCCTGCGGCGCGAGCTTGTCGCCGAGCAGTGCCAGGTTGGTGAGATCGGTCGTCAGACCCGGACCGCTCTCCACGACCAGCTGGGTCAACTGCTCGCTGGCGGCCTGCCCCGTCTCGATGAGACGCCGGATGTCCGGGTCGCTTTCGCGCAATTGCGCCGTGACCAGGTCCAGATCGGAACTGAACTGCTGAATCGCCGACGACTGCACCGACTGCGTGTTCAGCACGGTCTCGCTGTCCCGGACGAGAGTGACCGTCTGCGGCAGGTAGTCCACACCGGCCGCGCTGAGCTCGGCCAGCGAGTCGACGAGCACCTGCAGATCGTCACCGCGGCCGTCGAACGCGTCGCCGAGTTCCGTGATGAGGGTGTGCAAGTCGTCCACCGGGACCGATCGCACCAGGTCGTTCGTGCTCACCAGCAGGTCCTCCACCGGGATCGGAACGGCGGTCCGGTCCTGTTCGATGACCGACCCGTCCACCAGGAACGGGCCTTCGTCGGTGTCGGGCCGCAGGTCGACGTACTGCTCACCGATCGCGGAGCGGTTCGCCACGACCGCGCGTGCCGACGCCGGGATGTCCGGGCCGCCGTTGTCGAGTTTCAGCTCGACGTTGAGGCCGTCCTCGGTGAGCGACAGTTCACCGACCCGCCCGACCGGGACACCACGGTAGGTGACCTCCGCGTTCTTGAAGACACCACCGGACGTCGCGAACTGCGCGTTCACCGTGTACTGCCCGAAGCCCAACAGGTTGTCGAGACGGACGTACCGGGCGCCGACGAACAGCACACCGAGCAGCGCGATCACCACGAACACCGCGAGCTGCGCTTTGACCAGGCGCGATCTCATCGGCCACCCCCGAGTCCGAGCTGGTTCATCAGGCCCTCCAGGGGATTGGGCGGCGCGGCCGCGTCCCCGGGGACGGCGACACCCGCCGGGAGACCCGGCACCGCGACCGTCTCGGGCAAGGTGGGCGTCGGCAGGATCGGCAGGAGCGACACCGTCGGCCATCCCGGCCGCGGACCGTTGCCGTCGACGTACGGGTTGGACGGATCGAGCAGCGGCTTGGGGTTACCGAACTTGGGCTCCCGGTAGACCGGCTCGCCCTGTCCGACACCGAGGGCCGCGAGCGCGTCCCCGATCTGCAGATCGACGATGAGGAACAGGTTCACCGAACTGCCGAGCGCGATCTTCTCCACCCCGTCCGGGAACGGCACGGTCGGGATGAACGGCAACGCCTCGACCAGGTCGTCTCCGGAGATCGCGAGTTGCTGCAGAGTCGGGCGCAGCGCCAGCAGGTCGGCGATCAGATCGTCCTTCGACTGTTCGAGCACATCGGTTCCGACCGTGCCGAGCCGATCGAGCTGCGTGAGCAGTTCGACGAGCTGCGGGCGTTGCTGCTCGAGGACCTCCGTCGCGACCGGAAGCTCGTCGAGAATCCCGGCGATCCGGTCGGTCTGCGCGGCCACGTTCGTGCTCAGCGTGTCCAGCCCGTCCAGCGCACGCGTGATGTCGTTCTTCTGCTGTTCGAGTCCGGCGATCAGCAGATCCGCCTGTTCGAGCAGACTGCGCGTGGTTCCCTCGCGCCCGTCGAACGCAGTCGACAGTTCCTTGACCACCGGCGCGAGCTGTCCCACACCGCCGCCGTTGAGCAGCAGCGACAGCGCGCCCAGCACCGGTTCGATCTCGGTCGCGGCGCGGGTCCGCTCGACGGGGATCGAATCGCCGTCGGCCAGCCTCTGCGTCGACGGGTCCGTCGGGGGCGAGCTCAGCTGGACGAACTTCTCGCCGAGGATGCTGGTCTGCTCGACCTCCGCGAGCGCATTCGCCGGCAGATCCACCGAGGACTGCACCACGACGTCCACATCCGCCGTCCAGCCGTCCGGGGCGACGGAGATCGATTCGACGCGACCGACCGGCACACCGTCCACCTTCACCGCGGACTGCGGCACGAGGTCCAGCACGTCCTCGAACGCGATGGTCAGGTGCATCGGGTCACTTCCGACGTCCGGGCCACCGGGCAGCGGAATATCGGAAACCCCGCCGCAGCCCGACACCGTCACCGCCACGACACACAGCCCCGCGGCGAGGGCGACCGCACGTCCCGACCCCACCGAGGGGATCCCCGATTTCGAGTGCCTCACCGATCACCCCCCTCTCCGCCGAGCTGCAGTCGCGGCGATTCGACGCCGGGCACCGTGCCCGGAACCACCTGCCGCTGGATGTTCTCGCCGCTCAGGATGCCGAACGGCAGGATCAGATCCGGCGACCTCTGGTCCGCGGTCACCTGCGCCATGATGTCGCCGCATCGGTCGATGAGCGGCTGCATCTGTCGTCCGAGCCGTTCGAAGCGTTCGTCGCCCGGCACCAGCTTTCCGAGGTCGATCAGCTTGCACACGGCGGCGTTCGGATCCTGGAGGTCGGTAAGCACGAGTCGCGACGACAATGCCCCGGCCTCCGCGTCGTACGAGTTGACGAGGTTGCTCACCGCCAGCGGCAGCAGGGTCAGCGAGTTGACCAGCGAATCCCGGCGATCCGCGAGCGTCTGCGTGATCGGCACGAGCGCGTCGACGTTGTCCTTCAGGATCGCCTGGTTGTCCTGCACGAACGTCGCGACGTCGCCCAGCGTCACCGACAGCTGGTTCAGGGCCTGACCGAGATCCTCCCGCTCCCCCGCGAGGAATCCGGACAGCTCGGCGAGCTGGCTGTTGAAGACCCGTACCTGCTCGTCGTTCGCGGCGAGAGCGCTCACGAACACCTGCAGGTTCTCGACGGTGCCGAACAGGTCGTCACGCGAGGAGTTCAGGGTGCGGGTCGCCGCGGACAGCTGATCGATACTGCGGCCGAGCGCTTCCCCGTTGCCGGCGAGGTTCTCCGCGCCGACCTCGACGAACTGCGACAGCGCGCCTTCCTTGTTCGCGCCCTCCGGTCCCAGCGCGCGCGACAGCTCGTCGATGGTGGCGTAGAGCTCGTCGACCTCGACGGGCGTGGCCGTGCGTTCACGCGGGATCACCGCGCCGCTCTGCATCGTCTCGCCGCCCGTATAGGCGGGAGCGAGCTGCACGTACCGGTCGGCGACGACCGACGGCGTGATCTGCGCGGCCCGCGCGTCGGCCGGGATGTCCACCCCGCGGTTCACGCGCATACGGACCTGCACGAGATCGCCCTGCGGCTCGACCGACAGGACCTTGCCGACCTCGACACCCAGCACCCGGACGTCGGAGCCTTCGTAGATGCCTACGGCCTTGTCGAAGTACGCGGTGATCTCGGTCGTGCCGACACGTTGGTAGGCGTACCAGCCGCCGGCGACGAGCGCTGCCACCAGTGCCGCGGCGAGCGCGACGAGCACTGCCGTGCGTCCGTTCCCGCGCGTGGAGTCGTCCCCGTTCTCGGCGTGCGCCATCAGTTACCCCCTTCCAGCGTGCGGCCCGGCTCCCGGTAGCCCGGAATGTCCGGCAGCCCCGGCGGGGTGAGGTTCACGACGACCTGGTCGAACCAGCGGCCGTTGCCGACGACGTTCGTGTACAGGCGCACGAAGGGTTCGTACAGCTCGAAGGCACGATCGAGATTGTCGTTGTTGTCCTGCAGGATCTGCACGACACCGCGGAGCTGTTCGAGTGCGGGACCGAACTGCTCCTCGTTCTCCTGGACGAGACCGCTCAGCTCGGTCGACATCCGCTGCGTGCCGTCGAGCAGCTGCGAAATCGCCTCCCGGCGGTTGTTGAGCTCCGCGACCAGCAGCGCACCGTCGCTGATGAGCCGGTTGAACTCGACATTGCGGTCGGCGAGGATCTGCGAGGTCTGCGCGGTCGCGTCGAGCAGTTTCTTCAGCTCCTGGTCGCGGCTCGCGATCGTCTCCGAGATCCGGCTCACCCCGTCGAGCGCGGCCCGCACGTCGTCGGGTGTCTCGGAGAACGCATCGGACAGGGCAGCGAATCCGGCGGCGAGCTGTTCGGAGTCGATGTCACCGAGGGTGGTCGCTGCGGACGAGAACGCCTCGATCACGTCGTACGGCGCCACCGTGCGCTCGAGCGGAATCACGTCCGACGGATTCAGCACCTCGGTTCCGCGCGGATCGAGCGCGAGGTACTTCTGGCCGAGGATCGTCTTGATCTGGATCGAGGCCGACGTGTCGTCGCCGATCCACGCGTCCTTGACGTTGAACTCGACGACGACGCGGTCGCCCTCGAGCTCGACCGCGGTGACCTGGCCGACCTTGACGCCGGCGATGCGCACCTCGTTGGTGGGCTTGAGGCCTGCCGCTTCACTGAACTCGGCCTTGTAGGTGGCGCCGGCGCCGATGATCGGCAGCGAGTCCAGGAAGAACGCGGACAGCGTGGCCAGCAGGACCACCAGAATGCCCAGGGCACCGGCCGCTGCCGGACTGCGACGTCTACTCATCGTCCCTGCAACTCCTGCATTCCGTCCTGCGTGCACCGTTTCGCGGCATTGGTGTAGATCGGCTGGTTCACCGTGGGCAGCCCGGTGGGCAGATTCAGATACGGGACCGAGCCCGGACCGGCGATGATGTCGATGCCGCACAGATAGAACTGGAACCACGAGCCGTAACTCGCGACCCGGCCGAGCTTCTCGAGCTTGACGGGCAGCGTCTCCAGAACCTGGTCGACGGCGCCGCTGTTGGCGTTCAGGGTGCCGGCGAGCTGGTTCACCGCGGTGATCGACTGTGTGATCGCCGGACGGGTCGGTTCGAGCACGTCGGCGACCGCGTCCGTCAGACCGGCGAGGGACTGCACCGCGGATCCGACCGTCTCACGATCCGCGGCCAGGCCGCTGACCAGCGCCTGGGTGTTCACGAGCAGCGCATCGAGCTCGTCGTCCCGCTCGTTGACGGTGGTCAGCACCGTGTTGAGGTTGTCGATGACCGCGCCGATGACCGCGTCCTTGTCGGCGATCGTGTTGGTCAGCGACGCGGTGCTGCGCACCAGGTCGTCGACGGTTCCCGATTCGCCCTGGAACACCTGGACGATCTGGTACGACAGCTTGTTGACGTCCTCCGCCGACAGGGTCTGGAACAGGGGCCGGAAACCGTTGAACAGCGTGGTGAGGTTCACCGCGGGCTTGGTCCGCTCGAGCGGGATCGTCTCGCCCGGATTCAGCTTCTGTCCCTGTGCGCCCTCGCCCTGCCCGAGCGCGATGTACCGCTGGCCGACGAGGTTGCGGTACCGGATCGTCGCGGTGGTGGATGCGGGCAGGTAGTCGCGGTCCTCGACGGTGAACGTCACTTCGGCGTTGCGCTCGTCGACGATCGAGATGTCCTCCACCTGCCCGACCCGGACGCCCGCGATGCGGATCTCGTCACCTTTGTTGAGCGAGGTGACGTCGGAGAAGATCGCGTGGTACTTCTCGCCGCCACCGCCGCCGAGGCTGGCGATGGTCGCGGCGAGGATGCCCGTCGCGACGACCGTGACGACCGCGAAGACGATCAGTTTGATCAGAGGTGCTGCCAGTCCCCTCATTCGAAGCTCACCTCCGTTCCCCGCATCGCCGGCGCGCCGAGCCGGGTGGTCCACCGCGGCACGTCACCGGGTTCGAGACCGGTCGCGGCCCCGTAGATCACGTCGAGCGTTTCCTGTTCGGCCGCCGAGCCCGTGTAGGACACCGGAACGGTGCCGATGATCACGCCGACGTCGTCCGGAACCCCGGAACCCTCGGGGGCCGGGAAGAACGGGATCGTCTCGGGCCCGGGGTTGCGGGACGGCACCTGGTAGGAGCCGTCGTTGATCGAGCCGCCCGGGTACTGCGGGAACTTCCGGCCGGGCGCGGTGACGTTGTCGTAGCAGGCCGGTCCCCGGTCGTCGAGCAGCCGCGGTTCGTCCTGGTTCGGCAGGTAGCGGCCCTTCGGATTCGTGAACTGGACGCTTGCGCGCACACCGGGGAAGGGATCGTCCACCGCGAGCACACCCGCGGCGGCCGGGGCGGCATCGGCGAAACCCTTCAGCATGCACGGGAACGACGGCGAGTACCGGGCCAGCAGCTGCAACGCCTCCTTCGAGTCCGCGGAAATGCTGATGATCGACGCCGCGTTGGTCTCCAGCAGTCCGGCGGTGTCGGACGATGCACCGGTCGCGGAGACCAGCAGGGTCGCGATCTGGTTCTCCTGCTCGACCACGGTGTTTCCGGTGGTGCGCAGGTTGTTGAACGCGTTCACCAGGTCCGGTGCCGCCTCCGCGTAGGTCTGCGAGAAGTCCGCGAGTCCGCGCAGGTCCTCCTGCAGGGCCGGCAGTTCGACTCCGACCTCGCGGAAGATCTGCTCGAGATGCTCGACCGTGCGTCCCAGGGTCTCGCCGCGACCGCTGAGGCCCTGCGCGAGCGCACCGAGCGTGCTCGCCAGGTCCTCCGGCGGGATGGCCTGCAGGAGCGGGAGGACCCCGTCGAGAACTTCACCGAGTTCGACGGTCCGCGCGCTCTTGTCCTGCACCAGGACGTCGCCGGCGGCGAGCGGACGGGCCGGGTCCTCGGGCAGCAGCAGGGCGACGTAACGCTCACCGAACAGCGTCTTCGGCAACAGCTGGGCCGTCGAATTGGCCGGAATCAGTTCCGCCTTGTCCGGGTCGATCGCCAGGTGCGCGGTGACCTGACCGTCCTCGACCGACGTCGACCGCACCTCGCCGACGATCATGCCGCGGACCTTGACGTCGGCATTGTGCGGCAGCGCGTTGCCCACGCTGTCGGTCAGCAGGTCGACCTCGACGACCTTCTTGAAGGCCTTGTTGTACATCGCGATGGTGCCGGCCAGGAACAACGCCAGGACCAGGAAGAACACCAGTCCCAGCACGCGGCGGCGGAGCGTCGAGGGTGTCTCGATCATCCGGCGACCCTCACCGTCGTCGTCGTGCCCCAGATCGCGAGGCTGAGGAAGAAGTCGAGAACGGCGATGGTGACGATGGCGGTGCGGACCGCCCGGCCGACCGCGACACCCACACCCGCTGGGCCACCGCTGGCGTGGAAGCCGTAGTAGCAGTGGATGAGGATCAGCACGAACGCGAAGATCAGCACCTTCGCGAACGAATAGAGCACGTCCTCCGGTGGCAGGAACAGATAGAAGTAGTGGTCGTACGAGCCGGACGACTGACCGTTGAACAACGTGCTGATCACGCGTGTCGCGAGATACGCGGCGAGCAGGCCGATGATGTACAGCGGGATGACGGCGACGAATCCGGCGATCATGCGGGAGGTGACCAGGAACGGCACCGACGGCACCGCCATCACCTCGAGCGCATCGATCTCCTCGCTGATGCGCATGGCGCCCAGCTGCGCGGTGAAGCCGCACCCGACGGTCGCGGACAACGCGAGCGCGGCCACGACCGGCGCGAGCTCACGGGTGTTGACGTAGGCCGACAGGAAGCCGGTCAGCACCGACGATCCGAGCTGTTCGAGCGCGGCGTAACCCTGCAGGCCGACGACGACGCCGGTGAAGCCGGACATCATCGCGATGACGCCGATGGTGCCGCCGATGACGGCGAGCGCACCGCTGCCGAAGGTGACCTCGGCAAGCAGCCGCAGCACCTCCTTGCGGTAGTGCGTGATCGTCTTCGGAGTCCACGCGACCGCCCGCGCATAGAACGACATCTGGTCGCCTGCGCGATCCAGGACGTTCAACGGTGCGCGCAGCACCCTCCTGCCCCGGAGCAGGAAGAGATCTCCGCGGCCCTTTGCAATCGTCATCGCTTCAGGATCCCTTCGCAGGCACGATCTGCAGGTACACCATCGTCAGGATCAGGTTCGCGAAGAACAGCAGCAGGAACGTGATGACGACGGTCTGGTTCACGGCTTCACCGACGCCCTTCGGGCCGGCCCCGGGATTCAGGCCCTTGTAGGCGGCGACGACTCCGGCGATGAGACCGAAGACGGCCGCCTTGAGTTCGGCGACGTACAGGTCGGGCAACTGGGCGAGCGCCGAGAACGACGCCAGATACGCACCCGGGGTGCCGCCCTGCAGGATGACGTTGAAGAAGTAGCCGCCGGCGATGCCGACGACCGAGACGAGTCCGTTGAGCAGCAGCGCCACCAGGATCATCGCCAGGACACGCGGGACGACGAGCCGCTGGACCGGATCGATGCCCAGCACCCTCATGGCGTCGATCTCCTCGCGGATCGTGCGCGACCCGAGGTCGGCGGTGACGGCGGATCCGGCCGCGCCGGCGATCAGCAGGGCGGTCACGATCGGACTGCCCTGCTGGATCACCGCGAGCACGCTGGCGGCACCGGTGAACGATTCGGCACCGAGCTGCTTGATGAGCGAGCCGGTCTGAAGGGACACGACGGCCCCGAACGGAATGGCGACCAGGGCGGTCGGCAGGATCGTGACGCTCGCGATGAACCACGCCTGCTCGATGAACTCCCGGAACTGGAACGGGCGACGGAAGGTGTTCCGCACGACGTCGACGAACAGTTCGACGATGTTCCCGGCTTGAGTGAGTGCACCGTGTACCGGACGCACCAGCGAACTACTGCCGACCCCCATCTGGTCTCCTACTTCTGGCCGTACTGCTGATCGAATTCCTCGCGATAGACGGGGATCACCTGCGTGTCGTCGTCACGGCCGTCGTAGCCTGCGGGTACCGCTGCCGCGACGTGCGCGGCTTCTTCCTGGTCGTAGCTCTCGAGGATGGCGGCCTGAGCGCTCTCCGGGAGGGTGTGCAGGATCTGCCGCACCCGCTCGTGACGGCGCGCCACGGCCTTGCGTTCGGGCATGCCCGGCGTGGCCTGCATCTGCGGCACGATGCCCTCGACGTCGTCGACACCACCGGCATGATGCCCGGCGTCGACGAGCGCCTGCTCGTGCGCCATCTGCGCCTCGTCCTTCTCCTCCGACATCCCGATCGGACCGATCATCGTGCCGTTGAGGAACTGCTTGACCACCGGCTCGTCCGAGGTCAGCAGCACCTCGCGCGGACCGAACATCACCAGCTCGCGACGGAACAGCATGCCGATGTTGTCCGGCACCGTCCGCGCCAGGTTGATGTTGTGCGAGACGATCAGGATCGTCGCGTCGATCTCGGCGTTGATGTCGATCAACGTCTGCGAGATGTACGTCGTGCGCACCGGATCCAGCCCCGAGTCCGGCTCGTCGACCAGGATGATCTGCGGATCGAGCACCAGCGCCCGGGCCAGGCCGGCACGCTTGCGCATACCGCCGGAGATCTCACCGGGCAGCTTGTCCTCGGCCCCGAGCAGACCGACCAGCTCGAGCTTGTCCATCACGATCTTGCGGATGTCGGACTCGGACTTCTTGGTGTGCTCGCGCAGCGGGAAGGCCACGTTGTCGTACAGGTTCATCGACCCGAACAGCGCGCCGTCCTGGAACAGCACCCCGAACAGCTTGCGGATCTCGTAGAGCTCCTTGCTCGAGCACTGCAGGATGTCCGTGCCGTCGATGACGATCGATCCCTGCTCCGGGCGGAGCAGGCCGATCAGCGACTTCAGGAACACCGACTTACCCGTACCGGACGGGCCCAGCAGCGCACTGACCTCACCCGCGGGCAGCGTCAGCGTGACGTCCTGCCAGATCCTCTGTGAGCCGAACGACTTGGTGAGCCCCTCGACCGCTACCTCAACTCCCACCGTTACCTCCACACCTCTCCGACACGGTCCCCACCTGTGGGTCGCGTCACTCTATCGCATCGGAGTGGTACCTGTGACACCGGATCCTACCCAAGAGTAAGAAAGGTGGTCAACGCCGGCGACATACCCTGACTTATGTTGTGACCTGCGCTGATGCGACGCACGTCACTCGGTTCGTCGCCAACATAGCGCCACGGGTTCGATCCCGCAGGCCAACCCGCCGGAGAGCCGGAAAACACGAAAAAGGGCCGTTTCCCGCGGACCTCACGGTCCGGGGAAACGGCCCTGTTCACACTCGAACGCCGGTCACCCGGCGAGCAGCGCAGGAACAGCCGTCTTACTTGACGGTGACCTTGGCGCCGGCCTCCTCGAGCTTCGCCTTGGCAGCGTCGGCAGCGTCCTTGGCGACCTTCTCCAGGATCGGCTTCGGAGCACCCTCGACGAGGTCCTTGGCTTCCTTCAGGCCCAGGCCGGAGACGATCTCGCGGACGACCTTGATGACCTGGATCTTCTTGTCGCCGGCACCCTCGAGGATGACGTCGAACTCGTCCTGCTCGGACTCGGCCTCGGCAGCGGCGGCCGGAGCGCCGGCAGCGGCAACGGCGACCGGAGCAGCAGCGGTGACCTCGAAGGTCTCCTCGAATGCCTTCACGAACTCCGAGAGCTCGAGCAGGGTCAGTTCCTTGAACGCGTCGAGCAGCTCTTCGGTGGTGAGCTTCGCCATGATGGCGGTCCTTCCTGTAAGTCCCTCGTCGCTGATCCGCGACCGTGGGATGGTGCGTGCCGGAGCACGCGTGGATGTGTCAGTGATTCGCGGTGACGCGGATCAGCTTCAGGCGGCCTCTTCGGCCTTCTTCTCCTGCAGGGCGGCCGCCAGGCGAGCCACCTGCGAAGCAGGAGCGTTGAACAGGCCTGCGGCCTTTGCCAGGTTGCCCTTCATCGCGCCTGCGAGCTTGGCCAACAGCACCTCGCGGGACTCGAGGTCCGCGATCTTGTTGACCTCGTCCACGGACAGCACAGCGCCGTCCATGTACCCGCCCTTGACGACGAGTGCCTTGTTGTCCTTCGCGAAGTTCTTCAGAGCCTTCGCGGCGTCGACGGGCTCACCGGCGATGAACGCGATCGCGGTGGGTCCGACGAACAGATCGTCAAGGCCCTCGACGCCTGCCTCAGCGGCAGCACGCTTGACGAGGGTGTTCTTGGCGACGGAGTAGGTGGCACCCTCTCCGAGAGCGCGTCGCAGCTGGGTAAGACTTCCGACCGACAGACCGCGGTACTCCGTGATCACGGCGGCCGTCGAGTTCTTGAACTGCTCGGTGATCTCCGCAACCGCGGAAACCTTCTCGGGCTTTGCCATACTTCGCCTCCTCTCAGTAACAGTCGTTTTCCCGTCCGTCCCGTGCGGGACGTCCCACTTACGAAAACCGCACGGCCGGAAACGACGAACGCCCCGGTGCAGGGCACACGGGGCGCAGAAGGAGAAGGCTCACACGATTCGCGCGTCGCCGCGCGATATGTCCACATCTCCCCTTACCTCGTTCACCTGCGTGGGCCGCCGGACGATTCTCCGGACCTTCAACCGAATCCGCACGCGGACCCGGTGACCAACGGTCTTGGGTAGAACATGATCGGGGTGAAGATCGGCACAATGCCGAACTACGCAGGAAAGAGTACCGGACTCCGTCCCGGGAATGCAAAACGGGCCCCGGACGCCCCCTGCAATGCGAACGGCCGGCCCGGACGCGAGGTCCGGGCCGGCCGTTCGTGCTTCGAGAGCGTGTCGTCGACCTTACTGGTCGGCGTCCTCGAGGAGGTTACGCGTACGCGCCGGATCCACCGGGATGCCCGGGCCGGTGGTCGTCGCGATCGTGACCTTCTTGAGGTAGCGACCCTTCGCGGAGGACGGCTTGGCCCGCAGGACCTCGTCCAGCGCAGCCGCGTAGTTCTCCACCAGCTTGGCGTCGTCGAACGAGGCCTTGCCGATCACGAAGTGCAGGTTCGCATTCTTGTCGACGCGGAAGTTGATCTTGCCGCCCTTGATGTCGGTGACAGCCTTCGCGACATCCGGGGTGACCGTGCCGGTCTTCGGGTTCGGCATCAGACCACGCGGGCCGAGGACACGCGCGATGCGGCCGACCTTGGCCATCTGGTCCGGGGTGGCGATCGCGGCGTCGAAATCGAGCCAGCCGCCCTGGATCCGCTCGATCAGGTCCTCGGCACCGACGACATCGGCGCCGGCGGCCTCGGCCTCGGCGGCCTTCTCGCCGACCGCGAACACGATGACGCGGGCGGTCTTACCCGTGCCGTGCGGCAGGTTGACCGTGCCGCGCACCATCTGGTCGGCCTTGCGGGGGTCCACACCGAGACGCATCGCGACCTCGACGGTGGCGTCGTAGTTCTTCGACGACGTCTCCTTGGCCAGCTTCGCAGCCGCGAGCGGGCTGTAGAGGGTGGAGGCGTCGATCTTCTCAGCGGCGGCGAGGTACGCCTTGCTGCGCTTTGCCATGTTCTGTCCTAACTTCTCACCGTACGGTGAATGGTTCGGTCGTGGTAACGGGCCTGGCAGGCCCTCCCACGGGTTCCTGCTGTGGGCGTCAGCCCTCGACCGTGATGCCCATCGAGCGCGCGGTGCCGGCGATGATCTTCGCGGCGGCCTCGATGTCGTTGGCGTTCAGGTCTTCCTGCTTGGTCTTGGCGATCTCGCGCACCTGGTCCATGGTGACCTTGGCGACCTTGGTCTTGTGCGGCTCGCCGGAGCCCTTCTGCACACCCGCAGCCTTGAGCAGCAGCTTCGCCGCCGGCGGGGTCTTCAGCTTGAAGTCGAACGAACGGTCCTCGTAGACCGTGATCTCGACCGGCACGACGTTGCCGCGCTGCGACTCGGTCGCGGCGTTGTAGGCCTTGCAGAACTCCATGATGTTGACGCCGTGCTGACCCAGCGCGGGGCCGACCGGCGGAGCCGGGTTGGCCTGACCGGCCTGGATCTGGAGCTTGATGAGCCCGGCAATCTTCTTCTTCTTCGGGGGCATCTCTATTCCTAGTTTCTTGCTCGGTGTGGTTCTTGCGTATTGCTACTGCAAGTTCTGTGGGGTCCGATCCCGGAGCAGGTCAGATCTTGGAGACCTGGTTGAACGACAGCTCCACGGGGGTTTCGCGACCGAAGATCGACACCAGGACCTTGAGCTTCTGCTGCTCGGCGTTGACCTCGCTGATCGACGCGGGCAGCGTCGCGAACGGCCCGTCCATCACGGTCACGGACTCGCCGACCTCGAAGTCCACCTCGATCGTGGGCTTGGCGGCGGCCGCGGTGGCCTCGCCGGTCGTCGCCGCGCCGGCGGCCGGCTTCTTCTTCGACTGCTGCGGCAGTAGGAACTTGACGACCTCCTTGATCGTCAGCGGCGACGGACGCGAGGTCGCGCCGACGAAGCCGGTGACGCCGGGGGTGTTGCGCACCGCGCCCCACGACTCGTCGTTCAGTTCCATGCGCACCAGGATGTAGCCGGGCAGCACCTTGCGGTTGACCTGCTTGCGCTGGCCGTTCTTGATCTCGGTGACCTCTTCCGTCGGCACCTCGACCTGGAAGATGTACTCCGCGAGGTCCAGGTTCTGCACGCGGGTCTCGAGGTTGGCCTTCACCTTGTTCTCGTAACCGGCGTACGAATGCACGACGTACCAGTCGCCGGGCTCGAGGCGCAGCTGCTTCTCGAGAGCCTCGGCGGGATCCACCTCGGCCTCGGCTTCGGCCGCTTCTTCGACGGTCTCGATGCCCGCCTCTGCCGACTCCTCGGCCGCTTCCGCGGTCGCGGTGTCGTCGACAAAGACCTCGTCCGAAACGCTCTCCTCGGCCGAAGGCTCGTATGAGTCGTTCTCGGGGGTGCTCACCGGGGCACTTTCCTCTCGTCGATCACAATTCGCCGGCACGCGTACGCGCTAGCCGAACAACCAGCTGACGCCCTTCACGAACGCCAGATCAATTCCAAAGATGAATGCGGTCATGACCGTCACGAAGACCACGACGACCGTCGTGTAGGTGACGAGCTGCTTGCGATTGGGCCAGATGACCTTCCGCAGCTCGGCGATGACCTCGCGGAAGAAGCGCCGCAGACGCTTGAAGATGTTCTCGGGCTTCTTCGCGCCGGATTTTCCGGCGGGGGCCTTCGTGGCGACCGCGGTAGCCGAACGTCCCGACCCGGCGGCAGCGCGCGGGGAATCGGGGGAACGTCGACCGGAACGCTTGCCGCTCGGCCGGGAGGACGGAGAGGAAACGCCGGGGGTTGCGTCGGTTGCAGTCCGGCCGTCGCGGGGATCGGTGATCCCGGCGGTGTTGCCGTCGCGCGTACCGCGCTCCTCGCTCACATCGTTCCTCTCGGTCGCTGGCCGTCCGGGTGCAGGGGCGACAGGACTTGAACCTGCAACCTGCGGTTTTGGAGACCGCTGCTCTGCCAGTTGAGCTACGCCCCTTTGGTCGACCTCACCGGAGAACCGGCGTCTTCGGTCGACCCATCCGTGACCACATGACACGCGCGCCACCCAATCGGTCTGTACAAGCACCGAAGAGCAGCGCGCTGCGCTATGCGATCCCAGAAGCCTTAGTGTACTTCATAGCCCCGGAACAAACCCAATCCGCCCGGCACTCAGGCCAGACGAACCGTTGCGGTGGCCCGTCCGAAGATCTTACGCCCCTCGGACTTGGCCACGATCGCGACCACTGCTGTCTTGCTGGCTTCGTCCACCGACCTGATCTTGCCGGTGAACTCCACCTCGGCGGCCTTGTCGGCCTCCACGTAGACCGGGCTGGTGAAACGGACGTTGTATTCCGTTACCGCACCCGGATCTCCGAGCCACTCTGTCACGAAGCCGGCCGCGATGCCCATGGAGAGCATGCCGTGACCGACGACTCCGCGCAACCCGGCAAGTTCTGCAACCTTGTCGCTCCAGTGGATCGGGTTGGGATCACCCGACACACCCGCGTAGTTGACGAGGTTGCCGCGGGTCAGCGTGACGACCCGCGGGGGCAGCTCGTCTCCGACCGAAACGTCCTCGAACCTACGAAGCGACATGCATCATCACATCCTTGACCGCGTGGGCGATGTTGGCGTCCACCTCGCCGCCGGTGCGACCGACCAGCGTCGTCCATGTGGTCAGCACGAGGTTGTCGTGCTGGTCCGTGATGATGTTCTTGGTGGTGATGATGTCACTGCCGGCAGCCTGACGGAAATCGTCGAGGTGCACATCGCAGAACAGTCGATCACCGACCTGGATCGGGCGATGGAACACGATCCGTTGATCGGTCTGCATGATCTGGCTCAAGTCGTAGCCGACGACGATCTCTTCGAACAACTTGCGCTGGGCGATCATGCCGATGATCGAGACGAAGGTCAGCGGGGCGATGAGACCGTCGTAACCGAGGCCCTTCGCTGCTTCCTCGTCGTAGTGTGCCGGATTGGGATCCAGCACGGCGCGTGCATACTCGCGCACCTTCTCCCGGCCGACCTCGTAGAAGTCCTCGACCCGGTAGTGGTGACCGACCATGGACGCAGCGTGAGCCGCGACATCGAACGGGATCCCGGCCTGTTCGGTCACGTCCACGATGTTCTCTTCACTCACCAGTGTGTCCGTCATACGAAAAACCCCCCGCAAATCCACCCTGACGTCTGTGACGTGGGCAGTTCTGCGGAGAGCTCACGCGTCGACGTCGACCTGTTGACTACTTCGACTCGCGGTGCGCCTGGTGGCTGCCGCAGTTCGGGCAGAACTTCTTCAGTTCCAGCCGGTCGGGGTCGTTGCGACGGTTCTTCTTGGTGATGTAGTTGCGGTGCTTGCACACCTCGCAGGCCAGAGTGATCTTCGGCCGAACGTCAGTTGAGGAGGCCACGGGATGCCTTCTTTCGCGTAAATCCGATCTTCGTCAGATCAGGGTGGTTCATTCTACTTTGGTAGCGGTGACCGGACTTGAACCGGCGACGCAACGATTATGAGTCGTTTGCTCTACCAACTGAGCTACACCGCCTCGGTGTCGAGTGTCGCGCGAAATAGGGCGGCACCACAATCCAGCGAGCCCCCTGACGGAATCGAACCGTCGACCTTTTCCTTACCATGGAAACGCTCTGCCGACTGAGCTAAGGGGGCGTGGCCGCCGTTCGCATCTCTGCTCCCTGCGGCCTCCAAAAGATTACACACACTCGCCCCCAGTACAAAATCAGCAGGTCAGAGCGCATAAATCGGGCATTCGACCACCCTGTCCGATGTGCCCGTACGAAGCTTCGTGCGTCCGTCCGGCAGCCCGGGGTGCCGGCTGCACCGCACTCACCCACCACCGGTGCTCACCACCGGTCCACCGCCGCCCGATCGTCGTCCCCGATGCGCCCGGCGCGGGCCGGAGAGGTGGCAGGCGGGGATGCAGGAGTCGGGGCGACGCACCGGCTCGGAAAGACGGAGTTCGGGATACGGAAACGACCCGGAAATGCAGAACGGCCCCGATCCGTGAAGATCGGGGCCGTTCCGGTGGCAGGTGTAGGATTCGAACCTACGTAGGCGTAAGCCGACGGATTTACAGTCCGCTCCCATTGGCCGCTCGGGCAACCTGCCTGGTGTGCGATCCGGGACCGTGTCCCTGACGCGTTGGAAGAATACAACGCACACCCCCCTGGAATGCAAACCGGGTGGATACGGGGGGTTACGACCCGATAGCGTCGGCATGGAACCTGTACAGAACTCGATCCGAAGTGGAGTGCCTCGTGGCTGATTCGTCGTTCGATGTGGTGAGCAAGGTCGACCGGCAGGAGGTGGACAACGCGCTGAACCAGGCCGCGAAGGAACTCGCGACCCGCTTCGACTTCCGCAACACCGATGCCTCGATCGAATGGTCCGGTGACGAGTCCATCACTCTCACCGCGAACACCGAGGACCGTTTGCTCGCCGCCCTCGACGTCTTCAAGGAGAAACTGATCCGCCGCGACCTGTCGCTCAAGTCGTTCGACGCGGGCGAGCCGTCCCAGTCCGGCAAGGTCTACAAGCTGACCGGCACCCTCGTGCAGGGCATCAGCCAGGAGAACGCGAAGAAGATCTCCAAGCTGATCCGCGACGAGGGCCCGAAGGGCATCAAGGCGCAGATCCAGGGCGACGAACTGCGCGTCTCCGGCAAGAAGCGCGACGACCTGCAGGCCGTGATCGCGCTGCTCAAGAACGCCGACCTGGACGTGGCCCTGCAGTTCGTCAACTACCGCTAGGCCCTGTACCGGGCACACAGACCGCCCGGGCGCCGTTCGCGGCCTGCGCTGACCCCGACCGTCAGCGCAGGCCGGCCAGGCGCTCGAGACGCTCGATCCGGTCCGCCATCGGCGGATGCGTCGAGAACAACCGGCCGACCTTGTCGCCCGCCCGGAACGGGTTGGCGATCATCATGTGCGACTGCGCCGCGATGCGCGGTTCCGGCGGCAGCGGAGCCGCCTGCGTGCCGCGCTCGAGCTTGCGCAGGGCCGACGCCAACGCCAGTGGATCGCCGGTCAGCTCGGCGCCCGACTGATCGGCCTGATACTCCCGCGACCGGGACACCGCCAGCTTGACCACCGTCGCCGCGATCGGACCCAGCAGCGACACCAGCAGCAACGCAAAGGGATTCGCGCCGTCCCGGTTCCCGCCGAAGGCGCCCGCGAACATCGCGAAGTTCGCCAGACCGGAGATCACCGCGGCCATCGCCCCCGCCACCGACGAGATCAGGATGTCCCGGTTGTAGACGTGGGAGAGCTCGTGCCCGAGCACCGCCCGCAACTCCCGCTCGTTGAGGATGTCCAGGATCCCGCTCGTGCAGCACACGGCCGCATGCCGCGGATTGCGGCCGGTCGCAAAGGCATTGGGCGCGTTGGTGGGGCTGACATACAGGCGCGGCATCGGCTGGTGCGCCGTCGTCGCGAGTTCCCGCACGATCCGGTAGATCACCGGGGCCTGCACCTCGGTGATCGGCTGCGCGTGCATCGCCTTGAGCGCCAGCTTGTCGCTGTTGAAGTAGGCGTACGCGTTCATGCCCACGGCGAAGACGATGGACAGGATCAGGATCGTCGGATTCCGGAACAGGGAGCCGATGAACACGATCAGCGCCGACATGCCGATCAACAGCACGGCCGTCTTCATACCGTTCGCATACCCGTGCACCTGGCACCCCTTCCCGATCCCACAGAGCCCTGTGCCGTTCAACGACCCTGTGTCGTTCAACGAACCGGGGCACGCACCGGGTTCCCGGGGAGTGGACCCCGCCGAATTATCCGACCCGGGCGATCGTGTAGTCCACCAAACGAGACAAAGCGTCGTTCGCCGGACCCTGCGGGAGCGCCGCCAGTTCGGCGTGCGCGCGATCCGCGTACTCCTTCAGCGTGCGCTTGGCCGCCGCCATGCCCGGTGAACGCACGAGCAGCTCGAGAGCCTCGGCGACGAGATCCTCGTCGCTCACGGGTCCGACGAGAATCTCACGCAGACGATCGGCATCCGGCCCGGACTCCCGCAGCGCGTACAGCACCGGCAGGGTGTGCACGCCCTCGCGCAGGTCGGTTCCCGGAGTCTTCCCGGATTCGGTGGACACCGACGCGATGTCGATGATGTCGTCGGCGATCTGGAAGGCCGTGCCGACCGCGTCCCCCAGCCGCTCGAGCCTGGCGATGTGCTCGGCGTCGGCACCGGAGAAGGTTCCCCCGAAGCGACCGCACGCCGCGATGAGCGAACCCGTCTTCTCCCACACCACCCGCAGATAGTGCTCGATCGGGTCCTGTTCCTGCCGCGCCCCGATCGTCTCGCGCATCTGACCCGTCACCAGCTCGGCGAACGTCTCGGCGATGATCTGCACGGCGGACGGCCCCAGCGTCGACACCAGCCGCGAGGCGTGCGCGAACAGGTAGTCGCCCGCGAGAATCGCGATGCTGTTGCCCCAGCGGGCATTCGCGCTCGGCGCGCCCCGGCGCATCGCCGCCTCGTCCATCACGTCGTCGTGGTACAGCGTCGCCAGGTGCACGAGCTCCACGACCGTCGCCGCCGTCACCAGCGACGGATCCGTCGGATTCGGCCCGAGCTGACCGGTCAGCACCGTGAACAGCGGGCGGAAACGCTTACCTCCCGCCTTCGCCAGATGCAGTGCTGCCTCGGTCAGGAAGTCTTCGCCGTCGGACAGTTCCTGCACGAGCAGTTCCTCGACCCGGACGAGTCCGTCCCGCACGGTGGCCGCCAGGTCCGGATCGCCGAGATCGACCCCGGCCACCACGGTTCCCGACACCGAGCCGGACGAACCGGCGGTCTGCGCCGCCCCCTCAGTGCTCACGATGAAGTACCCATCCTGTTCTGTCGCCTCGGCTCCACCGTAGTGAACCTAGCCGTTCCCCCGGTCGGCCACCTCGTCGAGGCACCGAACCTACACCTGACAAGATGGGCACGTGGTGGAACAACCCTCCGCGCGCGCGTCGCGCCAGGCCGACAATGCCCTGCCCGAAACCACCGATGTCCTCGTCATCGGTGCTGGTCCCGCCGGTTCGTCCGCCGCGGCCTGGGCCGCCCGGAAGGGACACGACGTATTGCTCGTCGACGCGGCGACCTTCCCGCGCGACAAGACGTGCGGCGACGGCCTGACCCCGCGTGCCGTCGCTGAACTCGACCGCCTCGGGCTCGGCGACTGGCTGCGCACCCACACCGTCAACCGCGGCCTGCGCCTCGAAGGTTTCGGGCAGCACCTCGAACTGCCGTGGCCCGACGGCTCGTTCCCCACCCAGGGCAGCGCGGTCCCGCGCACCGAACTCGACGACCGCATCCGCCGCGCCGCCGTCGACGCCGGGGCACACATGGTCGACGGCGCGAAGGCCGTCTCGGTCGACCGCGACGGCGACCGCATCACCGCCGTGACGATGCGCACGTCCGCCGGACTCCGGACCGTCGCCTGCCGGCGCCTCGTCGTCGCGGACGGCGTCCGCTCCCCGCTGGGCAAGATCCTCGGCCGGACCTGGCACCGCGACACCGCCTACGGCGTCGCGGCCCGCGCCTACGCCGCCTCCCCGCGTAGCGACGACCCGTGGATCACCTCGCACCTCGAACTGCGCGATCCCTCCGGCGCGCTGCAGCCCGGATACGGCTGGGTCTTCCCGCTCGGAACCGGCGAGGTGAACATCGGCGTCGGAACCCTCGCGACGTCCGCCCGTCCGGCGTCGGGGTCGCTGCGCCCGCTCATCGACCTGTACGCCTCGCAGCGCCGCCCCGAATGGGGACTCGGCGAGGTGACCCGGGTGGCGTCCGCGCTGCTGCCGATGGGTGGTGCCGTCAGTGGGATCGCCGGACGCAACTGGGCCCTCATCGGCGACGCCGCCGCGTGCGTGAACCCGCTCAACGGCGAAGGCATCGACTACGGACTCGAAGGCGGCCGTCTCGTCGCCCGGGTCCTCGACTCCGACGACCTCACCCACCTGTGGCCGGCGCTCCTGCGGGAACGCTACGGACGCGCATTCTCGGCGGCCCGGCGGCTCGCGGGCCTGCTCACCATCCCGCAGTTCCTGCCCGCGACCGGGCCGATCGCGATGCGCTCGCGGGCACTCATGACGGTCGCGGTACGGGTCATGGGCAACCTCGTCACCGACGCCGACGCCGACCTCGTCGCCCGCGCGTGGCGGACGGGTGGGCGCACCTCGATGTACTGGGACCGGCGGCCCCTGTTCGCCTGAAGCGCTCTACCCGAGCGCCGTGCAGCTCTATCGGACTGCGCTGTGCAGCGCTCTATCGGACTGCGCTGTGCAGCGCGACGATCCCACCGGTGAGATTGCGCCACCGCACCGACTTCCACCCGGCCGCCTCGATCCGCAGCGCCAGTTCCCGCTGGTCCGGCCAGGCGCGGATGGACTCGGCCAGGTAGACGTACGCATCCGGGTTGCTGCTCACCGCGCGGGCCACGCGCGGCAACGCCCGCATGAGGTACTCCATGTACACCGTGCGCACCGGCTCACGGACCGGCGTGGAGAACTCGGACACCACGAGCCGTCCACCCGGCTTGGTGACCCGCGCGATCTCGCGGAGCCCGGCATCGAAGTCGGAGACGTTCCGCAGCCCGAACGAGATGGTGGCGGCGTCGAAGACGGCGTCGGCGAACGGCAGCTTCATGGCGTCCCCGGCGACCATCGGCACCTGACGGAAACTGCCGGCCTTCAGCATGCCGATCGAGAAATCGGTGGCGACGACCCACGCTCCGGAGCGTCCCAGTTCGACGGTCGACACGCCGGTGCCGGCGGCGAGATCGAGGACCCTCTCCCCCGGCTTCAGATCCAGCGCCGCGCGCGTCGCCCGGCGCCATCCGCGGTCCTGCCCGAACGACAGCACCGTGTTGGTCAGGTCGTATCGCTCGGCGACACCGTCGAACATGGACGCGACCTCGCGCGGATCCTTGTCGAGGGATGCACGTGATCCGTGAGTAGTTGCCACGGCCGAAACGTTACCCGCTATGCCCGACGGCGCAGGTACAGCAGTACCGGCGTCGCGATCAGCCAGGTGACGACGATCACGGACCCGGCGGGCACGATCGCGACGCGCGCGTCCCGGCCGGTGACACGGACCAGGTCCGGTTCGCTGCGGGCGTATTCGACGGCGATGCGCTGCCCGACCGTGAGGCCGGTCGGATAGAGCACCCCGAGTTCCGGGTTGTGGGTGACGCCGTCCGGTGTGACGAAGCTGATCGCCGAGCGCAGGGAACCGGCCGAGAGCACCTCGGCGGTCGCCGTTCCGGTGTCGGCGCCGATGATCCGGTCGTTGCGCCACGCGCCGAGCACGAGGATCACGGCGAGCACCGAGACGGCGATCGCGACGGCGAGCACCGCACGGCGGGCCCGCACGTCGGCGGTCGGGCCGGGCACGGCGGCGGCTGGGGTGGCGGTCACGCCCGCGACCTCACAGCTGCGCCCGCACGGCCGCGTGGAGTTCACGCAGGCCGGCGCGGTCGGTCGCGACCTCGAGCACGCGGATGCCACCGGCGGGAACCGTCGGGTCGGCGAGCGCGGCGGTCAGTCCGGGCAGATCGACGCGGGTGTGCGGGACGCGGTAGGCGGCGCACAGCGCGGCCAGGTCCATGCCGTGCGGGGTGCCGAAGACGCGTTCGAACACCCCCGCGTACTGGGGGTCACCCTGTTCGAGCAGCTCGAAGATGCCGCCACCGTCGTCGTTCGCGACCACGATCGTCAGATCGCGGGGACGCGGTTCGGCGGTGCCGATCAGCAGACCGGACGCGTCGTGCAGGAATGTCAGGTCGCCGAGCAGCGCGACCGTGCGGCCGTCCTCGTAGGCGAGGGCGGCACCGACCGCGGTGGAGACGGTGCCGTCGATTCCGGCGACCCCGCGGTTCGACAGCACGGTCACGCCCTGCTTGGGGTAGCTCACGAGCGCGGCGTCGCGTACCGGATTCGACGCGCCGAGCAGGAGCTGGTCGCCGGGGCGCAGCGCGTCGGTGACGGCCGCGGCGACGTGCAGGCCGGTCGCTTTCGGATGCCGGTCCAGCTGGGTGCGCACCGCCTTGTCGGTGTGCGCGGTCAGCCGCCGGCAGCGGTCGAGCCATGCCGGATCGGGGGTGCCGGTGACGACCGCACGGGTGCCGGTGGCCAGCACGTTGCCGGACACGTCGGGCCAGCGCGGCCCGGTGGTGAGTGCGTACACCTGCACGGACGGGTCCGCGAGCAGCTTCGACACGGGCCGGTGCAGCGTCGGCCGGCCGGTGACGACGGCCTGGCGGGGCTGAAGCTGCGGCAGGGCCATCGGGTGGACGGGGATGCCGTGCATCGGCGCGGTGGGTTCGGCGACGGTGGGCAGCCCCGCCAGTTCCGGCCGGTATGCCGAACCGTGCCCGGAGATCACGACGGTGTCGTCGGTGACGTCGAGTTCGAGCGGCACGTCGAGGGTGGCGTGCGTCGTGGTGGTCCAGGCGCTGCCGTCGGCGCGACCTTCCGGCACCGGCCCCTGCGCGTGCACGTCGGGGACGAGCGGTTCACGCAGCGGAATGTCGAAGTGCACGGGACCCGCGTTGCCGGAGCGGGTGCCGCGCGCGGCGGCGAGGACGCGGCTGACGGCCGACCGCCACTGGCTGTTCTGTTCGAGACCCTCGGCCAGGCCCAGGCTGATCGTCGCCCTGACCTGGCTGCCGAACAGTCCGAGCTGCTCCACGGTCTGGTTGGCGCCGGAACCGAGCAGCTCGTACGGCCGGTTCGCGCTGAGCACGACGAGCGGCACGCGGGCGTAGTTCGCTTCGAGGACGGCCGGCCCGAGGTTCGCGACCGCGGTGCCGGAGGTCATGACGACCGGCACGGGCCGGCCGGACGAGAGCGAGAGGCCGATGGCGAGGAACCCGGCGGTGCGCTCGTCGATGCGCATGTGCAGCCGCAGCCGGCCGGCCGTGTCTGCCGCCTGCAACGCGAACGCGAGCGGCGCGTTGCGCGAGCCCGGGCACAGGACCACGTCGCGAACACCGCCTCGGGCGAGTTCGTCGACGACTGCGGTGGCCTGGGCGGTGGACGGATTCACGGCGTCCAGCGTAGTTCGGCGTTCGCTGCGGACAGCCGTCCCCCGGCCGATCGGGAGGGGTGTCACAGTACGAATGTGCGCGGAGCCCGGCGAGAATGGGCGCATGCGCACAGTCTTCGAGCCCGCCGAGCTCAGCCCCGGTCGCTTCTACCGGCTTCTCACGGCGACGATCGTCCCGCGTCCGATCGCGTGGGTGTCGACGGTCTCGGCCGACGGTGTGGCCAACGTCGCGCCCTACAGTTTCTTCACGGTCGCGAGCGTCGCGCCGCCGGTGGTGCAGTTCACGTCGGTGGGCCGCAAGGACAGTGTCCGCAACATCGAGGAGACCGGCGAGTTCGTGATCAACATCGCGACCGTGCCGTTGATGGAGCAGGTCAACGAGACCTCGGCCGGGTTCGCGCACGACGTCGACGAGTTCGCGCAGGTGGGTCTGCGGGCCGAATGCAGCGAGCGGGTGCATCCGCCGCGGGTCGCCGAGTCCCCGGCTTCGATCGAGTGCACGCTGCACCGGATCATCGAGGTCGGTGACTGTTTCGTGGTGATGGGTGACGTGGTGGCGGTCACGGTACGGCCCGACGTGCTCGCCGAGGACGGGGCGCCGGATTTCGCCGCGCTCGCCCCGGCCAGCCGTCTCGGGCGCACCGAATGGGGATTGACACCACAGGTCCGCACGCTCGAGCGTCCCGAGTTCTGAGCGTCCCGGCTGGCACACTCCGGTCGTGGACAGTCGCGTCGTACTCGGTTTCATCGCAATCTTCGCCGGCCTGATCGCCGGTGCGGCGCTGTTCGTGCCATTCGTCGCGGTGAGCTATCGCCGCCGGGGCAGGGTCTCGGTCGGGCGGCTGGCGGTGTGGGTGGCTGCCCTCGTCTATTTCTGGGCGCTCTGGGCCTACACCCTGCTGCCGTTGCCCGATCCGCAGACGCTGATGTGTGCCGGGACCAACACGGACCTCTTCGCGTCGGTCGACGATCTGAGGGGCGCGTGGTCGAATGCCGGGGGCCGTCCCACCGCCCTTCTCGGTGACGCGGCATTTCTTCAGCTGGCTCTGAACGTCCTGTTGTTCGTTCCCCTCGGTTTCCTTGTCCGGATACTCGGGGGCCGCGGACTCGCGGTGGCGGCCGCGCTCGGGTTCGCGACGTCGCTGTTCGTCGAACTCACCCAGCTGACCGGGATGTGGGGCGCGTACGACTGCGCGTACCGGGTGTTCGACGTCGACGATCTGCTCACGAACACCGTCGGTGCGGTGCTGGGCTCGCTGCTGGCTCTCGCGGTTCCGCGCGGGCTCGCGGGCCGCTCCGGCGACGCCGACCCGGGGGAACCGCGGCCGGTCACCGTGCCGCGCCGGTTGCTGGCGATGGCGTGCGACTGGATCGGCTACGTGCTGACGACGTTCACGGTGGCGGTCGCGGTGAGGGCCTACCTGATCTATCTGGCCGACGATCGCGCGACCGCGGTCGACGGGCCGGTGTCGACGATCGTCGGCGGTGGCGTCGCGCTCGCGGCGTGGTTGCTCGCCACCCTCGTCACCGGCGCCTCTCCCGGCGATCACGTGGTGCGGCTGCGGTACACGGGCGGGTCGATGCCCGTGGCGTTCTCGCGGCTGCTGCGGTTCCTCGGCGGCATCGGCGGGTACGGCCTGTTCGACCTGCTCCCCGAGCGGTGGAACGGCCTGGTCACCGCGTTCGCGTGCGTCGCGGTCCTGGCGGCGGTGTTCACCCGCAACGGCCGTGGTCTGCCGGGTGTGCTGACCGGGCAGGAACTCGTGGACAGTCGCGCACCCGAACGGACACCGGTCGACATAGGTTAGGCTCGGCTGACCTCAGGAGGTGGACATGGCCGATCGAGCCCGGACCGCGGCGCGCAGGACCTCGAAGTTCCTCAAACCGGCCACGCGCGAACTCGTGCGCGCCCGGGTGCTGGCGTCCGAGCGGATCAGCCCCTCCTTCGTCCGCCTCACCGTCGGCGGGGAACGCCTCTCGAGCATCGCCCCGATGGGGTTCGACCAGTGGTTCCGCATGCTGTTCCCGGACGCCGGGCAGAGCGAACTGCATCTGCCGATCGCGGACGACGACCAGTGGTGGCCGGGGCTCCAGGCCATGCCCGCCGACATCCGCCCGGTGCTGCGCAACTACACGATCCGCCGCTACCGCCCGGCCGGCGCGGGACGGTTCGGGGACACCGCGGAGATCGACATCGACTTCGCCTCGCACGGCGATCCGGGCCCGGCGTCGGTGTGGGCCGACACCGTCCGGCCCGGCGACGAGCTGGCGCTGCTCGACGAGGGCATCATCTATCAGCCGGTTCCCGAGGCGCGGTGGCAACTTCTCGTCGGCGACTAGAGCGCCCTGCCCGCGCTGGCGGGGATCCTGGATTCGGCGGAGTTCGACATGCCGGTCGAGGTGTTCGTGGAGGTCGCCGATCCGGACGACGTCACGGCGCAGAATCTGCAGACCGCGCCCCACGTGCGGGTGCACACGGTCGTGCGGCCGGATCCGGACACACGCCCGGGCACCGCGGTGATCGAGGCGGTGCGGGCGGCGGATCTGCCGGACGGGCCGGGTTATGCGTTCGTGGCCGGTGAATCCGAGCTGGCCACGGGTGTGCGGCGGCACCTCGTGCGCGACCGCGGACTACCGAAGTCGGCGGTGACCTTCACCGGGTACTGGAACCACGGTGCGGCCGCCTACTGAGCCGGCGACGAAAGAGGTGATGCCTTCCCGGACCCGTCCCCGCCCCGAGACCGGAAAGGCATCTACTGCTCAGCTCAGCCGGCGTGCTTCTGGATGAGCGCACCCAGGCGCGGCAGCGCCTCGGCGACGTGCTTCTGTGCCGACCCGCGCAGCGAGTCGTACACCTTCTTGACGGCGGTCTTGGACGAGCCGGCGATGCGCTCGTCCGTCACGCCCAGGAGCGCGTTCGAGACCTCGTCCTCGCGGGCGACGAGGAAGTCGGCGAACGATCCGTTGCCGCCGAACTCGTTCCAGAACGGCTGGATCTTCTCGACGAACTCGGGCAGCAGCCCTTCGATCGCGCCCGGCACGATCGACGGTCCCACCTTCTTCACCGCGGCGTATCCACCCTTGAGGGCGAGACCCGAGGCGCCCTTCTTGTCCGAGACCTCAGCATCGATCAGAGCCTCGACATCGGCGATGACTGCCGGGAACTTGTCGGCGCCGAGCAGAGCATCACCCAGAGCTGCAACCACTTTCACTGCCTCCATACATGGGACTTGTGTGACCATTGGGACGCCCGAACGATATACGACGCCGCAGCTGCAACATACTCCCGAGTTATCCGAGCAGCGCGTGGCAGCGCCGGAGCCGGTCCGTCCACCACCGGACCCGCTCGCCGGAAGCCCTCACCTCGGCAAGCCTGGCCGGATCGGGCGCGATCGCGCCGACCGGGATCACCCCGTCGGCCATCGCCCTCACCGGTGCCACATCGGCTGTGAAGAAGTTACCGGTGCCCAGGCCACAGGCGTACGGCAGGTCCGGCAGTGCTGCAGCGGCGGCCAGTCCCGAGCCCATGCCGACCGCGGAATCGAGCGCGCTCGACACCACGACGGGCACCCCGTGCTCGGCCAGCTCGGCAGCGAGGGCCAGGAGCCGCCGGGCCCCACCGAGAGGTGCGACCTTGACCACAGCGACGTCGGCACCACCCGCGCGGACCACCCGCAACGGATCCTCTGCCCGCCGGATGCTCTCGTCCGCCGCAACCGGCACGTCCGGCAGCCGGCGTCGCAGCTCGACGAGTTCGGGCACGGTGGCGCACGGCTGCTCCGCGTACTCGAGAGGCGCGTCCGCGGTGAGGGCGGTCAGCGCGGTCACGGCCTCGTCGACCTCCCAGCCGCCGTTCGCGTCGACGCGCACGTTGTCGATCAGCTCGCGGACCGCCCGCACCCGCGCAATGTCCTGCGCGAGGTCCTGCCCCTTCTCGGCGACCTTCACCTTCGCGGTCCGTGCCCCGGGGAACCTGGCCAGGATCTCGGGCACGCGGTCCGGGTCGACCGCGGGAACGGTCGCGTTGACCGGCACCGCCGTGCGGCGCGGTTCGGGATCGCCGAGCCAGGCGGATTCGATCGCCGACCGCAGCCAGTGCGCGGCCTCGTCGTCACCGTATTCGGGGAACGGACCGAACTCGCCCCAGCCGGCCGGGCCCTGGATCAGCACGACCTCGCGGGTGGTGATCCCCCGGAACCGCACCCGCATGGGCAGCGACACGACGACCGCGCCGGCGAGGAGCTCGTCGAGCGGGGGCAGGTCGAGCGGAGGCAACACCGGATCGGTCACGGCTGGCCGGGCAGCAACTGGATCATGAGGGCTTCGCAGTCGCACAGCAGCGTGCCGTCGGGTGTGCGCAGCTCCGCGGAGCAGAAGATCTTGCGGCCCTCCACCCGGTCCACCCGGCCCTCGACGACCAACTCGCTTCCGATCGGGGTGATCTTGCGGTAGTTGACGTGCAGATAGCCGGTGCGGGAGATCGGATGTCCGGAAGCGTGCACGACCATGCCGAACAGATCGTCGAACAGCAGCGGGATGACGCCGCCGTGCACGGCGTTGTTCCCCCCGCGATGGAACAGGCGGAACGTGCCGCGCTCGCGGACGCCCTCGGCGTCGAACTTCTCGATGAGCCACGGCGGCTGCAGCAGGCTTCCGCGGCCGGGCAGCTCCGGATTGAACCCGGCCGGCGATTTGCCTTCCGGAACCTGATGCGGCTCGAGGAGGTCGCCGAGGGCCTCGGCCTGCGCGATCGCCTGCTCGACCACGTCGTCCGGAGGGTTGGTCGAGACCGCGAGATCCTGCAGGCGCCGCAGTGCTTCGACGAGCCGCCCGTAGTTCGGACCGGCCTTGACGGGCGTGTACACGGGGAACCCGCCGTGGTGTTCGTGTTCCGTGTCCACCGACCGGTCCGTTTGTTCGCTCATACCGAGCACGTTATCGGCCGCCGACGATCGGGTCGTGGCGAACCCACCCTCTAAGGTGACGACGTGACCTTCAATCCTGAGTTGTGGCGCCCGGTCCCGGGCTTCGAGAACCTCACCGACATCACGTACCACCGGCACATCACGCAGGGCACCGTCCGCGTCGCGTTCGACCGGCCCGAGGTGCGCAATGCGTTCCGCCCGCACACCGTCGACGAGCTGTACCGGACGCTCGACCACGCGCGCATGACGTCGGATGTCGGTGCGGTTCTGCTCACGGGCAACGGTCCGAGCCCGAAGGACGGCGGCTGGGCATTCTGCTCGGGCGGCGACCAGCGCATCCGTGGCCGCAGCGGCTACCAGTACGCGAGCGGCGAGACCGCCGACACCGTGGACAAGGCGCGGGCCGGGCGGCTGCACATCCTCGAGGTGCAGCGGCTGATCCGGTTCATGCCGAAGGTCGTGATCGCACTCGTCAACGGCTGGGCCGCCGGCGGCGGGCACAGCCTGCACGTCACGTGCGACCTGACCCTCGCCTCCCGCGAGCACGCCCGCTTCAAGCAGACCGACGCCGACGTGGGCAGCTTCGACGGGGGGTACGGCAGCGCTTACCTCGCGAAGCTGGTCGGGCAGAAGTTCGCCCGCGAGATCTTCTTCCTCGGCGACACCTACACCGCCGAGGAGATGCACCAGATGGGCGCGGTGAACCGGGTCGTCGACCACGACGAGCTCGAGAACGTCGCGCTCGAGTGGGCGGCCAAGATCAACGGCAAGTCCCCGCAGGCGCAGCGCATGCTCAAGTACGCGTTCAACCTGCAGGACGACGGACTCGTCGGGCAGCAGTTGTTCGCGGGTGAGGCCACCCGCCTGGCGTACATGACGGACGAGGCCGTCGAAGGTCGCGACAGCTTCCTCGAGAAGCGTGACCCGGATTGGTCGCCGTTCCCCTGGTACTTCTGACCTCCTCTCCGGTTGCTCGTCTCCGGGCGAGCAACCGGAGAAAGCCGGGCGTTTCGTTCGGCGAATCGGTCGCGAATCCCGGCCGGTCCGGCACACTGTGGTCCATGACCGACCGCGAGCGCCCGGCACCCGAACACACCCGGCCGGACGGAGTCGACGACGCGACGATCGAGGCAGTGGGCAAGCTGTCCGAGGCGCTCGAAACCATCGAACAGGCCCGCGGTCACCTCTATGCCTTCCATCAGCTCATGGGCCGCGGTGATCTGCAGGCCGGCGACGCCGCCGATCTCCTCGAGGCCGCCGGGCACACCGAACTCGCCGAGAAGGTGCGCACCGAACTCGTCGGCCGCAACGTCATCGAGGGGCGGTGGAGTTTCCAGCTCGTCGAGGAGTTCGACGACGGCTACTGGTCGGAGTTCCGGGCTCTGGACTCGGACGTGCGCAGCAAACTGGTCGACGGTCGCCGGCACCTGTTCGAGGCCGAGATGAAAGAGGAACGACGGACCCACGGCCGGCGAGGTCACGAATCGTGCCCCGGCACGCACGAGTAGAGGAAGGAACCCGGAACGTGGAGGTGCTGAGCAGCCGGACGATCCTGCGTCCGCGCGACTACGACGCCGCGCTCGAGTTCTACGGGAAGACGCTCGGTCTCGCGATCTCCCGTGAGTACCCGGGCGGCACGGTGTTCTTCGCCGGGCAGGGGCTGATCGAGATCGCGGGGCACGGCGCGTCCGACGAACCGACCCACTTCGCCGGCGCCCTCTGGCTGCAGGTGCGGGACGTGTACGACGCCGAGGCGGAACTCGTTCTCGCCGGCGTCGAGATCGTGCGGGAGGCCAAGCAGGAACCGTGGGGGTTGCACGAACTGTGGATCGCGGACCCCGACGGCATCCCCATCGTGCTCGTGCAGATTCCCCCGGACCACCCGATCCGCCGCGACACCCGGTAGCGCGGGCGGTGCCGGGAAACCGGGCCGAGGACCGGTCCGGGGCACCCGGGAAAGTGACGATGAGAACAAGATCACATCGCTCGGCGAGTGACTCCTCCCACACGCTGCGACCGGCACCCTCCCGCGACCTCGTGTAACACGTTCGAAACGCTTCGACGTCATCAGAGCTTCGCTGTACTTTTACCTCCCCGCTACAGCAGAATCATGAGATGTGACCGCTGAGCTTGTTGTCCTCCTGGTAGTGGTCGTCACTGCCCTCGCATTCGACTTCACCAACGGATTCCACGACACCGGCAACGCAATGGCCACATCCATCGCCACGGGTGCACTGAAGCCGAAGGTCGCGGTCGCGCTCTCCGCCACCCTCAACCTGGTGGGTGCATTCCTGTCCGTCGAGGTCGCCGCGACCGTCGCGAAGGGCGTCGTCGATCTGGACAGCACCAGCGGTGAGGAACTCCTCATCATCGTCTTCGCAGGCCTCGTCGGCGGCATCCTCTGGAATCTCGCGACCTGGCTGTTCGGCCTGCCCTCCAGCTCGTCGCACGCCCTGTTCGGCGGCCTGATCGGATCGGCACTCGCGGCCATCGGCATCAACGGCGTCGTGTGGGACGGCGTGCTCGGCAAGGTGATCATCCCCGCGTTGCTCGCGCCGGTGGTCGCGGCCCTCGTCGCAACGGTCGGCACCTGGGCGGTGCACCGGCTCACCCACGACATTCCCGAGGATCACCGCACCCGCGGCTTCCGCATCGGGCAGGTCGGGACCGCGTCACTCGTGTCGCTGGCTCACGGCACCAACGACGCCCAGAAGACGATGGGCGTCATCTTCCTCGCGCTGGTGGCCCACGGCACCATCACCGCCGACGCCGAGATGCCGTTCTGGGTCAAGCTCGCCTGCGCGGTCGCGATCGCGCTGGGCACCTACCTCGGTGGCTGGCGGATCATCCGCACCCTCGGCAAGGGCCTCGTCGAGATCTCCCCGCCGCAGGGCATGGCCGCGGAGTCCTCGTCGGCCGCCATCATCCTCACGTCCAGCCATTTCGGTCTGCCGCTGTCGACCACGCACGTCGCGACCGGCTCGATCCTCGGCACCGGACTCGGCACCAAATCGGCCGACGTCCGCTGGGGTGTCGCCGGGCGCATGGCCGTGGCCTGGCTGATCACGCTGCCGTCGGCCGCGCTGGTCGGCGCGATCTGCTGGGGCATCGCAAACCTGATCGGTGGCCTCCCCGGTGTCCTGGTGGTGTTCGCGATCCTCTGCGCTCTGGCACTGTTCATGTATCTGCGGTCGCGTAAGCAGCCGATCGACGCCTCCAACGTCACCGCCGAGTGGGAGGGCGGAAACAAAGGCACCGCCTCCGGCGCCCACACCGTGTCGACGGATCCCGACGCGCGGCCGGCCGGGTCGAAGGGGCGCCTGTGAATCTCCTGGTCCACACCCTGAGTTCCCTCTGGCAGGTCGTGCTGGTCGGACTGATCTTCGGTGCCGGTCTTCCGGCACTGTTCGCCCTCGGAATGCGGTCGCTGGCGTCGGGCGGTACCGATGAGAACGCCGGTCCCACCCTCATCGGCAAGGCCGGTGCAATTGTCTGCTTCGCTGTGGTTGTGATTGCCATCATTGCGGGAATACTGCTGTTGACTGCCGACTTCCTGTCCAGCAGTTTCGGCATCAACCTGTTCTGATCGCACACCACGAAAGAAGCCCAGTGTCCAAGTATTCGCTCCGCTCGGTCCTCGACTGGCTGCGCGCCGGCTACCCGGAAGGCATTCCGGCAAAGGACCACTTCGCGCTGCTCGCGGTGCTTCGGAGACGGCTGACCGACGAAGAGATCGCCCAGGTCGTCGAACTGTCCATCGCGACTGCGCACGAACGTCCCGATCGTCACGTCGACTACGACACCCTCAAACAGATCATCGCGGGGGTCCTGCACGAGGAGCCCACGGAGGAGGATGTCGAGCGGGTCACCGCACGTCTCGCCGAAGGCGGGTGGCCGGTGACGTCCGGCGAGGACACCGCCTCTGCCGAGGACACCGCCTCTGCCGAGAACGCCTCTTCCACCGAGGGCACCGCCACCGGCGGAGCGGCCCCCGCTCCCGACACCGCCGTGGCCGACGAACCCGCCCCGGGCGACGACCCGGCCTCCGACGACACGGCCCGGAACGACACGGCCCGGAACGACACGACCGGGAACCACACGAGCGGGAACCACAGGACCGAGGACGAAACGGCCCAGGACGGCACGGCCGAGAAGGAAGAAGCCGCCCACGGACCGGCGCGAGGGGCGCCGTGATCTTGCCTCCGTTCCTCTCCTCGATCATCGAATGGCTCCGCGCCGGCTACCCCGAAGGAGTGCCGGAGCAGGACTACGTTCCGCTGCTGGCGCTGCTCACCCGCCGCCTGTCCGAGGACGAGGTGGACCAGGTCGCCGATGCGCTGATCGAGGCCGGCGACCTGCCGATAACCAAGACCGACATCGCGGTGCTCATCACGAAGGTGACCAACGAGATGCCGCTCGACCAGGACGTGGACCGGGTCCGGAAGCACTTGGAGGCCGGGGGCTGGCCCCTCACCGGCCGCGACCTGTGAGTGGCGTCCTCGAAGTCCTGCCCGTCCCGCCGGGGCGGGACGTCGTCGCGATACTTCCCGCGCTGCGCCGCATGCTCGACGGTGACGGTCCCGCTCTGCTGCCCGTGCCCGCCGCGGACGAGCGCGAGACCCGCCGCCTGACCGACGCGCTGCGCCCCGGCGAGCCGATCGACGACGGCATCGGGCTGGTGATGGCGACGTCCGGCACCACCGGAACCCCGAAGGGCGCCGAGCTGACGGCGGCGGCCCTACGTGCCAGCGGGGACGCCACGCACGAGCGGATCGGTGGAACCGGATCGTGGCTCCTCGCGCTGCCCGCTCACCACATCGCAGGAATGCAGGTGCTGCTGCGCAGCCTGCTGTCGGGCACCGATCCGGTCGTGGTGGACGTCGCGAACGGATTCGATCCGGCAGCGCTTCCCGCGGCGGTCGCCGCGATGGACGGGCCGCGGCGGTATTCGTCGATGGTGCCGACCCAGCTGATCAAGACCCTCGAGCATCCGGAGGCCACGCGCGCCGCGGCCCGACTCGACGCGATCCTGCTCGGCGGTGCCGCGACCCCGGCGCCGGTGCTGCGCCGCGCCCGCGAGGCCGGCATCACGGTCGTGCGCACCTACGGGATGAGCGAGACGTGCGGCGGCTGCGTGTACGACGGGGTGCCGCTGACCGGGGTGGACGTTCGGGTCGACGCCGAATCGCGGGTGTGGCTCGGCGGCGCGACCCTCGCGTCCGGGTACCGCGGCCTGCCCGACCATCCCGGGTTCGCCACTCCCGGCTGGTTCCGGACCGACGACGCCGGGATCCTCGACGACGGGGTGCTCCGCATCCTGGGCCGGCTCGACGAAGCCCTGTCGACGGGCGGGCTCACCGTCGTGCCGCAGGTCGTCGAAGCGGTCCTGATCGAGCATCCCTCGGTGCGGGAGGTCGCGGTGATCGGCCTGCCCGACGCCCGCCTGGGGCAGCGCGTGGCCGCCGTCGTGGTCGCGACACCCGGCTGCTCCCCCGCTCTCGACGAGTTGCGCGACCACGTCGCCGCGACACTCGACCGCACCGCCGCTCCGCGCGAACTGCACGTCGTCGACGCCCTGCCGCTGCGGGGACCGGGCAAGGTCGATCGCCGCGCGCTCGTCGCCCGATTCTCCTGACCACCGGGCAGGGTGCAAAGATCGATCCATGGCAACCGCAGGTCAATGGCTCGAAGGCGCCCGCCCGCGCACCCTCCCCAATGCGATCGCTCCGGTCGTCGCCGGTACCGGCGCCGCCGCCGCCATCGACGGCGCGGTGTGGTGGAAGGCGCTGCTGGCGTTGTGTGTGGCGTTGCCCCTCGTCATCGGGGTGAACTTCGCGAACGACTATTCGGACGGTATCCGCGGTACCGACGACGATCGGGTCGGTCCGCTGCGCCTGGTGGGTTCGGGTCTGGCCTCACCGGCGAGCGTCAAGCGCGCGGCGTTCGTGTGCTTCGGGATCGGCGCGGTCGCGGGCCTCGTGCTGGCGGCGACGAGCGCGTGGTGGCTGATCCTCGTCGGCGCGGTGTGCATCGTCGGCGCCTGGTACTACACCGGTGGCCGCAACCCGTACGGCTACGCCGGCTTCGGTGAGGTCGCGGTGTTCGTGTTCTTCGGTCTCGTCGCGGTGCTCGGCACGCAGTTCGTGCAGGCCGGCCGGGTGACCTGGGCAGGTCTGGCCTGCGCGGTCGCGGTCGGGTCGTTGTCGACGGCCGTGCTGGTGACGAACAACCTCCGGGACATCCCGACCGACACGGTCAGCGGCAAGCGCACGCTGGCGGTGCGGCTCGGCGATCCGCGCACCCGCACGCTGCATCTGATTCTGGTCGTGGTGCCGTTCGTCGCGTCCCTCGCGCTGGTCGCGGTGACACCGTGGGCCCTGGCGGGTCTGCTCGCCGTGCCGTTCGCCGTGCGCGCCCACGCCCCGGTCCGCGCCGGAGGTCTGGGCAAGAGCCTGATCCCGGCGTTGCAGGATTCGGGGCTCGCCATGCTGGTGTGGGCGGTGGCGACCGCGCCGGCCCTCGCGTTCGGCTGAGCATTCGGCTCGGCCTCCGGCGGGGGCGCGGCGCGGTGGCGGTCAGTCGCCGGGCACGAACGCGCCGAGCACGAGATTGACGATGGAGATGATCAGGGCGCCCCACACGGCCGCCCAGAATCCGCTCAGGGTCAGGCCGTAGTCGGTGAACGAGCTGATCCACGAGGTCAGCCACAGCATCAACGCGTTGATGACCAGGGTGAACAGTCCGAGGGTCAGGATCAGCAGCGGCAGCGACAGCAGCTTGACGAACGGCTTCACGAGGGCGTTGACGATCGTGAAGATCACGGCGAGCACCAGCAGAGCCAGAACGGTGCGGCCGGTGAGCCCGTCCTCGCCTTCCATCGCGCCGATCCGGACGCCGTCGATGAGCGTGGCGGCGAGCCATAGCCCGATGGCGTTGATGACCAATCGCAGGATCAGTGATGTCATACCGCCACTGTTACACACGTCGGCCGCTGTGGCGGGTGGGACCGGCGGGGCGATCAGGCAGCGCGGTCGAGGCGCGCGGCAAGTAGTTGCCGCAGGTCCCCGCGCGTGATGTGCTTTTCGATCAGCCCGAGCGCGGTCGGGTCGTCGGAGCGCAGGATCCCGAGGAGCAGGTGTTCGGCGGTGATGGATCGCTCTCGCCGGGCAATGGCTTCGCGCAGGGCCAGTTCCAGCGACTTCTTGGCGCCGCGGGCGAATGGCATGTGGCCCCACCGGCCCGGGCGTCCTGCAGCGGGCGATCGGCGGTCGAGGATCCCTTCTCCGAAGGTGCTCTCGAGTCGTTCGCGGATGGCGTCGAGGTCGATGCCGATGCTTTCGAGGGCGTCGGCGTCGTCCGGTCCGAGCACGCCGTCTGCGGCTTCGAGGTCGGCGAAGACGGCGTCGCCGGTGAGTCCGACACCGGCCAGTTGCGCGCGCAGCGATCGGTCGGCGGTCGCGAGCACTCCGAGCAGGAGGTGCTCCGGGCGGATTTCGGTCGCGTCGAGCGCTCGGGCCTGGGCCTGGGCGTCGACGACAGCGGCACGGGCGCTGTCGGTGAATCGTTCGAACATCGCGGTCACCTGCGCTTCCGGTTGTACTTCTGGTGGACGGCCTGCCGGCTCACCTCGAGTTCGTCGGCGATGGCCTGCCAGGACCAGCCCTGGGTGCGGGCGTTCTCGACCTGGATCTCTTCGAGTCGTTCGAGCAGTCGCCGCAGCGCACGTACTGCCCGTAGCCCTTCGGCGGGATCGGGGCTGGCGGCGGATGCGGCGAGCGCCGTTGCTTCGCTCATGTTGTCAATCTAGGTTGACAACCCCACCGTGTCAACGAATGTTGACGATTCGTTGCCGATTCCGCCCACGCGAAACTCGGGCGAACGCCGCCCGATCACCCGGAGACCGCGTCGCCGGAACGGTCACCCTCGCACTGCACCTGCCGCTCGGCCGCCTCGGCGTAGGCCTCGGTGAAGACTTCGAGGTTCCGGACGAAGTCGTCGCGCGCGTCCGCTGGGAGCGCGTCCAGCGCGGCCGCGAAGATCGTCATCTTGCGTGCGAGTTCGGTTTCGAACATGCCCCGGCCCTCGGCGGTGGCTTTCAGGGTCTTGGCCCCGCCGCCGGCCTGGTCCAGGCGCTCGACCAGGCCGCGGGCCAGGGCGGCGTGGACCTGACGGTTCACCGTGGACTGTTCCAGCCCGAGAGCCTCGGCCACCTGGCGCATCGTCTGTGGCCCCTGCGTGGTGAGCAACCACAGCAGGCGGTTGTCGGCAGCGTTGAGCTGATTCAACGACTGCGCGGCGCGCTGTCCTCGTTCGAAACGTGAGGTCGCCACGACGAGTGCCCACTCGGGCATCGCGCGCACCGAATCGACCAGGCCTGTGATAGGAACCACCCCTATTCGAGTACTTCTTCACCCGCGGACATGTGTATTCTACACATCTAAATATGTAACTTACATATCTCGTTACGTCAGGAACTCATGGACACCACCGCCGCGAAGAGCGCGCCGGCACCGCTCATCTCGTCGAGCCGCGCCACCGCCGTCATCATCACCCTGTGCTTCGGTTCCCTGGCCGGAGCACTCATGCAGTCGCTGGTCATCCCGATCCAGTCCGAACTGCCCGAACTGCTGAACACCACGGTCGCCAACGCGTCGTGGGCGATCACCGCCACTTTGCTGGCCGCCGGCGTCTCGATGCCGGTCACCGGCCGCCTCGCCGACATGTACGGCAAGAAACGCGTCATGGTCGGCTCTGCTGCCGTGCTCGTCGTCGCCTCGCTGCTCTGCGCACTGGGTTCCGGCCTCGTGCCGTTCCTCGTCGGTCGCGCGCTGCAGGGTATCGCGATGGGTTACATCCCGGTGGCCATCTCGGCCGTCCGTGAGCTGGCCCCGAAGGAGAAGCAGGGCACCGCGGTCGCCACCGTCTCCGCCACCCTCGGTGTGGGCGGCGCCATCGGTCTGCCGCTGTCGGCCTGGATCGCCCAGACCTTCGACTGGCACGCGCTGTTCTACGTCTCCAGCGCCCTGGCGATCATCGTCCTCGTGGCCACCGCACTGGTCGTCCCGGCCACCCAGGACACCCACCCGGCCCGCCTCGACTACGTCGGCGTCCTGCTCCTGGCAGTCGGCCTCGTCTCACTGCTCGTCGGCGTCTCGAAGGGCTCGACCTGGGGCTGGGGCAGCAGCACCACCTGGGGCTGCATCATCGGCGGCGCGATCGTCCTGGTCCTCTTCGGTGTCTTCGAGCTGCGTCACCACGACCCGCTGGTCGACCTGCGCACCATGGGCCACCGTCCGGTCCTCTTCACCAATATCGCCGCCATCCTGATCGGCTTCGGCATGATGGCGTCCTCGATCGTCGTGCCGCAGCTCCTGCAGATGGACGAGCGCACCGGCTACGGCCTCGGACAGACGATCCTCCAGGCCGGCCTGTGGATGTTCCCCGGTGGCCTGATGATGATGATCTTCGCCCCGATCTCCGCGAGGCTGATGTCCGCCATCGGCGCCCGCCTCACCCTGGCCATCGGCGCCACGATCGTGGCCTGCGGCTATGTCTTCGGCGCCGTCATGATGGACGCGCCGTGGAAGCTGATGGTCAGCGTCGTCATCTCCTCCGCCGGCGTCGGCATCGGCTACGCCGCCTTCCCGACCCTCATCCTGGACAACGTCCCGATGGAGGAGGCCGGTTCGAGCGTGGGTGTCAACTCGCTGATGCGCTCGGTCGGCACCACCGTGGCCGGCGCCGTCATGGCAGCCGTGCTCACCAGCAAGACCATGGACCTGGGGGGCCACTCGATCCCGACCGAGTCCGCGTTCCACCTCTGCCTGTTCGTCGGTGCGGGTGCAGCCCTGGCCGGCGCCCTGGTCGCACTGCTCGTCCCGGCCCGCACCAAGCAGGCCCCGGCCGAGCCGAGCACCCCGGATCAGGAGGCCGTTCCGGCCCACGCCTGACCCGGACGGGTCGGCTTCATGCACCCACCACGGCACACGACGGGCGCCTCCCTCACCCCTCGAACTGGGGCAGCGGGGCGCCCGTCGCGTATCAGCCGGTCCGGTACACCCGTCCGGCTTCGTCGAGATACTCCCGGAGCGCCCCCAAGATCGGCCGCTGCCCCTTCACCAGCGCGGATTCCGCCACGGGCAGCGTGACCCAGCGGGCGTCGTCGACCTCGGGGAACTCCTGGAGCCGTCCCGACCGCGGCGGCCATTCGAGTTCGAACGTGTTGCTGCGGACGAACGCGAAGCCCTCGGCGTCCTCGTCGGCCTCACCCACGTACACGGTGACGACCTTGCCGGAGGGCTGCCGGAACCTCCCCAGGAGCGAGGTCGGCACCTCCGGGGCCGGGAATCCGCACTCCTCCTCGAATTCGCGCAGTGCCACGACGAGGGGATCCTCGTCCGCGGTGTACTCCCCCTTCGGGATCGACCACGCCGCCTCGTCCTTCCCCTTCCAGAACGGACCGCCGGGATGAACGAGCCACACGGTGAGCAGGCCCGACGGATCGATGCGGTACAGCAGCAGACCCGCGCTCGTCACCGCCATCGGCCGTCCCTCCCCGACTCCGTGTGGAAACCGTGCGATGTGGATACCGTACGGCGGCGTCAATAGCGTGCGACGGCGCCGTCGACCGCCCGCTGCAGTTCCTCCGCGACCCGGTGGGTGACCTCCCGCGGAGTGCCGGTGAGCCCGAGTACCGGCTGGGTGATGAAGACGCTCGCGGGTTTCCGGGGATCGTTGTCCGGTCCGTAGCAGATGCCGACGGTCACCAGCGCCGGTTTCGCGCCGAGCCCGTCGGCGCGGCGCACGATGTGGCCGATGCCGGTGCCCATTGCCTGCACCCGGGCCGGGTCGACGGTGTTGCACGTTCCCTCCGGGAAGATCGCCAGCGAATCACCCCTGCTCAGGCGCAGCGCAGCGACATCCATCATGCGGCGGCCCGCCTCGGCGGCGGCCCGCACCCCGTAGTTCTTCGCGCGGAACACCGGGATACCGCCCATCATGTCGACCTCGCGACGCTGTCGCGGCTCGCGGAACAGTTCGTCCTTCGCCAGCACCCGGGTGCGGCCGATCAGCGTGCGCAGCGGGGACCGCCATGCGGTGGCGGCAAGGGTGTACTGGTCGCTGTAGGTGAGGTGATTCGCGACGATCACCAGAGGCGTGCCGTCCGCGATCACCGCGCGCAGCGCATCGCGGGCCCCGCCTCGATAGTTGACGCGGGGCCGGTAGCGGGCCGCGAGCATCGCGTAGGCGGCCAGGGCGAGCAGGCGGGGCTGCCGGTGGTCGCGGTAGAAGTCGTAGACGGCGTCGGCGTTCGCCAGGGTCACCTCGGGGCGATCCATGCGTCCACGGTACGCGGGTGCCTTCGGCCGGTGTGCCTATGTGGCGGTCCCAGCCGCCATTAAGGCACACGGGCGGCGGAGCCGCACAGTGTCAGGGAGCCCAGCTCCCGGTCTTCGCGAACAGCTCCAGGGTCTCGGCCGGGCCGGTCAGATCCAGGCCTTCGGCCGCGACCCACTCGTCGGAGTAGTAGGTCTGCGCGTAGCGTTCCCCACCGTCGCACAGCAGGGTCACGACGCTGCCGCGGCGACCCTCGGCGAGCATCTCGGCGACGAGCCCGAACGCACCCCACAGGTTGGTGCCGGTCGACCCACCGACGCGCCGGCCGAGGACCTCGCTCGCGTGCCGTGCCGCGGCGATGGACGCGGCGTCGGGGACGCGGATCATCCGGTCGACGACCTGGCCGACGAACGACGGTTCGACGCGCGGCCGTCCGATGCCCTCGATGCGGGACGGCATCCCCGTCGTGTAGTCGGCCGATCCGGTGGCATAGCCGCCGAAGAAGGCGGAGTTCTCCGGGTCCACAACCGCGAGCCGGCTGCGATGACGCTGGTACCGCAGGTAGCGGCCGATCGTGGCGCTGGTGCCGCCGGTGCCCGCGCCGACGACGATCCACTCCGGCACCGGATGTTCCTCGAGCTGCAGCTGCGCGAAGATCGACTGGGCGATGTTGTTGTTGCCGCGCCAGTCGGTGGCGCGCTCGGCGTGGGTGAACTGGTCCATGTAGTGGCCGCCGAGCTCGGTGGCGAGGCGCTGGGCCTCGGAGTAGATCTCCGGGGGCCGGTCGATGTAATGGCAGCGCCCGCCCTGCGCCTCGATCAGCGCGACCTTCGCGGCGCTGGTGCTGCGTGGGACCACCGCGACGAAGTCCAGTCCCAGCAGGTTCGCGAAGTACGCCTCACTGACCGCGGTCGATCCGGAGGACGCCTCGACGATCGGGGTGTCCTCCCGGATCCAGCCGTTGCACAGCCCGTAGAGGAACAGCGACCGCGCGAGCCGGTGTTTGAGGCTGCCGGTGATGTGGGTGGACTCGTCCTTGAGGTAGAGCTGGATGCCCCAGTCCGCGGGCAGGGGGTACCGGAGCAGATGCGTGTCCGCGCTGCGCTGCGCGTCGGCCTCGATGAGCCGGATCGCGTTGTCGACCCAGTCCCGCGGCGCGCTGTTGTCGACGACGACCGGCTCGCCGGGTTCGGTCACTTGCCGTCCCGGCCGCGCAGGCGGGCCTCGAGGTCGGCTCGTTCGGCGCGACGGCGGGCGTCGACGTCGGCGATGCCCGCGTTCACCCGCCGCCGCAGCGGCGCGAACAGCACGAGCGACAGCGGCATCGCGATGAGGACCGCGAACAGGGCCGCGATGAGGAGCGGGATTTCCACCCCGAAGGAGCGCGGAACGTAGAGGATCAGGACTGCGAGCACGAGAACCAGCAGCATCCGGGCGAGCGAGTACACGACCACGTCGCGGGCGAGTGCTCCCTTGCCGGTGGCGGTCGGTCGGTCCTGGTCGGGGCGGTTGGCGGCTGCGTCGTTCACGCATCCAGGGTAGCCGTCCGCGGCAGCCCCGAATTTTCGTGCCGCGTCCCCCTCCGGGACGGAAGACAAAACGTCCGTTTTGTCTATTACTTCCGCTTTACCAACCGTAGACCGTTCGAGCAACCAGGGGTTTCGGTGTCAACATGGCTGGGAACAACCGATCGAATCACCCGATCACGACGAAACACCCGGAGGACTACAGCAATGAGTGCACCCGCTTTCAACGGCGCCAAGGAATCTCTGCTGACGCCCGGTCAGGTCGCCGCCCTCTTCCACGTGGATCCCAAGACCGTGACCCGGTGGGCCCACGCCGGCCGGTTGGGCTCCCTGCGCACCCCGGGCGGACATCGCCGCTTCCGGGAATCGGAGGTCCTGGCGTTGCTCCGCTCGCTCACCACCGAGGCGACCCGCTGACAGCACCTCTTCTCGACACCACACCGAGAGTCGCATTCCGACCTTTCGGACGAACCCGGCACCTCGGGTCGCCGGGGGCGTCGGGGACGCCTGACCGTGTCCCCGCTGGTCGGGGCGCATAGACTGGCGGAAGAGTCGCCCACGGCCCGGTCCGGACCGACAAGGGGCGCGTCCACGGCAAGGAGGTGCATCGTGCTCTATCTGCTGGCATTCATCGGTGCGGTAACACTCGCGGTTCTGCTGTGGAAGGCGTTCGGTCCGGCAATGCACACGCAATCCGGACGCGCTCTCGGTCCGGACGACGATCCCGAATTCCTATGGAAGGTCGATCGCGAGGTACACCGGCGTCGCACCGAAGGGCCGGCCGCCCCCGATCAGGACCCCGGCGACTGATTCCCCGACCGCCGCGGAAAATCCGCGGTCACATCCGCCGCGAGCCCCAGCAGCGCGCGGCGGGTGGTTGCGTGCAGGCAATCGAGATCGATCTCGGCGCCCTCTTCGAGATGCGGGTCGAAGGGCAGCACGTGGACCGCGCGGCAGCGCTGCGCGAAGTGCCCGACGAGCCGATCGATGTCGACCTTGCCCGACCGCGGCCGCACTGCGTTGACCACCGCCACCGACTCCGCCACCAGCTGCCGATAGCCGTGCGCGTCGAGCCAGTCCAGCGTCGCGGAGGCACTGCGCGCGCCGTCGACCGAACCGGAACTCACGACGATCAGCGCGTCGGCGTTCTCGAGGATCGCGCGCATCGCCGAATGCATCAGCCCGGTTCCGCAGTCGGTGAGCACGATGCTGTAGAACCGCTCAAGCGTCGACAGGACCTGCTCGTAGTCCTGCGCGCTGAACGCCTCGGATACCGCCGGGTCGCTGTCGGAGGCGAGCACCTCGAGCCGGTGCCGGTTCTGGGAGGTGTAGGCGCGGACGTCGCCGTAGGTGCGCACGCGTGATTCGTCGCGCAGCAGGGTGCGCACGGTCGCCGGGGTTTCCGACGGCACCTTCTGACTGAGCGTGCCCCGGTCCGGGTTCGCGTCGACCGCGATCACCCGGTCCCCGCGCAGCGCCGCGAACGTCGATCCGAGCGTGACCGTCGTCGTGGTCTTGCCGACCCCGCCCTTGAGGCTGAGCAGTGCGATGCGGTAGCAGCCGTGCAGTGGCTGCCGGACCTGGTCGGTCAGTTCGCCGCGGTTGCGGTCGCGGCCGTTCTCCCCGACGTTGATGCGACCGCCCGTACCCCGGTAGAGCGCCCGCCGCCAGCCCCGCGCCGGGGGTGGCGCCACCCGCCGCACCAGCAGCGACGCATCGAGATCCTGCGCCGACGGCCCCCGCTTCGTTCCGTCCGGCATCGCCCGTTCCCCCTTGTTCTCGCCCCCACCAACGATCGCGGAGACGATAGCAGGATCAGGTCAGGCCGGCGTACGAGTGCAGACCGGACACCACCATGTTGATGATGAACAGGTTGAACAGCATGGCGACGAACCCGGCCACGTTGATCCAGGCCGCACGGGTGTTGCGCCACCCGGACGTCGCGCGGGCGTGGAGGTAGGCCGCGTAGACGACCCAGGTGATGAACGAGACGGTTTCCTTCGGATCCCAGCCCCAGAACCGACCCCACGCGGCCTCGGCCCAGATCGCACCGAGGATGATGCCGGCACCGAACAGCGGGAAGGCGATGATCGTCGTGCGGTAGGCCAGGCGGTCGAGGGTTTGCGCGTCCGGCAGGCGCTGGGCGACGCGGCCGAACACACCGCTCCCCTCGGCGTCCTTCGGGAATCGGATGCGCAGCAGGAACAGCAGGCTGGCAACACCGGAGACGAGGAAGATGCCGCTGCCGATACTGATGATCGTCACGTGGATCGGCAACCAGAACGAACGCAGAGCCGGCACGACGGGCGCGGCGTCCGCATAGAGGACGGTCGCGGCGAGGAACATCAGGATCAGCACCGGCACCAGCAGGTAGACCCACATGATGCGGTAGGCGGGCTTGCGGAGCGCCACCAGGCCGAACAGGACCGCGGCGGTGCAGGCCATCGCCACGAACTCGTACATGTTGCCGAGCGGGAAACGCTCGGTGGCGAATCCGCGCAGCACGATCGAGGCGACCATCAGCGCGGCGACGACGACCACGAGGGCGCGACCCATGTTGCCGAGCCGCTCCGACATCGTCCGGCTCTGCGGACCGTCGACGCGGCCCGGGCTCTGCGGACCGTCGACGCGGCCCGGGGTCGGCGGGCCGCCCACGCGGCCCGGGACCTGCGTTCCCCCGGAGGGGGCACCGGCGGTGACGAGTTCGCGCTCGGCGACCCGGTCGGCCCGGTGGGTCGCGTACTCGGCGACGAGCAGCACCAGCGCCAGCACCAGCACGGCGAATGCCGATTCGAAAGCCCAGTCGCTGTACCGCGCGAGCGTCTCGTGAGCAATCATCTGTTCTTCTCCTCTGCCGAACCGGCAGCGTCGTGACCGAGCAGGCGCGCAACCAGACGGTCGAACTCGTCACCCCAGCCGGCCTGATCCGTGCGGGCCAGACCACCGAGCTCTACTACGGTTTGTCGTTCGCCGCCTGCCACTGTACCGGCCGGATACACCCGGACCCAGACGCGCCGCCGCTTGACCAGCAGCGACACGAGCAGTCCCGCCATCATCGCCAGCGCCGACACGAGCACCCACTGCTGCGCCGGGTCGTGCGAGACCTGCAGGTTCACGAAATCGGTGGCGCCGTCGAAGCGGACCTGGGTGCCGTCCGCGAGCGTAGCGCTCTCCCCCTGCTTCAGGTTCACCCGATCCTGCTTGACCAGGCGACCCTGGTTGATCAGCTCGCCGTTGAGCGAGAACAGCGACTGCGGGCTGCCGGTGTCGAGGCCGGCGTCGCCCTTGTAGATGTCGATCGCGACGGCCGGATCCAGCATCTTCGGGAATGCCGACGACAGCAGCGACCCGTGGAGTGCGGCCGTCGGCGCGAACAGGCCCTCGATCGCGATCTGGTTCCTGCGGCGTTCGTCGGCATCGGGGAACATGCCGCCCGGCGGGTCGAACCGCATCGCGCCGCTGCTCAGGAACGTCCTCGGATCGTCGGGGGCGAACTGCAGCGTCTCGGTGCGGGTCTCGCCGTTCGGCCAGGTCACCGTGAACGTCGGCGCGAATCCGTGACCCTGCAGGTACACGCGGTCGCTGCCGACGCGCAGCGGATGGTTCACCTTCAGCTCGGCCTGACGCCACGTGTTCGAGGTGATGTCGTCGCCGTACTGGTAGTCGATGTTCGAGGTGAACATCTCGGCCTGACCGTTGTCGAGGTAGTCCGCCTCGAAATCGTTCACGCGGATGCACATCGGGTTCAACCCGGTGCCGTCCAGGGTGACACCGGCACGGAACGAATCGAACGACGCCGGGGAGGTCGTGCAGAACTCCTCCCCGTGCGCGATGAGGATCCGCTGTCCCTCGTATCCGAAGAGCTTGCCCATGGCGACGGTGAAGAGCAGACCGACCAGGGAGATGTGGAAGACCAGGTTGCCGAACTCGCGCAGATAGCCCTTCTCGGCGGACAGGGTCAGCTCGCAGTCCTTCGCGCGCGGTCCCCCGGCACGTTCGGCGATGCGCCAGCCCTTCAGCTGCCCACGGACCCGGGCGAGAACCTCCTCGGGGCTCCCGCCGACGGTCGTCTCGGCGTGGTGCGGCAGCCGGCCCAGGTTCCGCGGCGCCGGCACCGGGCGGGTGCGCAACGCCCGGAAGTGCTCGACGCACCGCGGCAGGATGCACCCGACGAGCGAGACGAACAGCAGCACGTAGATCGCGGTGAACCAGAAACTGCCGAACACGTCGAACAGCTCGAGCTTGTCCATGAACGGTCCGAGGGTGGGCCGCGCGGCGATGTACTCGTCGACCTTGCCGGCGTTGAGGCTGCGCTGCGGCAGCAGGGCACCCGGGATGGCGGCGAGCGCGAGCAGGAACAGCAGCACCAGCGCCGTGCGCATCGACGTCAGCCCGCGCCATGTGTTGCGCACGAATGCGACGGCGCGCCCGGTCGGACCCTGCCGAGGCGGCACCGGCTGCGGCGTGGTGGTCGGGGTGTCGGTCGCGGTCACCGGCGCCCTCCTGCCGGGACGCCGGGGTTGCCCGCGGGGACCATCTGATCGGGCTGCATGTACTGCCTCTCGAAACGTTCGGAACTGGTGGCGACCTCTGCCGTCAGATCGGCAGCGTCACCTCGGAGATGAAGGCGTCCCGCACCCAGGACACGAACATGTCCCACGCGCCGGTGACCAGGGCGACCCCCACCGCGACGAGCATGATGCCGCCGAAGATCTGCACGGTGCGGGCGTGCGATCGCAGCCAGCCGACCCCCCGCAACGCGCGCGCCGACCCCAGGGCCAGCACCACGAACGGCAGACCCAGCCCGAGGCAGTAGAAGACGATCAGGGCGACACCCCGCGCGGCCGTCGTGCCTTCGGTGCCGGCCGCCAGCGAGATCACCCCGGCCAGCGTCGGCCCGAGGCAGGGGGTCCAGCCGAGCGCGAAGACGCCGCCGAGCAGCGGCGCACCCGCCAGGCTCGACAGCCGACGCGGTTCGGGCCGCGTGTCGCGCTGCAACGCCGGGATCAGGCCCACGAACACCAGGCCCATGACGATGGTGACGACCCCGCCGACCCGCATCAGGACGTCACGGTTGACCGAGAGCAACGAGATCGCGCCGAAGACGGACGCGGTGGCCAGGACGAACACCACGGTGAACCCGGCGACGAACAGCGCTGCGGCGCCGGCGACCCGCAACCGGCCGTCGCTGCGCAGCGTCGTCGTGCGGGCCTGGGCCTGCGCCTCGGTGACCGCCGGTGCTTCTGCACCGACGACCCCGGCCAGGTACGACAGGTAGCCGGGAACGAGCGGCACCACGCACGGCGACGCGAACGAGACGAGCCCGGCGAGCAGGCACGCACCGGCGGCGAGCAGCAGCGGCCCGCTCGCGGCCATCGACTGGAAGGTGTCACCCACCCCGGACGCCAGCACCGTGTCGGCGTCGGTCGCGGAGAACGCTGCGGTACTCGTCGTCACTGCCGTACTCGTCATCACTGCTGTCCGGCCGGTTCGGCGGCGATCCGCTCGACCACCGGCTGCAGGTCCTCGGCGAGCAGTTCGGTGAGGAACACCGCGGCGACGCGATGGTCGCGGTCGAGCACCACGGTCGTCGGCACCACTGAGGTCGGATAGTTGCGGCCCAGCGCGAGCAGCGACCGCATCGCCGGGTCGTAGATCGACGGATAGGCCACCTTGTTGTCGACGACGAAGTCCTGCGCCTTGTCACGCTGGTTGTCGCGGACATTGATGCCGAGGAACTGCACGCCCAGGTCCTTGGTCGACTCGTACACCTGCTCGAGGTCCCCGACCTCGCTGCGGCAGGGAGCACACCACTGACCCCACACGTTCAGCACGACGACCTGGCCCTCGTAGTCGGCGAGCGAGAGCGTCTGCCCCTCGTTCATCAGGTCCTCACCGGACAGGTCACCGAGGGTGCCTCGTTCGGCCGGCGGATCGTAGAAGATGCGGGTCTGACCGCCCGGGGAAACGAAATCGAACGTGCCGCCGGTGGCGACGGCGTCGTCACCGGTCGCGCACGACGTCAGAGCCGCGACGCTGCACAGCAGCGCCGCGACGACCACGAAGATCCTTCTCATGCGCCGTGCACATTCGGGTCGGAGGCCCCGGCCGGCTCCGAGTACACGATGTCGACGAGGGTGTCCCCGTCGTACACCAGAGACGTCAGAGACGCGAGACTGCACTGCCGGTTCCGCGGGTCGTGCCACAGCCGCTCCCCTTCGAGGAATCGGCGCAGCGTCCACACCGGAAGCTGGTGGCTCACGCACACCGCCTCGCGGCCGACCGCGGCGACGCGCGCGGCGTTGACGGCGGCGAGCATGCGATGCGCGATCTGCAGGTAGGGCTCGCCCCACGAGGGGGTGAACGGGTCGCGCAGCTTCCACCAGTGCCGGGGACGGCTCAGCGCGCCGTCGCCCACCGCGACCTTCAGGCCCTCGAACTGGTTGCCCGCCTCGATGAGGTTCTCGTCCGTGAGGACCGGCAGTCCGTGCTTCTCGGCGATCGGCGCGGCGGTCTGCTGCGCGCGCTCCAGCGGGGACGCGACGACGTGCGCGATGTCGTGGTCGGCGAGCACCGCCGCCACCGACCGTGCCTGCGACTCACCGGTGACGGACAACCGGTAGCCCGGCAGCCGGCCGTAGAGGATGCCGGTGGGGTTGTGCACCTCGCCGTGCCGCAGCACGTGCACGATGGTGCGCTTCTCGGACGGGACGGTTTCGGTCACGTGGGTATTCCTCGCGTCGGGCGTCAGCGGATCGGGATGGAGGCGGGTCGGGTCAGGTCAGGGGGCGGTCGCCGCCGCGGCGGCCTTCGCGGCGTGCGGCAGGGCGTCGGCGATCCGCGAGAAGGCGTCGTCGTCGAGGGCGGACGAGACGAACCAGGTCTCGAAGGCGCTCGGCGGGGCGTACACGCCGTGCTCGAGCAGGGCGTGGAAGAACGCCGGGAAGCGCCAGGTCTGCGCGGCCTTCGCCTCGTCGTAGTTCGTCACCGGCGCGTCGGTGAAGAAGACGCTGAGGAGGGTGCCGGCGTTCTGCACGCGGTGCGGCACGCCTTCGGCGGTGAGGGCCTCGTCGAGCAGCCGGCCCAGGGTCGCGGCGTTGCGGTCGAGGGCCGCGTACACGTCGGCGTCGGCGGCGCGCAGGCTCGCGAGACCCGCGGCGACCGCGACCGGGTTACCGGAGAGGGTGCCGGCCTGGTAGACCGGGCCGGCGGGGGCGAGACGGGCCATGACGTCGGCGCGGCCACCGAATGCGGCGGCGGGCAGGCCACCGCTCATCACCTTGCCGAAGGTCATCAGGTCGCCGGCCACCCCGTCGATGCCGTGCCAGCCGGTGGCGCTCGCGCGGAACCCGGTCATCACCTCGTCCATGATCAGCAGCGCGCCGTGCTCGCGGGTGATCTCCCGCAGTCCCTCGTTGAACCCGGGCAGCGGCGGGACGGTACCCATGTTGCCGGCGGCCGCCTCGGTGATGACGGCGGCGATCTGCCCCGGGTTGGCGGCGAACGTGGCACGGACGGCCTCGAGGTCGTTGTACGGCAGCACGAGGGTGTCCTCGGCCTGCGCGCCCGTCACGCCCGGGGAGGTGGGCAGGCCGAAGGTCGCGAGACCGGAGCCGGCGTCGGCGAGCAGCGCGTCGACGTGACCGTGATAACACCCGGAAAATTTGACGATCTTGCTGCGGCCGGTGAATCCGCGCGCCAGACGCACCGCACTCATCGTCGCTTCGGTCCCGGAATTGACGAGCCGGACCTGTTCGACGGGCGCGATGCGCGCCACGATTTCCTCGGCGAGTTCGACCTCACCGGCGGTCGGCGCACCGAACGACAGACCGGACGTCGCGGCGGTGCGGACCGCCTCCACGACCGCGGGATGCGCGTGGCCGAGAATCATCGGCCCCCACGAACACACCAGGTCCACATAGGAATTGCCGTCGACGTCGGTGAGGGTGCTGCCCGAGGCCGAGGCGATGAACCGGGGGGTTCCGCCGACCGAACCGAACGCTCGAACCGGCGAGTTGACGCCTCCGGGCGTCACCTTCGACGCCCGGTCGAACAGGGCGGCGGAAGCAGTGTCGTGGGTGCGGGAGGCATCGGGGGTCGCAGTCACGACCTCCAGTGTCCCAGTTTCGGCGGATTTGCCAAAAGGCACCCGGGCGTGCGTGACCTCCGTCTCGGTCCGGCGGGAACACCGGTTGTCCGGCGGGAACGCCGATTCACGGCACCCGGTTCACGGCGTGCCGCACGCGGAACCGCAGCACCAGCAGGGGCACCGCCCTAGGGTCGGATTCATGGCGACCACAGCTGATCATCTCCGTGACACTCTCGACGGCGCGTGGCGGCAGGCCCGCTCCCGGGCCCGCACCGACCTGGCACGGGAGGAATTCGCTCCCCATCACATCCCCGATCTGGACCGGGCCCGCGCGACCGTCCTCGACCAGATGCGGCTGCTCGCCGAGGCCGGCTACGCGTCGGCCGGTTTCTCGGAGGCGAGCGGCGGCACCGGCGACCCCGGCAGCGCGGTCGCGTCGATCGAGATGCTCGCGATGTCGGACCTGTCGCTGATGGTCAAGTCGGGCGTGCAGTGGGGCCTGTTCGGCGGTGCCATCGAGAACCTGGGCACGCAGCGGCACCACGAGCGCTACATCCGCCCGCTCATCGACCTCGAGTTGCTCGGGTGCTTCGCGATGACCGAGACCGGCCACGGCAGCGATGTGCAGGCGCTCGAGACGACCGCGACATACGACCCGGCCACGCAGGAGTTCGTCATCGACTCCCCCACCCCGTCCGCGCGCAAGGACTACATCGGCGGGGCGGCACAGCACGCGACGGTCGCGGCGGTGTTCGCGCAACTGATCACCGGCGGCGCGACGGAGGGTGTGCACTGCTTCGTCGTGCCGATCCGCGACGAGCACGGCAACGACCTGCCCGGCGTGACGACCTCCGACTGCGGATACAAGGGCGGGCTGCCCGGCGTCGACAACGGCCGCATCAGCTTCGACGGGGTGCGGGTGCCGCGGGAGAACCTGCTCAACCGGTACGCGGACGTGGACCCGGACGGCACCTACCACTCGCCCATCGAGAACCCGAACCGCCGGTTCTTCACCATGGTCGGCACCCTCGTGCGCGGCCGCGTCACGGTCGGCGGGTCCGCCGGGGCCGCGGCGCGCGTCGCGCTCACGATCGCTACGCAGTACGCGCTGCAGCGCCGCCAGTTCTCCGCGCCGAACGACGAGCAGGAGGTGCTGCTGCTCGACTACCTCGTCCACCAGCGCCGGCTGTTGCCGCTCATCGCCCGCTCGTACGCGCTCGGGTTCGCGCAGAACGAGCTGATCTCGACGATGCACCGCATCCAGACCACCCCCGTCGAGGACGTCGACCCGCAGGAGCAGCGCGAGCTCGAGGGCCGCGCGGCGGGCCTGAAGGTCGCGAACACCGAGCACGCGACCCGCGCGATCCAGGAGTGCCGGGAGGCGTGCGGCGGCGCCGGCTACATGGCCGAGAACCGGCTGACGTCGCTGCGGGCGGACACGGACGTGTTCACCACCTTCGAGGGCGACAACCACGTCCTGACCCAGCTCGTCGCGAAGGAACTGCTCACCGCGTACGCCGACGAGGTGCGTGGCATGAGCCCGGTCGAGTGGATGCGATTCGCGGCGACCACCGTCTCCGACATCGTCAAGAAGCGCACCGCGGCGCAGCAGATCATCCAGACGCTCGTCGACACCCGGCAGGACAACGAGGAGGACGGCAGCCTGTTCAACCGGGGCACGCAGCTCACGATGTTCGAGGACCGCGAGCAGTACCTGCTCTCGACGGCGGCGCGGCGGCTGCAGGCGGCGTCGAAGCGGGAGGAGAGCCAGTTCGACGCGTTCAACTTCGTGCAGGACCACGTGTTGCACGCGGCCCGCGCACACATCGACCGGGTCGTGCTCGAGGCGTTCGTCGCCGGGATCGAGTCGTGCGAGGACGAGACGGCCCGGGAACTGCTGTCGGACGTGTGCGATCTGTACGCGCTGAGCGTCATCGAGGACGACAAGGCGTGGTTCATGGAGCATCGGCACCTGTCCGTGGAGCGGGCGAAGGCGGTGCTGCGCGGCATCAACGAGCGGTGCCGGACGTTGCGCCCGCACGCGGCGACGCTCGTCGAGGGACTCGGCGTGCCCGAATTCCTGCTGGGGTCGGCGATGCTCGACGGGCCGGGAACCGACGCGGGCCGGGTCTGAACCTCAGTTCGGAATCACCCGGAGGATGCGGTCGTCGTCTCCGTTGTCCGTGGTCACCAGCAGGGAACCGTCGGGCAGCGGGGTCAGCGACCGCAGCCGCCCGTAGGTGTCTTCGAGCAGGGTCGCGGAATCGACGACGCTGCGCCCGTCCTCGGACAGCTTCAGCAGGATCAGCCGGGCCGCCTGCTGGCTGCTGACCACGAGGGCTCCCGACCACGGCCCCCACGCATCGCCGGTGACGAATGCGAGGCCCGGTGTCGCGATCGTCGGGGACCCGGAACTCCACACCGCACCGATCGCGCCGGGCACCCGGTCGGGGTCGGTCATGGGCACCGACTCGTCGTAGCGGCCGGGTTCCCGGTCGGGCCGGTAGCCGTAGTTGCCGCCGGGTTCGAGCAGGTTGACCTCGTCGTCGCGGCGGGTGCCCTGTTCGACGGCATAGATGCGCCCGGTGCCGGGCTGCAGTGCCAGTCCCTGCACGTTCCGGTGGCCGAGGGTGTAGATCGGGCTGCCGGGATCGGGGTTGCCGGCGGCGGGTGTTCCGTCGGGGTTCAGGTGCAGCACCTTGCCGCCGAGGCTCGCCCGGTCCTGCGGGACGGTGGGGCGGGCGCTGTCGCCGGTGCCCACGTAGAGGGTGCCGTCCGGGTGGACGAGGATCCGGCAGCCGGCGTGGCGGCCGCCCGCGGCGACCGGCATGCCGGAGACCACGGTGCGGACCCGGGTGGCGGTGGTCCAGTCGGGGTCGACCGTCCAGGCGAGCACGCGCACGTCGTCCGGGTCGCGGTGACCCTGGCACGAGTAGAAGGTCCGGTCGGTGGCGAAGTCGTCGGACAGGGCCAGCCCCATCAGGCCGGTCTCCCCGACCGCGTAGAGGTCGGACAGGTCGGCCTGCAGCGCGGTGACCTGCCCGTCCGGGCGGCGGACGACGAAACGCCCGCCGCGCTCGCCGGTGAGGAGCGTGCCGTCGGGAGCCCGGACGACGTCCCACGGATGGTCCAGCCCGTCGATCAGTATCTCGACGGTGACCGACGGCGGGGCGCTCACGGCGGGGACCGTCACGGAGGTTTCCTCCACCGTATCCCCGGGCGGCTTAGTGGTCCTGGTCAGAAGTTCGTCGGGGGTCATGCAGCATCGACGAGTCGGTCGTGGTCCTCGAGACGCTGCAACTGCCGACGCAGGTCCGTACGGGTGTAGCGCCACTGGAACGGCGTCGCAGTAG